>Ga0302320_10005083_pt1 | contig 29604 bp, 23 predicted proteins | sample Bog_T0_3_FD_202130 | JGI IMG/M metagenome (GOLD analysis project Ga0302320, IMG submission 202130) | Peat permafrost microbial communities from Stordalen Mire near Abisko, Sweden - Bog_T0_3 | ecosystem: Environmental > Terrestrial > Soil > Wetlands > Peat | place: Sweden: Abisko, Stordalen Mire...
TATGGCGGAGAGAGGGGGATTCGAACCCCCGGTACAGCTTTTGACCGTACAACGGTTTAGCAAACCGCCGCCTTCAGCCACTCGGCCATCTCTCCGGGTCTCAGTCTGGATTATACCGGAATTTGCGCTGACGCGGCCCGATCCGCGCCGCATGCCACTCCCAACCCGTATCTCGCCCCGCCTTGCTTCTCTGGCTGCCATACGTAGACCACGCCAGCCTTCAATATCCTGGCTTTCCGCACCGGCCCCGCCCATGTACATTCACATTCATGCGGTTTGCTCTACATCCCGCGTCGCGCAAGATGCGTCTTGTGCCTCTGGTTGCCGCTACCTACTTCATGGTGTCCGGCGGACCCTACGGGATTGAAGACATTCTCGGCGGTGCTGGATACGCGCGCGCCATCCTGATTCTGCTGCTGCTGCCGCTGCTCTGGAGTCTGCCTACCGCGCTCATGATCGGCGAACTCGCCTCGGCTATTCCTGCCGAAGGCGGCTTTTACGTCTGGGTACGCCGCGGCCTCGGCCCTTTCTGGGGCTTCCAGGAAGGCTGGCTCTCGCTCACTGCCAGCGTATTCGACATGGCGCTCTACCCTTCGATCTTCGTACTCTACCTGGGCAAGTTCAGCCCTGCGCTTACGGCTGGTTCGCGCGCTTACTGCTGGTCGCTGGCCGTCGTAGTCGTGTGCTGTCTATGGAACCTGCTTGGCGCGCCAGAGATCGGCGACGACTCGGTCTGGCTCTTTGCTCTGCTGCTTGCGCCCTTCGCCGTCTTCGTCGCGCTCGGCTTCTGGCATGGTCTCACGGTGCATCCCGCGATGCATTGGGAGCGAACTGCCGCTGCGCCTGGCGCATCGCTCGGCCTCTCGACGGCTATCCTCGTCGCGCTGTGGAACTACATGGGATGGGACAACGCTTCCACGATCGCGCGCGAGGTCGAGAACCCGCAGCGCAACTACCCGCGCGCCATGATCGGCGCAGCGCTGCTCACGGCTCTCACCTACATCCTCCCGCTTGCCGCCATGGCCGTTGCTGGACTCTCGCCGCAAGGCTTCTCTACCGGCTCGTGGGCCATTGTCGGCAGCGCGCTTGGCGGTCCGCTTCTCTCGATGGCTGTCGTTGCCGGAGGAGTGATTTGCGGCGTGGGCATGTTCAACGCGCTCATGATGAGCTACACGCGCTTGCCCATCGCGGTGGCCGCGGACGGACTGCTGCCGCGCGTCTTGCTCAGCCGCAATCGCCGCGGCGTTCCGTGGGTCAGCGTGTTTGTCTGCGGAGTTGGTTGGGCGCTCGCGCTCAGGCTTCCTTTCGAGCGGCTCATCTCCATTGACCTGATTCTCTACGGATCCAGCCTGATCCTGGAGTTCGTCGCGCTCATCGTACTGCGCCGCCGCGAGCCCGATCTGCCGCGTCCATTCCGCGCCGGCAGCTTCTCGTTCGCCTGCCTGCTCGCCGTTGGTCCAACGGTCCTCATTGCCTACGCGCTTTACGCGTCGCGCTCTGAAACTCTTGGCGATCCCGGAACGCGCTTCGCCAACGTTTCCGCGCTAGGATTCGCCGCCGCAGTGGCTCTGTTTGGGCCTGTGCTCTACGCGCTCACTGTTGCCCTCGCACGCCGCCGCTGAAACAGTGTGAGTGCGAGTGTGAACGCGGAGAGTCAACGCACACTTCACACTCGCACTTCACACTCACAGTCACACTCACACTTCACACTCACACTTCACACTCACACTTCACACTCACACTTCACACTCACACTCACACTCGCACTCACACCGTCTTCTCGGTCCCTGCCTTCTTTGCCTTCGAGTCCTTGAACTGGTTCATCGCGTAGACCACGCGGTCGCGCGCGTACGCCGCGTCGTGCCAGCCTTTTATCTCCACGCGCTTGCCTTCAAGGTCCTTGTAGATGGAGAAGAAGTGGGTAATCTCCTTGAGCAGGTGCGGATAGATATCCGTGAAGTTCCACACGTTCGAATAGCGCGGGTTGTTCTTCCCTACCGCAAGAACCTTCTCATCGAGCATGCCTTGGTCGAGCATCTCGAGCAACCCGATGGGACGCACTTCCTGCACGCATCCGGGAAAGCTCGCGTCGGGAACGAGCACCAACACGTCGAGCGGATCGCCGTCGTCGCTCAGCGTGGAAGGGATGAAGCCGTAATCGCCTGGATAGTGAACGGGCGAATGTAGATTGCGGTCGAGCTTGAAGACGTGCAGTTCCTTGTCGTACTCGAACTTCTGCGTACCGCCTTTGGGAATCTCGACGACCGTGCGAAAGACCTCAGGCGCGCGATCGCCCACTGGCAACTCCAGATAATTGACCATTGCGTAGGTTTTCTCCTTGGGGAAGTGTGAAGAAAGCGATCAGTGGTCAGTGGTCAGTGATCAGTCCGTGCGCTTCCAGCACCTGATCCCTGCTTGCCAGTTCCAAACTCCGGCCGCTGATTACCGGCCACTGTCTTAGCGTCTGCTCTGACCACTGATCACTGTCCACTGACCACTGTCTTCTCTATAATCAGGGATTATGAAGGCGCATGTCTATGTCACTCCGAAAGCATCGGTCCTCGATCCGCAGGGCCAGACGATTCATAACGCTTTGCGCAAGATTGGATTTGCCGAAGTGACTGCTGTGCGACAGGGCAAATACTTCGCGCTTTCGCTCGCCGACTCGCTGAGCGCGGAACAGGCGCGCGCGCAAGTAGAGCGCATTGCGCGCGAAGTTCTGACCAATCCTGTGATCGAAGAGTTCACGTACAAAATCGAAGAATGCGCGCACGAGAGCTTGTAGCGTCGGCCTCCCGGCCGGCTGGAGCGTGGGCGTCCTCGCCTACGCTCCGTGATTCATCTTAAGACACAAGGAGGACGGGTGGCCTCGGTCTCGACGCCCCAGAACCTACGCCGACGATGCCCCCGGTCTGGCAGGGTCGGTCCCGAAATACCCCGCAGGCTCCGGGAGCATCCTCGGACCACAACCCAGCGGCAGAGAGCAAAATTCCCATCGCCCTGCCGACTCATCGGGAGCAGTCTCACAGATTCTTATACCGCGAGGCAAGCGGTCATTGATCGCTGATGCGCCCAGCAAAAAGTCAAGATCCGGCCTCCTCCAGAACCAGCCTAAAAACTCATTCCAAACGACTTAAACTCCCGCTATCCGTTGCAGATTAAATCCGCAAAACTCCTATCATGGTCTTAAGACTCGATCGCAATAGGCCACCGCTAACTGCTGATTCTGGATACTTTAGCGATAAACCATTTGCCATCAATATCTTGCGGGGCAGTCCCTGAGACTTTTTCCTTTAGAATCAGTACTTTACCCGAAAAAGACAGGGGTAGGAGAGGACATCAACCATGTTCAAAATCTGTCGTCACATCAAAACCAGCGGCCACCGCTGCGGGTCCCCGGCTCTCACCGGCTGCGAGTTTTGCTACTACCACCTCAAGACCCACACCGTCGGCGCCGAGCCGCACCTCAAGTACGGTCCCCTCCAGCTCCCCACGCCCGAAGACGTCGCCTCCGTCCAGCTCTCCGTCGCCCGCATCAGCGACGCCATCATCAACGGCCGCATCGATCTCAAGAAAGCCAAAGCTCTTCTCTACGCCCTGCAAATCGCCGCGCAGTTCATCGATCGCAAAAAGCACTTCGACGAAAACCAAACTGTCCAATCCGCGGAGCTGGACGTCACCGGCGACGAGCTCGCCCTCAGCGAATTCATCTGTGCCGACAGCGACGATTGCAGCACATGTCCCTACGCCGCCACCGGCGAATGCACAAAGCCGCGTCACACGACAAACAAGAATGAAGAAGAATTCCCCGCCACCGTCCTCGTTAGCGAAACCGAATTCACGATTGCTCGCGACCCTGCCCCACACTCACACTCACACTCACACTCACACTCGGACCCGCACTCACACTCGGACCCGCACTCACACTCGGACCCGCACTCACACTCGCTTCCAATCTCTGAAACCCGAAACCTGACACCTGAAACCTGTTTTTGCGCCCACACCCAAAAAATCGACTGTGAGACTTTACACCACCACTTAACCCACAACAAATCAGCAGCTTGCAGCCGTAAAGCCGCCGGGGTACAGCCGCTGTGCAACTTTACACCAGCCGCAAAACCAACATAAAAGATGGCTTACAGGCCGTACGGGAAAGCGCCACTGTGCCGCTGTGCCACTGTGCAACTGTACCCGGCCACGGGCCGCACTGTGGCGACTCGCTCCCTCGCTCCCTTGCTCCCTGTAGTCAGACCAGGTGTTCGATCTTGACGTTGGCTTCGGCGTAGGCTTTGCCGATGGCGGTCAGATGCGGAATGCCGTCGACGGCGTCGAGGCGCGCCAGGTCGGGGTGCTGGCGAAGGATGTCCAACATTTCTGTCTTCTTGAAGGTGCGGTTATAGCGCACATAGCTGAACCAGCTCTCTGAGGGCCGCGGACGCCAGACAGGATACTTGGGTTTGCCCTCACTATTTTTGCTGGCGGCGTCCATGGCGTCGACCAGATAGCCGACCTCTCCATCGAGGACGTCGCCGTAGATGCACTCGCCGAGACAGCGGCAGAGATAATCCTGCTGCCAGCCCATGGACTGCAGCAACGCGGCGGGAATCTTGGCCGCGAGGACGCCCAGCCACTGCGCGGGATTGCTGACAGCAAGCTCCGAAGAGAAGGTGAGCGTGCCAATGGAAACCACGCGAATCTTGTCGGGTCCGGTGGGCCAGTCCATGTGGTAACCGGGCAGGATGGCGGTGAGCGACGCGATTAAGGCGGGGTTGGAATAGGGAGTGATGGAGCCATCGACAAAGACACTCTCGGTTTCACCGAGGAGGACTTTTTCAGGCGGGAAGAACACGGGCGCGGCGGTGCTGGCGCGCACCAGCTTCCACAGAGGGACCTGAAGATTGCAGTCGGGACGGCTCAGATCGTTGTAGACGGCATCGGGATTGTTGGTGAGCGGCCACGCCGATCCCGTGGTGTGGTTGCGCACCACCACCATGAGAAAGTTGTTCCTTTCGCCTTCGCGCAGCCGGGGACTGGCGAGCGTGGCCACAGTGCCGTCCCTTTCGACGAAGATGCGCTGGAGAAAATCGGAGAGCGGTGCGGGATTGTAATGCGAATAGAGGAGCTTCTTGATCGGGTTGCGCCAGGAGACCTTCTCAAACATCTTCTTGCCCTGCTCGAGATAAAGAGTCCTGACGGTTTCCACGGGCATTCCCCAGCAGAGACAGGTGGCGATGATGGCGCCGGTGGAGGTGCCGGCGAGAAAGTCGAAGTGATCGCGGAGAACGAAGGTTTTGGCTTTCTCGGGATCTTGTTTTGCGTAGTGTTCGCGCAGCAACTGCTCGATCCTGACCAGGACCTCGAGAGTGAAGACGCCGCGTATGCCGCCGCCATCGAGAGCGAGAATTCGTTTCATGGTGTTATCCCCGTGTCATTGATGGTATGACTTCTTACCGCCGGGGCTAAAGCCCCACACTCATTTTTGCGCTGCTGGCGGCGCGAGTAAACTCGCGCCCTGATACAAAGCATGGTCCTTTCGGCGCGAGAGGGCTTGCGCCCTGATACTTCGTGAGGTCCTTGAAGGGTTTTTGCGATGTGGAGATGTGCGGGCGAGGACGCCCGCAGTACAGCCGGCAATGATGCCGGCGTTACCTAGCATGGGCGTCATCCCTTATGCGGAGCCGCGCCGAGCACGAGAGAGCGCCATTCGAAGAGCTCGACGATGAGTGCTCTCTCGATGCGCTCCACAACGCGGAGCACGGAGTTCCAGGTGGTGAGTGCTTCCAACTGCGTATCCCAACGGCGCAGGGCCTCGCTCAACTCGCGATAGCGACGGCGCCGCCGGGCGCAATCTTTCATGGCCGCGAAAGCGCCGGCCATGGTGGCGACTTCAAACAAGGAGGACATGGAGAGGGCCAGCCATTGGCGGCCGGAGATGCCGTGATTGAGAAGCCACTGGAGGCCGCCGGAGAGACAGGCGACGGCGAGGAGCGTGGCCAGGACGCCGCAGATCCAGCCCACCGAACCGTAGCGCCGCTCCTGGCGCTCGGCCTTCTGTGCCTGGCGAGAAAAATAACTGATCTGGTGGGCCACGCGATCGCGGCGATACTCCTGCTTGAAATCGGAGAGCGGAGTTTCCACGCCGTGATTGTCTTTCATCTTGAGGAAGTTGAGGGAACGGAGAATGCCGGCGAGCCAGGGCGCGCCTTCCGCGCCGATGACTTCATAGGGTTGCGGCGTGTGCCAGATGACGAGAACGGAGCGGGCGATTTCCGCAGCGGTGCGGGTGCGCGCCCAGAGCGCTTGCCGGACGTGCACACGAAGGGCCGCGGGCAGCGCGAGCGCAACAATGCCGAACGCGGCGCTGATGGCGAGCCACGGAGCTGCGCCGGGAATCTCGGGCGCGACACCGCTCATGACGGCGGCGGCGGCGGTGTAGACGATGGGGATGGAGGCCACGCGCCGCGCCTGGGGCGCAAAACGGTTGGCGTTTTCATCAGTCTTGTCGAGCCAGGCTTTCGCCAGGTCCCGCGATGAAGCGGAGGCCAGGGTAACGCCCACGTCGGGCAGCCCGTTGAGAAAATCGAGCTCGGTGGGGCTCTCGATTTCAGCGATGGCGTCTTTATTGAGCCACTGCAGCTTACCGGTTTCACTGTGAATCCACGCGATGGGATGGCCGGTTTTTCTGGCGTAGGAGACGATCTCCTGGGTTCCACCGGTGCCGTGCGAAGGCTGGCCGTTCCAGAGCGCCACCAGAACCTGGCTCTCGGTTACGGTTCGAATGCCGCAGTCGTAGTATTGCTCGTTGCGGTTTTCGATTCCGCCGGTAATTTCAACGGAGATGGCGTGCTCCATGATGCGCAGGGTGCGCTGCCACGAAGCGTCGTCGAAGTCGGTGCGGAAGAGCTCGGCGGGGCGCGGGAGGAGAATGCGCAGGGGAATGTCGAGCTCGAGGCAGCTCTCGGCGAAGAGCTGATCGCCGCCCGATGCGGCCGAGGAGACGCCATAGACGATGCCTTGATGCGACGCCTTTTGTTCCGCAAGGATGTCGCGAATCAACTGACGGCATTTGGATTCGTCGGGAACCTTGCGGTGACCGGTGAAGCCGAGGGCGAGCACTTCGGGCAGGCGAACGGACGGATTGGTTCCCTTGGAATAGAAGGGCATACTCGCCTGATGATACAGCGCGACAGCGCGGTACTTAATTCGTGCGTAGTTGCAGAATCTCCTGCGGCGGGTACTTGGAGGTGTCGACAGTTACCTGCGAGGAGAGCTGGTTGATGAGGCGGAACATGTCGCGGTTCCATGTTTCGTTCTCCCTGGCGAATTGAGCGGGATTCACGCTTTGCGGATCGACGTCGGCGACGACATATTCTTTGCCCCTGTAGTTCACGCCAAGGCCAATCTCTTTGGCGCCGGCAGCAGAGTGCCCCACGGGCGGCGTCACTTTATCGGGCCAGGTAAGGCGCAGGACGGGAAGGCGTTCGATGGGTGGGACCAGCTGCGAAAAGGAGAATGTCTTTCCGGCTTTTTGTGCGCGCTGGATCCAATCGAGATCATCCTTGCCGAAAGTCAATCCCTGCGCCGTGAGCAAGCCGTTGTGAATCCGCATTACCAGATCGTCATTTTCCATCTGAACGCTTGGGTCGGCGTTGTGTTCTGCCAACTCATCGTAGAACCGCTGCTCCTGAGCCGCCGCAGCCATGAGACCAATGATCGAGCGCAGGACCAGATGCGACGTGACAATGCCATGGCCCGACGAAGTGCACGGTCCATTGCCGGTGTCCTGATCGGTGGCCGACCCGCCAATGGCAAAACCACTGAAGAGAATCTCCAGCGTGTCCGTCAACTCGGGAGAGTCCTTCAACTGGCCCGGACTAGTGTCGTTCAAACGGCCCATGCTCGGGTCTTTAGGGAGCAGATCGCTGCGGAGGCTGTCTTCGACGGTTTTTACACTCTGGCCGTAAATTTTGTCGTCTGAGTCACTGGCGTTGGGAACCATGGTGTTGAGCTGGAACTTGGGAACGAGAGTCTTCTGGCCCAGGACCCATTTTCCGCCTTTGCCATGGGAGTCCGCTCCTTGCAGTTGCCATTCCTGGCTCTTGGCGGCGGCATCGTTGAAGTCTTTGGCGGTGGGCAGAGATGAGCTTTTAGAGGCTGGGTCCCCGCCCTCTACGGCGTTATTGGGGATGTAGGAAGCCGAGTCGATGGCTCCAAAGTTATTGGTTCCGCGCAGTAGCAAGAGGCCATGCTTTTGCAGGGCGTAGACGACCGCGCTGACGCGGAGGAAGGTGACGTATCTATCGAGGTCGCGAGCCGACTGGGTGAAATCCGGACCGTCAATGGACGGCGGAGGCACGTTGCGAATGACTTCGATGCGGCAGCCTTTGTCGGTGGTGCTGCGCGGATCAGGAGGAAGGGTAACTTCAATGCGGTCCACCATGAGGCGGAAGAGCTGATCGACGCGCCAGCCCTGCTGGAAAAGACTGTAGAACACATTTTCCGGGACCGGCTGCAATAGGAGCGTGGCATTCGCCTGGTCGTTGACCGGCACAAAGCTGAAGGAAGGGTCGTTTTCATAAAGGAAAGTGGGCGAGCCGCCGCCGGTGCCGATTCCGGTAGCGGGCGGGGTGCTGACTGTGGAGAGGTTGCCGGTACCGGTAAGAGCGGCTTCCATGCGATAGCTCGAGGAAATCTGGCCGAGCTTGAAGAAGTAGGTGGGGTCGTGCTGCTCGAGGCGCGCCAGGTTGAGCAGCAGCTCGCGGTTGGAGGTGACGGCGTAGCTGTTTTCGTAGTTGGTGAAATCGGCGCGCACCCGCCTTGGCCCGCAGCCGGCGAGGAGCAGCGTTGCGCCCGCGACCAGGAGGAGGGTTGCGGTCCGGACAAAAGATGGCGAGAAAAATCTCTCGACGCGAAGACGTTCGCGGTCCATTGCACGCGCTTCCATATGGATGCCTCTCGAGGGAAATGGTCAGTGCTCGACTAGAGTGGGGTTCATGATAGGGCATTTTGGGGCGTGGATGCAACGAAATGTTGGGGGCGGGAGGTTGTGGTGGGTAAAGACGGATGGGTAGAGGTTCTTGCTGTCCCACCCTTTCGCAAAAGGCGCGAAAGGATGGGGCACGGGATAGTCGTGGCGCGTTGAGAGAGGGGAGATGAGGTTCGTGCTTCTCGCGCTAGTGGGGCTTGCCGGGAAGGACGAAGTGGTCGGCACAGCGAGGCTCGTAGGAGTCGCCGGGGACCTTGATGGGGCTGTCGTAGGCTGCGGGCTTGTTGTCGATGAGGCGCTGGGAGTAGAGGGCGCGGGCTCCACAGGCGCAGTAGGCCATGCACTCGGTGATGCTGCCGCCGTAGGCGTTGACGAGCCAGCTCAGGTTGAGCATTTCGCCGAAGGGCATGGCGCGAAAGTCGAGGTCGAGGCCGGCGACCAGGACATCGTGACCGGCGTCAAGCAGAAACCGGGTGAAGAGAAAGAGCTCGCTGACGAACTGGCCTTCGTCGATGGCAATGCACTCCACGCGCTTGCCGATCTCCTGCTCCTTGTCGCGGAGGGCTTCAAGGACTTCCCAGGGATTGGCGGAGTTGAACGTGATGGCGCTCATTTTGCCGCCGCCGTTGGGGTTGCGGCTCTCGACTACGCCGGGACCGCCCTTGGTGTCGTCGCTGGGCTTGAGGACGAGGACAAATTGTTTGGCGTACTGTCGTCGCATGTCGGCGCGGCGCTGCAGCTCCGCGGTTTTGTTGCTGCGCATGGGTCCCATCATGAGTTCGAGCTTGCCTTGCACGTCGAGTGTCTCCCTGGATTGGCTTCAGGATTTTGATGATAGCGGCGGAGGGTGGGTTGGGTTTTCCTCGGGTTCTGGAAAAGGGGGCTTTTGTGCAGGGTGAGAGAGGTGAGTTGGGGTTCGTGCTGTCCCACCTATTCGGTCGCCGCGGCGACCGAATGGATGGGGCACGGGATGGCCGGTGCTGGGTTCGCAGGTGCGGGCGAGGACGCCCGCACGACAGCCGGCAAGGATGCCGGCGCTACATGAGGGTGGAGGCCGAGTTTATCAAAAATATTTGAGGGATGTAAAAAACATTTGGGAGATGTCAAAAATATTTGACATGTTTCATGGTTTGGGGTTATGGTCGTGATGTCAAATATTTTTGACATGGAGCGATCTAACATGCCCCCAAGCCTTTCTTACCGGGAGAAGACCCTCTACGCTTCACTCGTGGCAGAGCTGATTGTGTACGGTCCCTACTTTTTTCTTCACCAGCAAAACTCCATTAACAAGGTTGCGGGGATGATTATTGCAATCATCGCATTGCAGATCGTGCTGCAGTTGGTGATTGTGGTTTTCACGCGTAACCGAGTTACCGATGAGCGGGATCGGTTGATCGAATTGCGAGGCTATCGAGCCGGCTATTTTGCGCTCGCGTCACTGATGGTCATCGGACTCGGCATGTTGTGGATTCATGCGGCAATGGGCAGTATTCACCTCGACAGCCGAATGATTGGGCTTCATTTCCTGAGCGTCTTTTTTGGCATGCTCGTGATCTCGGATATCACGAAGACCGCCGTACAGATTGTGGCTTACCGGAGAACGCTCTAATGCCCGCTATTCGTAATCAGATTCGGGAACTGCGGGCCCAGCGAGAGATGACGCAGCAGGAGCTGGCCGATCGAGTCGACGTGACGCGACAGACAGTGATTGCAATCGAGCAAGACAAGTATTCGCCATCTCTTGAGACCGCGTTCAAGATCGCCATCGTGTTCGGCGTGACCCTCGAGCAGTGCTTTCAGTATGACCCGCGCGGCAAACGCTGACCGCACCAGAGGAACGCTCGACGCGGGTCCTACGGCGCGGGGTGTTGCTGCAGCGCGAGGCGTTCGGCGTCTACTACGGATTTCATTACGCCAGCTTCGGCAAAGAAGTGGACCAGATCGCTGGTGAGGGCGCCGCTTTGTGATCCAGGCGCGCTGGAAGGCGTGCGAAGTTCAGGCGGCGTTTGGGCCATGCGCATGGGGCCAGTGGCCTGGGCGTCGAGGATGAGCGCGGTGAGCTTGTGCGCCAAGGGCAGAGGGAAGCTTTCCGCGATGAAGAGCAGTTTGCCGCGGGTGGTGATGAGGACGGGGCCTTCATTGGTGGTGAAGAGCTGCTCCACCGCGCCGTCTTCGGAAGAGGTGTTGGTGGAGAGCTGGCTGACGTGGGTGTATTTGCGCGCCAGACTGTTGGCGTAGATGCGGGCGAAGACGCTGGCGGAGTCGGCGCTCTTCCAGACGGAAAGATAGAAGAGACCGATGGAGGCGGTATTGGCCTGCTGGGCAGCGGTGGTGGCGCTGCGCGACTGCCCGGCCCAATAGATGCCGCCGTTCCAGGCGGGCGTGAGATCGCGGGCAGCGTTGTCGCCGCCGAGAAGCTCGGAGAGAATGTGCACGTCGAGCTGGCCGACCTGTCCGATGTCGTAAGGCTTGTAAGTGGGATCGAGGAGCGGGTGAATGTCGGGCATGAGCGGGACGGCGGGAATGGCCATCTTCTCGTATTGACGGGGATTGATGATCTCCCAACTGGAAGTGGGCGGGCGGTCGAGCGCGCCGGTGAAGGCGGCCGTCTGGCCCTGATCCATCCACACGTCCTGCTCGAAGCTAAGGCCTTCGCGGTAAGGGAAGAGCATGGATTCAGAGAGCAGTAGGGGCGCGCGGGCCATGACGGGCGAGTCTCCTGAGCCGCTCATCTGCTGCTTGACGAGCTCGAGCACCTCGGGATCTTTGATGAGGCTTTTGCCCATGGGCTTGAGGACACAATCCCACATGACGGCTGTGGCCTGGCCCTCGGCGACGGCGTCGCGCGCGGTGTCCATTTCGTCTTTGGCGAGATGATCGAGGTCGCCGGCGGCGTCGGTGGAGACGTCGTCGGGAGTCTGATCGTTCCATTTTTCGAGGTCGGCGTGCTGGTCCTGCAGGGCGTGGGTGAGCTCGTGCGCAAGGACGGGCTGTTCGTCATCGGGGCCGACCCAGTCGAGGAGATTTACGGTCTTGGTTTTGGAGTCGTAATAGGCTTCGATCTGCTCCTTGAGGAGGTCGAGGAGGAAGGGCTTTAGGTTGAAGTCGTGATCGAGAAGGCCGAACTTCTTGAGGACGATTTCGTCGCGTTGCAGGCGCTTGGTGCCCTCATCCTCGTTGAACTTTTCTTCGAGGTATTTTTCGACGGCGTCGCGAGAGGTGAGCTGGCGCTTGACGGAGCTCTTGATGGGAAGGCCGGTTTCGTCGGAGGAGAACTTGATGAGCACATCGACCAGCGCGAAAAGCTGGCGGGCTTGCTCGGGCGTGATTTTGGTTGGGGCTTTGGCGTCGGAGTGGGAGGCGCTGGGCGGAAGGGTGCAGCCGGAGGCGGCGGGAGCGGCTGGCGGGGCGGTCATTTGGGCTGCTGCGGTGGTGGTGATGGCCAGGCAGAGCGGAAGGGCAAAAAGGAGCCCGAGGCGTGGGAAGACTGCATTTTTGTGCTGTACGTTCATCCTGATTCCTCCGGGGCTGAAGCCCCGCATTCATTTTGGGCGCTATCGGCAGTCTGGGCTAAAGTCCTGACCTACCCTTTGTGCTCTGACACCAAACAAAACCTAAATGTTCGCGCCGCCTCTACGGGGCGGCAGGTTTATTGTGATACCTCAACCCAGGGTTCCGCTCCGCTCCGCCCTGGGCTATTTTCGATCAGCCCCTCCGGGGCCGAGGCTAAAGCCCAGATTGCTATCTTTCTGCTCAATTCAGGGGCCTGAAGGCCCCTGCTCCCTCCGGCCTGGAGGGCCAAGAGTTTTGCTCTTTCAAAATGCAACTGCCGCTTGCGAAGCGATCCGGTGGGTGAATTTCGGTTCCACAGTTCGAGGCTATAATCAGAAAGCGGTTCTGCGCCAGGAAATCCAGGAAAAGGGCGCGGAATGCCGGTAGCGTTCATATGCTCAAGTCCGACCTTGCCCAAAACCTGCAGGCCACTGCGCTGGCCACCTTGCTTGAATCCTCGCGTATCCCCCATCAACTGACTGCTTACCGCGGCGCACTGACTCCACATGAGTTGGACGCGCGAGATGTGGAATTAGAGGCCCTGGCGTTTGGAGCGGCGCTGCACGACGCGGGCTGGATGCGGCGCGTGGATGTGCGCGGGGCCGACCGATTCCGCTGGCTGAGCGGGATGGTGACGAATACGGTGAACGATCTGTTTCCGAATACCGGGGCGTGGAACCTGGTGCTGAATGCGCAGGGACACATCCAAGGCGACCTGACGGTGTGGCGGGCGGGTGAGGAACAATCGCCGCAGCGGCGCATCCCGGTGGGCGCGGCAAAGAATGGGAATGGCGGGCATGATCCGCTGCTGGGGACGCCGTTTGCCGGGGAGTCGGGACTGGAACTGGAGATTGCGGCCGACCAGATCGACAAACTGCTGGCCCACCTGAACAAGTTCATCATTATGGACGATGTGGAGCTGGTTCCGCTGGGCGATGAGCAGGTGGGCGAGGCGGGCTCGGAGACGGCGATTGGGCTGAGCGGGCCGTTGGCGCCTGAGGTGCTGGAGCGCGTGGGACTGCCTGTGATCACGAGCGCGATGGCGGGAACCAACGTGGAGTGGAACGGCTGGGAGGTGCGGATGTTGCTCGGCTACGGGCTGCTGGCGCCGCACTACGAGTTCTGGCTGCCGTCGGCGGGGCTGGGGAAGCTGTGGTCGTGCCTGCGCACGGGCGGCGCGATGCCGGTGGGATCGGCGGCGCTGGAGGCGTTCCGGATTGCCGAGGGGATTCCGGTGTACGGGATCGATATGCTGGAGCGCGACCTGCCGCAGGAGACGGCGCAGATGAGGGCGATCCACTTCAGCAAGGGCTGCTACCTGGGACAGGAGATTGTGGAGCGCATCCGTTCGCGGGGCAGCGTGAAGCGGCATCTGCGGCCGTTGGAGCTGACGGGACCAGTGCCCGAGAGCGGCACGGAACTGACGCTCGAGGATGGGACCGTGGGCGGAACGATTACGAGCGCGGCGGAACTGCTGCTGAAGAGCGGGTCGCGGGTGTTTGCGCTGGGCATGATGCGCGCGGAGGCAGAGGAGAAGAACCAGAGCTTCCGGTACAAGGCTGGGACGGCAGAGGGGACGGCGAGCATATTGGCCGCGCCGCCAAAGCTGGGCAAGGGACGCGGATAGCGTGGCGGGGTTTAGATTGAGCGGCAGGGCGCCGCGGATGAGAAACTTGTAGATATGAGCGATACGCCAAAATTCGAAGTGATTGACCGCCGCAAGATGAAGGCGGACGAAGAAAAAGGGAGCGGGGAGACGGCGGCACAGACGGCGCAACCCACTCATCCTGAGAAGCCGGCCGCGCCCGGTGAGTCCGCGCCGGGACCACGGCTGGTGGTGAACGAGGCCAAGCGCGATGCGGAAACGACTGCGCCCGCAGATACCGCGGAGCAACAACTGGCCGAGGAAATGCCTCCTGCGCCGACTGCCGAGGAAAGCAGTAAATCGAAGGCCGCCTACGACGCTTCGGCGCAACGGCTCGAGGACCTGGTTCGTGCGCAGAATCCCGCGGTGGGCGCGCAGCCGCCGGTAGGATTCGAGCACCTGGTGCAGCAGTTCTACCTGAGCGCGATGCTGCAGATGGGTGCGGGAGCGCAGGAAGGTCAGCGGCCGCGCGTGGACATCATGGGCGCGCGGGCGACGATCGATCTGCTGGGAGTTCTGGCAGAGAAAACCAAGGGCAACCTTTCAGACGCCGAGGATCGCATGTTGCAGTCTGTGCTGTTTGAATTGCGCATGGCGTTTTTGGAGCTGAGCAGCATGGTTACGGTGGCGAGTGTGCCGCCGCCTCCGGCGCCGAAGGGCTAGGGACTAGGGAACAGTGTGAGTGTGAAGTGTGAGTGTGAGTGTGAAGTGCCAGTAGACTTAGTGCGTCGATCAATCACACTCACACGCGCCCTCACACTGACCACTGACGACTCTCGATCGGCGCTGCCTTCAGCACAATGCCAATGAACGCTACCCTCACATTCTTGGGCACGGGGACTTCGATGGGGGTTCCTACGCTGGGGTGCGAGTGCGCGGTTTGCACTTCGGCGGATGTGCACGATCGCAGGCTGCGGCCTTCAGTGCTTTTGCGTTGGCGCGAGGCAGAGACCGAGTTGGAACGCGCGGTGGTGATCGACACCGGGCCGGATTTTCGCGAGCAGGCGCTCAAGGAAAAACTGATGCATGTGGATGCGGTGTTCTACACGCACGCGCATGCCGACCACATTCTGGGCATGGACGATCTGCGGCCGCTAAGCTTTATCGCGGCGCGGCGGGGCGGACCGATTCCGCTCTACGCGGATCGAGAGACGACGGCAGTTCTGGAGCAGGTTTTCTCGTACACATTCTCGCCGCAGGCCACGTATCCCACGCGGGCGAAGGTGGAATTGAAGCCGCTACGGGAACGCAACGCGGTCGATGGCGTGGAGTTTGTGCGCATTCCGCTGCTGCACGGGGAGATGCCGATCAATGGATATCGCTTTGGCAACGCGGCATATATGACCGACGTGAGCGCGATTCCGGATAGTAGCTTTGCGCTGCTGGAGGGCGTGGAAGTGCTGGGGCTTTCGGCGCTGCGGCACATGCCGCACCCCAGCCATGCAACGTTAGAGCAGGCGCTCAAGTGGGCCGAGCGCATCGGCGCAAAGCAAACGTGGTTTACGCATATTGCGCACGATCTGGGCCACGAAGAAACCAATCGCAACTTGCCTGCGAATGCACAGCTGGCTTACGACGGGCTGAAAGTGCCCGTGACGCTATGAGCGGCGAGCGCGCGGCGGGGTTTGGCTCGATGCAGGTGTTTCGTTCGCTTGCGGAGATTGCTGCCGGGTTCGGGCCGGCGGTGGCGGCGGTGGGCAACTTTGACGGCGTGCATTGCGGGCACCGGGAGATTTTGGCCGGCGTGACGGCTGAAGCGCGCGCGTCGGGTGCGCGGGCTGTGGCCGTGACGTTCGATCCGCACCCGGAGCAGTTTTTGCGGCCGGAGGCTGCGCCGCGATTGATTACTCCCAATGACGAACGGCTGCGGCTGCTGGCGGAGACGGGAATTGACGCGGCGCTGGTTCTGAAATTCGATGCGGAGTTGGCGCATCTCGCTCCGCGGGAGTTTGTCGAAGAAATTGTAGAAGCGCTCGGAGTGCGGAGCTTTCACGAGGGTCATAACTTTCGCTTCGGGCATGGTGCGGCGGCGGGCATCGCGGAGTTGGCTGCGATGGGCGCGGAGTGGGGCTTCGCGGTGCGCGTGCATGAGGCGGTGCGCATGCGGGGCCTCGAAGTTTCAAGCTCGGCGATTCGCACGCTGGTGGCGGCGGGCGACGTGCGGCGGGCGCGCTGGATGCTGGGGAGGCCGTTTGCGGTGCTGTCGACGCAGGCGCGGGGGCGCGGCATCGGGACGCGGCTGCTGGTGCCGACGGTGAACCTGGCGGCGTATGACGGATTGCTTCCGGCGTTAGGGGTTTACGTGACGCGGCTGAAGATTGCGGGGCGCGCGTTCAAGGCGGTGACGAATGTGGGCAACCGGCCGACGTTTGGCGAGGCGTTGTTCGCGGTGGAGTCGCACATTTTGGATTTTGAACCGGTGGAGATGGATGAGGAGACGCCGGTGGAACTCGAATTCTTGCTGCGGCTGCGCGAGGAGCGGGAGTGGCCTTCGCCGGAGGCGCTGAAGGCGCAGATCTTCAGGGACGTGGGGCGGGCGGAGCGGTATTTTCGGTTGGTTGGATGATAGATATTCCTGGAACATCTCGAGTAACTCGATGCTTCAGGGGTTTGGGGGCAGTGCCGGCTTGACGCCGGTTATGTTTGCCGGATTCGTAGTGGACTTTTGTGGGAGAGCCAGCGCGGGCTTGACGGCAGGGGTGCGCTGCGGGGCTGGCAAGGTAGTCTTGGGCGCGGTGGTCGAGGCGGGAGTACTTGCGGGCGGGACGATGTTGGTTCTGCCTGGGCTGGTTCTAACCAGACTGGTTCTGCTCAGGTTGGCTCTCTGGAGCGGAGCATTTTCGGCGTCGGCGGGAAACTGTTCATCGTCTTTGCCGGCGATGGCGGCGCGCATGAAGTTGATCCAGATGGGAAGAGCGGTGACTGCGCCGGTTTCCTTGTTGCCGAGGGATTCGCGGCTGTCGTAACCCACCCACACGCCGCAGGTGACCGATGGCGAGAAACCGAGAAACCAGGCGTCGGTGAAGTCCGAAGTGGTTCCGGTTTTGCCGCCGAGGGGATGCTTGAGCTGCGCGGCCGATGCTCCGGTGCCGTAACTGGTGACGCCGCGCAACAGCGTCATCATGGTGCGCGCAGTTTGCTGGCCGATGACCTGGTTGACGGCCGGGGTCTCCTGCCAGAGAGTGATGCCGTCGGCGTTGGAGACTTTGCGGATGAGGCGCGGGGCCACGCGAATGCCGTCGTTGGGGAAGACCGCGTAGGAGGCCACCTGCTCCTGCAGCGTGATTTCGACCGCGCCCAGCGCGACCGGAAGATAGGCGGGAATGTTGGAAGTGACGCCGAAGCGATGGGCGACATCGATGACATTGCGGATGCCGACACGCGCGGCCAGCTTGAGAGCGGGAATGTTGCGCGATTCGGCGAAGGCTGTGGCAACGGTCATGGCGCCACGATAGTCGCCCTCGTAGTTGTGGGGAGTATAGCTGCCGAAGCTGACCGGCCCATCGACGATGATGTCGGAGGGTTTGACGCCGTCTTCGATGGCGGCGGTGTAGACGTAGGGCTTGAAACTGGAGCCGGTTTGACGCTCGGCCTGCGTGGCGCGGTTGAAGACGGAGAGAGCGTAGTCGCGGCCGCCGACCATGGCGAGAACGTCGCCGCTGGCGTTGTCCATGGCGAACAGCGAGCCTTGTGCGCCGGAGTCCTGCTCAAGCGCGGCGCGGCGCACGCCGTTTTCAGTGGTAGCGGCGAGATGGACGTAAATGATGTCGCCGGGTTTGGCGAGTTCGTCGCCGTGGCGCTGGCCGGTCCACTGCCAGTCGGCGGGGAGAATCACAATTGCGGAGCCGGGCTGACCGGGCGGACCGATGCGCGCCTGAATTTCGAGAGGAAGCGCGTGCGTGACAATTGCATGGATATAGTCGCCGGAGCCTGCGGTGACCGACCAGTCGGGATGACGGTAGGAGTCGAGCGTGACGTCGTCGGATAGAACGTTGTCGAGCTTGCCGCGCCATCCGTGGCGGCGCTCATAGGCGGCGACGCCGTCGACTACGGCATGATTGGCTACCTGCTGCAGGTCGAGGTCGAGCGTGGTGTCGATACGCAGGCCGGCTTCATGCACCTCTTCCGCGCCGAAATGCTTTTCGAGCTCGTGGCGGACTTCTTCCTGGAACCACGGGGCGACCGCGCTGACCGGCTGCGCGATGTGAAGGCCGAGCGGAGTACGGCGCGCTTCCTCGGCTTGCGCGTGGGTGATGTCGCCGTCCGACTCCATTTCACTGAGCACGAGGTTGCGGCGGCGTAAGGCGCGATCGGGAGCGAAGATGGGCGAAAAGGCGGCCGGGCCTTTGGGCAATCCGGCGAGAAGCGCGGCCTCAGAGAGGTTGAGATCTTTGGCGTGCTTCGAGAAGAAGTACTGGGATGCGGCCTCGAAGCCGTACATGCCGCTGCCGAGGTAGATCTGGTTGGCGTAGAGGGTGAAGATCTGCTGCTTGGTGAAGGAGCGCTCGATCTGGATGGCGAGATAGGCCTCCTGAATTTTGCGCATGGCGGTGCGGTCAGAGGAGAGAAAGAGATTGCGCGCCAACTGCATGGTCAAAGTCGACGCGCCCTGGGCGCGGCCATGGGAGTGGATGTCGTGCCAGACGGCGCCCGCTACGCGAAAGACGTTGATGCCCCAGTGGGACTCGAAGTTTTTGTCCTCGATGGAGATGACGGCCTGGCGGAGAACGGGCGCGAAGCCATCGTAGCTGACAACTTCACGGCGCTCGAGGGCGAAGGAGCCGATGATGCGGCCCTTGCGGTCGTAGAGATCGGTGATGGTGGAGGGACGGTACTGCTCGAGCTCCTGAATCTGCGGGAGATCGACGGAGTAGACGAGGGTGAGGCCGGCGAGCGAGCCGGTGGCGGCAGCGAGAATGAGCAACGCGACCAGGGCCGAGCGGCCGGCCAGCTTGCGGCGGCGGTGCTCGGGGAGGGGCGGCGCGATGGCGCGACTTGGGGATTCTGCGGCACGGGGCGCGGGGCGCGAGGCGGTGGTGCGCGTGGCGAAACGCGACTTCGGCGGCGGCTGATGGGGGGTAACAGCCAAGACAGGTCAGTCCTCATGGGGCGCTCAAGAAACTGCGCTCACTCTAAGGCTAGCACTGGAGCGGAGTTGAAGAGGGGCGGCGGGTAGGGGAGATGCGGGAGCGAGGGAGCAGGGACCAAGGGACCAAGGGAACAAGGGAGCGAGGGAACAAGGGAGCGAGGGAGGGAGACGGGGAGTTGAGGTTCGTGCTGTCTCATGTCCTAGAAGCGGGACTTGGGATACCCGCTTTTTATGGTGGGTTGAAAGAAGCTTGTTGAGGGTCTTGCTTTCCCACCCTTTCGCAAGGGCGCGAAAGGATGGGGCACGGGGCTTTTGTGTTGGGTTGAAGGGTAAGTCTGGGTTCGTGCTGCATGGGAAATGGCCTATTTTCAACCGTCGTCTGCCCTGCGCGGGGCTGGAGACCCCTGCGACAGCCGGTCTGGAGACCGGCGCTACACGGAAGGCGCGAGGTTGGGGCGGCCTTGTTTGTGTTGCGCCGATTCCCGGAGAGCTAGGTGGTTTTGGCTTTCAGGAGCGAGAGGGCTTGATTGAGCTGGTCGTCGCCGTTGGAGGGAGGCATAGGCTCGTTGTTGTCTTCGGGGCCGGCGACGACAACGTTGGGAGTGACGGCTTCGTCCTCGATTTTCTTGCCGGCGGGATCCTCATACTTGGCGATGGTGAGCATCAGCGCGCCGCCGTCAGGCAGGTCGATGGTCTTGATCAGTGCTCCCTCGCCGAAGGTGCGCTCACCGACGACATCGCCGCGCTTGAGGCCGCCAATAGCGGCGGCAGTGAGCTCGGGCGCGCCGTAGGTGCCGCGATTGACGAGGACTGCTACCGGTGCGTCCGTTAGGCACTGCGCCGGGTCGGCGGAGAAGGTCTGCTGGGGAAACTTCTGGCCCTCAAGAGACGCCAGGGTTCCCTGCTTGAGGAAGAAGTTGGCCAGTCGCAATCCCTGTTTGAGGTCGCTGCCGGTGGTGTCGCGGAGGTCGAGGAGAATTTTGTGGCCTTTGCCTGCGCCCTTGATGCGGGCGGCGAGATCGTCGACGCGGGCGGCGGTGAGCACGCCGGGCTTGAGGTAAAGGATGGTGGCGTTCTCATAGAACTGCTCACCGAGCGCGGGCGTGGCCAGGACGGCGCGGGTGAGCATCATCTTGTCGGGATCGGGCTTGAAGGGGCGCACCACGGAGATGGAGACCGTGGAACCGGCCTTGCCTTCGAGCATGAAGCGCACCATGGCCAGGGGAATATCGTGCGTGGACTGGCCATCAATGAGGTCGATGACATCGCCATCGCGGAGATGCTGCTGATCGGCGGATGAGCCGGGAAGCACGTTGACGATGGTGGCGTAGCCGTAGCGCTTGGAGACTGTGAGACCCACCTGAGCGTTGTCGGCGGCGGGACGATCTTTGTAGAGCTTGTACTCGGCGGCGCTGAGATAGCTGGAGTCGGGATCGAGCGAGTCGAGAAGGCCGTGCAGCGCGCCGTTGGTGACTTCGGGGATGTTGGGCTCGGTAACGTAGTAGTTCTGCACCTTGCGCAGGACCTCAGCGTAGACGCGCATTTGACTGTAGGCGGCGCTCTGCTCGTCGCCGGCTTGTACGCCGAGCCAACCGAACTCCCCAAGGACGTAGCCGATGCCGAGGGCGGCGAAGATCACTACGGAAGTTGCAAAGACAAGACGCTGAAAGAGTCGAGACACGAACACCACCTGGACGGCAACGAGGGGAAGCCTGCCGCGCATACCTTATAGACGCAATGATAGCAAGGCAGGGAGCAAGGGCGCGAGGGAGCGAGGGACCAAGGCGCCAAGGGAACAAGGGAGCGAGAAAGCAAGGGCGCGAGGGACTAAGGGACTTAGAAGCTGGGCTTTCCGCGGAGGATCAGCTTGGGAGGGGGAAGGCGAGGGTTAGACGGTTGCCGTTGGGGAGTTGCTGGTAGTGGATGCGGCTGGCGAATTTGCGGATGAGGCGGATGCCTTGGCCGCCGGGCTCGAGCTCCGCGAGCGTGGCCGGAGCGGGTGCAGGGGCGACTTGGGAGGGTGTGAGGGGATCGAAATGGGGAGCGTGGTCGTCGATGGTGAAGACGAGCTCGGCGACGCCGGAAGGAGCGCGCTCGACGGTGCATGCGACGGCGATGGACTGGTTGGACTGGTTGCGGTAGCCGTGACGAACGATGTTGGAGAGCGCCTCTTCAAGGCAGAGATGGATGGCGAACTGGGTGTCTGGCGGGACGGCGTAGCGGGCGGCCAGTGCCTCCGCCCAGGGCCAGACGAGCGCCAGGTCTTCAATCTGACTTTGCAGGGTCAGCAGCGGCGGTGGTGGCGGATCGATTGACGGGTTCATTGCGTGCATGGTGGCCGCCTGTCCCATAGCCAGCCTACTGGAGCGCGGCGACGGCGGCGTCGAGATTGTGGTGAATCGGGATCAGGGTATCGATGCCGGCAGTCTTGAGAACCGATTCCACCATCTCGTTGGGGGCAAACAGTACGACCTTGCCGCCGCGGCTTTTGACGGCGCGCGCGGGAAGGACGATGGAACGCAGACCCATGGAACCAAGGAATTCGACCTTTTGCAAGTCGATGAGGAGTTTTGCGGCGGTGCCTGCGATGAGGTTCATTTTGAGGTCGACAGCGGCGGCGCCGGCGATGTCCATGCGGCCATCGAGGGCGACGCGAGTGATGCCGCCGGCCATTTCTTCAGAGGAGATTTGCATTGCGCTCTTCCTTCGATGCGGGGATTTCAGGTTCAGGTTTGTGCTTTCCCCGGTATCAATATCGAGACCGGGGCACCCAGACTGGCGCCGGGTTGCGAAACGATTGCCGAGGTTCTCTGGGAGCCGGACAGAGCGATGGTATTGAACGATTGTGAATGCCGGGTTAAAAGGACCGCTTTTCGGTTGCGGGGAAGCGCGGGCGAGGACGCCCGCACTACAGCCGGCAAGGATGCCGGCGTTACTTCCCTTGCTGAGGAGTGTCAGGGTTAAAAGAGCGGGGAGGACAGCGAGATGAAGATCGTCGCGTCAGGGGTGAGCGGCGCCGCGGCGCCGGCGGGCACAGTTCCCTGATTGCGCAGCTCGATCTTCAGGTTCTTCTTCTTCTTGGCCTTGAATTCGTTGCTGACGACGTTGGAAACGACCTTGTTGGCGCCGTTCTGTGCGGTTACGCGGAAGGTCTGAATGCCGGGCGGGACGAAGAGGTTGTTGAGATCGGCTTTGTCGCCGCTGATGAAGTGCAGATAGGTCGTCTTATTTATCTCAACCGTGAGGGGCACGCCGTTGGGGATGTGGCTCAGCTCGATTTTGAATTTGCTGTTGGCATTGGGATCGAGCTTGTGAGGATCGGTGGCGGCGGCAGCCGGTTGCGCGGCGGCCTTCGGCTGCGTTGGGGTTGGCTTGGTTGCGGGCGCTGAAGTGGGATTGCTGGCCGGGGCATTGGTTGCAGGCGGAGTGGTTTTGGCGTTTGTGGCTGCGGGCTTGGAGGGCGTCGGCTTGGTGGTGGTGGGCGGCTTTGCAGCCGGGGTCTTGGGTTCCTGTGTGGTGGGAGCGCCAACGGACGCCGGATTGGTGGGCGGTACCTGCGGCGGCGGGGCAACGGTGACCGTGTGTTGGGGCGGCGGAGCGGGCTGGGGGTGATGGAGCCGGGGCCAAAACCAGGCGAATGCGACGGTGGCCACAACCGCAAGCAGACTGACGGCAGAGACGATTTCGGTTCGTGTCTGCCGGGAAGGTGGTTTAGCGGGAGGGGCGGTGTTTTGCGGAGCTGCGGTGACCAGGGCCGGTGGATGCGAGATGCTGCTGAGCGCAGCGGCGAGCGTGGCGTTTGGATCGCTTGCGGCCGGGGCCAATGTGTCGGCGAGCGTGGCGTTGGGATTGGCGCGCAAGGTAGCAAGATCCCGCGCGAGCTCTTCGCCGGTTTGATAGCGAGCGGCGGGACTCTTGGCCAGGCACTTGAGAATCACGGCTTCCAGGCTCGGAGGGATGGCAGGGTTGAGCTTGGAGGGCGGGATGGGCTCAGTGTGGACGACTTTGTAGGAGACCGCGGTTACGGTTTCGCCGCCGAAGGGCTGCTCGCCGGAGGCCAGCGCATAGAGAATGACGCCCAGCGAGAAGATGTCGGCACGGCCGTCGATGGGACTTCCGGTGAATTGCTCGGGAGGCATGAAGGCGGGAGTTCCGAGCAACTGGCCGGTGGTGGTAATCTCACTGGCTGCGAGCTTGGCGATGCCGAAATCGGTGATGCGGGGCCGCTCGCTGCCGTAGACCTCATGCGAGGTCATGAGGATATTGGCGGGCTTGATGTCGCGATGGATGACGCCCTGGCGGTGCGCGTAGCCGAGGGCCTCGGCGAGTTGCTGGCCGATTTCGCAGACGCGGTCGAGGGTGAAGCGCTCACCTTTCTTGATGGCTTCGGCGAGGGTGCGGCCCTCAACAAATTCCATGACGAGAAACGGCGCGCCGTCGCACTCGCCCACATCGAAGACGGGCACGATGGAGGGATGAGCCAGCACGCCGGAGGCACGGGCCTCGCGATTAAAACGCGCGCGGTATTCCGCAGCATTTTGCCCGCTGAGCGCGGCGGAATGAATGGTTTTGAGAGCTACGATGCGACCGACCATGGGGTCGCGCGCTTTGTAGACGCTGCCCATTGCGCCGGAGCCCAGCTCCGCGACGATTTCGTATCGGCCAATTTGGGTGGGCGCGTCCATGGTGAGGATTGTATCAATACGGCAAGGGAGCGAGGGAACAAGGGAGCGAGGGAGCGAGAAAAGTGAGACTGCGGGACTGAGAGACTACGGGAGCCGGATCGGTATTCAGGCGTGGGCGCGGTAGCGAACCACGAGCAGCGTGATGTCGTCGGACTGGCTGGCGCCGCGGGTAAAACTGCGCACGGCGTCAAAGACGGATTGCTGCAGGGCTTCGACCGAAGCGTTCTGCTTGCCGGCGAGAGCCTGGCTGAGGCCGGTAACTTCGAACAGGTCGTGATTCACGTTTTCGGCTTCCGTGACGCCGTCGCTGAAGAGGATCAGCGTGTCTTCAGGCTCGAGTTGCAGGTGAGCCGATTCGTAACTGGCTTCGGCGATGAGGCCGACTGGGAAAGATCCATCGCTGTACAGCTCGGTTACCTCGCCATTGCGCAGCAGGAGCGGAGAAGGATGGCCGGCCTTGATGTATTCGAGCATGCCGTCGCGGCCGATAATGCCGATGAACATGGTGGCGTAGCGGCCAACTTCAGCGTGGCGGCAGAGAAACTTGTTGACGTGATTGAAGACGGTGACAGGGTCGGCTCCCATGGAGAGGCCCGACAAGGCGCCCTGCAGCATGGTGGTGAGGAGCGCCGCACCCAGGCCCTTGCCGCTGACGTCGGCGATGAGGACGGCAGTGCGGTCGTCGCTGACGGGAAGCACGTCGTAGTAGTCGCCGCCGACCTCGGTGCAGGGATGATGGATGCCGGTAACGGCAAGATGGGGAAAGTCGTGCATGCCGTGCGGAACGAGCGCCTGCTGGATGGTGCGGGCGATGGAAAGCTCCTGCTCGAGGCGCTGGCGCTCGCGCTCCTTTTCGACGAGTCGCGCGTTGTCGAGAATGCTGGCGGCCTGGCCGCCGAGCGCGTCGAGAATCTGGCGGTCGACGGAGGAGAAGGCCGCGATGCGGCGGGAGTCGAGATAGATGACGCCGAGCAGTGGGCCGTGCTTGATGTTGCCGCCAGTGTCGGCGACGGCGCGCGTGGAAGCGTAGAGCGGGACGACGACCACGGCGCGCAAACCCTGGACCACGATGCTTTCGGCGGACTTGAGGTCGAGACCGGCGAGATTCAGATCTTCCGTAATGACGCTGGACTCTTTGCTGACGGCCTGATTGATGGCGGTCTGACTGGGGTTGATGGTCTCAAGGGGAAGATTGTCGCCCTTGTTGCCGCGCGCGAGATGAACACGCATGACGCCTGCGGCATCAGGCTCGATGAGGAGGCCGCGATCGGCGTGCGTAATGGAGATGGCGTGGTCGAGCATGGAGCCGAGCACGGAATCGAGCGGGAGTTGGGAGTGCAGCAGCGAGGTGGCTTCAAGAAGCAGGTTGAGCTTGCTCAATCCGCTGGTGGTTCCCGAGCTGGCCATGTCAGAGATGGTGCCGATGCGGGTGAGCAGGTTGGCGACCTCGGGCTGCGCGGGCACGTCGGGAGTGGAGCCTATATGAAAGATGACGTGGTAGCTGTCATCGATGCCAAAGCCGATCGTGTCGCCGTCGCGGAGGCGCTCCTGCTGTACCTTGACGCCATTCAGAAACACGCCGTAGCGATTGCCCATGTCTTCAACGCGATAACCTGAGCCATCCATGACGATGGCGGCGCAGCGGCGCGAGATGCGGCCGTCTGTGAGCTGGACGCTGTTATCGGATTCGCCACGGCCAATAAGGAACGGGGAATGCGTTACGGTGATGGACTGACGGGACTGGTCAGGACCGATCACTTCAACGAATGTATGAGCTAGAGAGGAAGGTTCCGTCATGGCGTACGATGTGCGCAAATTGTAACACGTGAAGAAGTGAAGCGGGGAAGAAGTGAATGGGCGAAAAAGTGATGGGAGTGAAGAGAGTGAAGGGAGTGAAGGGAGTGAAAAGGGGCGCGGGGGCGTGAGCAGAGCTCAAGGATGGGATTGCCCTTTTATATATGGATGAGGCCGCGCTGCAGTGCGGTGACGACCGCCTGGGTGCGATCGTTGACGTTGAGGCGCATGAGAATCACGCTGACATGGCACTTGACGGTGGACTCTGTGATGCCGAGGTCAGATGCGATCTCCTTGTTGCTTTTGCCGTGGACGATGAGATCGAGCACTTCGCGTTCGCGGGCGCTGAGATCGGAGTTAGGGATGCGCGAATTGAGGGCGCGGCTGACGGGTTGGGGCAAAAAGCGGCCGCCGCCATGGACGCGGCGCAGAGCGCTGACCAGGGCCTCGTGCGGCATTCCCTTGATGATGTAGCTGCGCGCACCCGCCTGCAATGCCTGATGAATATCTTCGTCGCCCTCGTAGGTGGTGAGGACGACGAATTTGGCATTGCGATGGCGTGACATCAGAATGCGGATGGCTTCGACGCCGCTCATACCCGGCAGGCGAAGATCCATGAGCGTGATGTCGGGCAGGAGCTTTTCAAAGAGATCGACCGCCTCTTCGCCACTGCCAGCCTGGGCGACCACGGTCATGTCGGGCGTGGCGTCGATGATGGCCGCAATCCCGACACGCATGATGGGGTGATCGTCGACAACCAGGACTTTGATTTTGACAGCTTCCTTCATCTCGGCCTGTTCACTTCCCCGCTTTTCGTCTTCGCGCTGTTCGATCATTGCGTGTCTCCAGCTTGCTCCTCGATGACACGGGCTGTAAAGCCGCGTCAACCGGAGTTGCAGGGGCTTGCGGGACCTTTCGCGGTATGCCGGCATGGAACTTGAATTCGCATCCAACGTTACTCGTCGCCCGTGGTGATCACGAGCTGGTATTCAGGGAGGAGGCGAAGGCCATCGAGTTTGTCGATCTGGCCGTTGGGGGCAAACTGCAAGGTTTGAGGAAGCTCGAAGTAGACGGGCGCGTCTTTGCGGAGGGGCAGGATGCTGAGCTCGAAGTTGCCGGAGCCGTTGGGCGCGAGGAAGCGCGAGAGGCCGATGATCCAGGGTTTGCCGTTGTAGAAGTCGTCGTCTAGAAGCTTGTGATTTGCGGAGAGGCGCGCTACGTCGCCCTTGTAGTTGACTTCGAGGAAGAGTTCGCTGAGGTTGTTGAGCGCGCCGGCGGGGACGGCGATGGACCACTTGGCTGCCTGCGGAAGTTCGCCGGCGGCGGGGGCTTGCGCTACGAGCTGTGGACGCCAGTCCTGGGCAGGGCCGAATTTGATGGGAAGGGCTTCGCCGGCGGATTGCGTTTGCGCGAATTGCAGCGTGCCGCTCCATTGAGGGAATTCGGCAGAGTAGGCGGTCGCACGATCCGTGGCGACCACCGTTTGCAGAGGAACGTTGGCCTCAAGTCCGGGCGCGGGTGGCGTGATCCCAAATGCGAATTGCGGCATGCCGATGGTACGAATCAAGGTTCGCGCTGGCTTTGCATCGGGATCGGTGACAACGTCGTCGGAGGTGAGAAGCAAGTGATTGCTGCCGCCGATGTGCACCTTCCACGCATTTTCAGCGCCCAGCGAAGTGAGCACGACGAGACGCTGCATTTTGCCATCGGGTGACGTGATGTCGATCCACGAGTTGACGCCCGCTTCGACGCCCGATACGTACATGACGCCGGATTCTGTAAGGGCTGTTCCACTCGAAGATTTCACAGTGCGAATCGTGGCCGCGTCGAAGGCGAACTCCGGTGCGATGCCGGGCATTGCTTCGAAGTAGGTGGTTTCTACACCGGAGTCTTCAAGGCGGGTGAAGAGTTGCGCGGTGGCGTAGCGCAGCGTGACGCCGGCGAGACGAAGATTGAAGGGCCAGATGAAGTATGCGCCGGAGGGCAGATCGATGGGATGGCGGGGAATGGCGAGCATGGCGCTGGGCTTGCCGTCGGCTCCGGGCAGGCGAATTTGAAATTGCGCGGCATGGCGCACGGGCATGGAGGCTCCGCGCACATAGTTGTTGAAGAAGATGAAGCCGGCGTCGCCGCGGGAACGGACGGAGACGCGCGGGACCGAGAGGTCGGCGGAATCGCGGGGCAGCGTACCCGGAGCGTGCACGGTCATGGGCGCGAGATCGGCGCCGAAATCGTTGAGAAAGTAGTCGAAGACCTTGAGCTTGCGCAGCGAATTGCGCTCCTGGCCGAACTCGCCGAGCGGCGCCTGAAAATCATAGGACTTGATCGGCAGATCGTTGGGATAACCGGTCTCCTGCGATTCCTGCAAGGTGGTGATCTTGCCGTTGGGATTTTCTCCACCCTGGAACATATAGGTGCCGTAGAGATTGACGCCGGAGCCGAGCATGACGGGAACCATGGCAGCGATGTCGTCGGGCGCGATGATGGGGCGGCGGTGATACGTGTCTTCGATGCCGCCGCCAATCTCGGCGGTGAGGTAGGGCAGGGAGTCGATTGAGGAGCGAAGAGTGCTAGGCTCGCCGCGGCCGCGGGCGTCGTTCGCATTGGCGGCGATGCGGCTTTGAAAGCGAAAGGCATAGACCTCGGCGGGCGGGAGCTTGGCGATGGAGCTGTCCCAGGGCGCGTCGGGATAGCCGCCGTAGACCGGAATGACGGCGCGCTGAGGCATTACGGCGTTGTCCCAGCCGGTAATGAGATAGAGCGGGACGTCGAGGCCGCTGGAGAGGGCGATCTTTTTGAGTTCAAGGATGTGCGCTTCGCCGGCACCCGGGCCGCGCTTGGAATATTCGTTCTCCAACTGGATGGCGATGACGGGCCCGCCGTCCTTCCAAAGCATGCCCTTCAACTGCTCGCCGATTTGGCCGTACCAGGAGCGGACCGAGGCGAGATACGCGGGATCGTTTTCGCGGGTCGGGCCCTGCTTGAGTACCCAGTCGGGCAGACCCCCGTTGCGCACTTCGCCGTGATCCCAGGGGCCGATGCGCACGAACAAATACATGTCGAGCCTGGCGCAAAGCTGGGAGAATGCGCGCAGGTCGCGCTGGCCGGTCCAATCGAATTGGCCCTGAATCTCCTCGTGATGTATCCAGATCACGTAGGCGGAGATGACATTGACGCCCGCGGCCTTCATCTTGAGGATTTCGTCTTCCCATTGGGCGCGCGGATAGCGGGAAAAGTGAAATTCTCCGGCCACGGGAAGCCAGGGTTTTCCGTCGAGGGTGAGGAAACGGCTGTTCATGCCGAGGGTTTTGCCGGAGGGAGTGACAGCGGAGCCTTCGTCGTAACGCGCCGGGCCGGGCTCCTTCCAGGGTTGGCTGGCATCGATACCGATCAAAGTCTGTGGGCGAATGGGCGTGGCGACGGCTTGCGCGTGGGCCGGTGCGTGCGAAAGCGGCGCGGCGATGAGAAATGCGGCGGCTAGAACCAGTCCTTTAAGCCCGGAGATCGGGGAGCCCTTGGAGATAAGACGTACATAGGAAGACATTGCGATAGGCTCCGTGCCATCAATCCTCTCTCGAGTGTGACTTTGCAGCATCGCTTTCGAGAAAGACCACTGTATGCCCCGGAGGCGTTCTTTTGATCCGCCGAAAGTCGGATCGGGGTGCGATTTCTCTTAGTTCCGAGAAAGACCGCCCAGGCCTGGGAGGCTTCCCACCCTTTCGGCGATGAAGCCGCCGAAAGGATGGGGCACGGGGCAGGGCAATCGCATTTCAAAATAGCTCCAGTAGCCGGTAGAGGAAGCCGTCGTCCCAGCCGGCGCGTTTGAACTTGCCGCGCAGGGAGCCTTTTGATC
>Ga0302320_10005085_pt1 | contig 29599 bp, 21 predicted proteins | sample Bog_T0_3_FD_202130 | JGI IMG/M metagenome (GOLD analysis project Ga0302320, IMG submission 202130) | Peat permafrost microbial communities from Stordalen Mire near Abisko, Sweden - Bog_T0_3 | ecosystem: Environmental > Terrestrial > Soil > Wetlands > Peat | place: Sweden: Abisko, Stordalen Mire...
CCCTTGAAGCGCGAGCCTTCCGGCACGGCCGCGGCTTTCACCACCCGGTCCTCAATGATGACCCGGGGCGTCACCTTGCCGCGCCGCCGCGGCTTCTCCTGTTGGGCGGGCTTGGCAGGCTCCGTCCCCTTGTCCATGCCGCTCGGTTTGATGGTGGGGCGGCCTTTCAGGCCTTTCAGACGGGCGATCTCGTCGCGCTGTTCGGCAACAACCTTTTCCAGGGCCGCAACTTTGCCGAACAGCTCAACCAGCAGAGCCTCAAGCTCTGCACGGCTCAGATCGGAGAGGACGGGTGGCGGCGGCACATCCGCACAAAATCTGACCGATTCGAGCCGGAGCAAGCGAAAAATGCAGGCTGGCCCACTTTTTTGCCCCTATTACCATTTTTTCAACCCGGACCCGATTCAGTCCAATCTGATGTGCGCGAAAGCCTGGCCGGATGAGCAGCGTTTCTTCTTCAACCACCTGCTTGCGAGCAAGGACGCATGGGGGGCTGCCTTCTGCTGCGGCACCTCCGCCGTATTCCGTCTGGCCGCCCTGGATGCCTGCGGCGGCCTGGCGACGGAAACCGTCACCGAAGACACGCTGACCACCTTTCGCATGCTTGAACACGGCTACCGCACCGTCTTCCTGAACGAGCAGCTCAGCCTCGGCCTTGCCCCCGAGGGGCTGCAAGAATTCGTCACTCAACGGTCGCGCTGGTGCCTGGGGGCCATGCAACAGCTATATACACGCTGGAGCTTTGCCGGGTCCGCGCACATCGGACTTGTCAACCGCCTCTCCTCATTCGACGTGACCCTTTTCTGGATATTCGGCGCCTCCTTCAGATTGATGATGCTCAGCGCGCCGCTGGTCTACTGGTGGACTGGCATCTGCGTGATCAACGGTTCGGCCAACGACATGGTTTATTGGCTGGGACCCTACCAGCTGGGCAGAATGATGTTCGCGGGCTGCCTGGCTTCGAATACGATTTTCCCGATCATCACTGACGTTACTCACTTGCTGTCCGCGATTACTATTGTTCGTACCGTCGCTATGGCCCTGGTTAAGCCGTTTGGCCATCCCTTCAAGGTGACGGCCAAAGGGCTTTCCACCCAGGGTGTGACCATACAGTGGACCTTTTTGATGCCTTTCCTGCTGCTGGCTGGTGGCACCGCGCTCGGCATGGGGTTGAACCTGTCACCCTATAGCCACCTGAACGGTACTGATGGTTACGATATGAATGTGCTTTGGAGTGTGTTCAATATCGCCGTGCTCTGCATCGCCGCCGCGGTCTGCATAGAACTTCCCAGGCGACGGCGGGACGAACGGTTTCCAACCAATGAGCCAGCGGACCTCGCATTCGGAAAGACCAGCGGAAGCTGCACCGTACGCAACATCTCACTTGGCGGGGCCGCGCTGGAGCGGCGCGACGGATGGGACCTGCGGGACAGGTTCGGCACGATCACATTGCGGGACGTCCCTCAACCTGTCCCGTTCGAGGCACTCGAGGTCAATGCCAGAGGCATCCTGGCGATTCGGTTTCGTATAAGCGACGAAGTCCGATACAGCCTTATTCGTAAGCTGTTTACCGGATCATATAACAACGAAGTCCCGAAAGTAAGGCTGGGCCACCTCTTTGTCGGCATATTGCGCCGGCTATTGGATTGAAACGACCGACAGCCAGAAAATTCATCTCTAATTTGGATATTTCTGCCGATCGCGCAAAGCATGGCGCCCCAAGCGGGCAATGTCCCACAGGCGAATCGGGCATGGCCGCGCCCGATCCGAGAGTGGAGCAAGCGGCCGAGTGGGAGGAAGGGACTTGATGTCGCAGCAGCCCGCAGAATTGTTCGAAACCGCTGTGTATCCGGAAAGATCCCTTATACGCTTATCATAGTGGTTCAAAAATCCGCTAGGCGAAAGAGGCCATCATGACCATCGAAGTGCGTTATGTGATTTTCAGTCCCGAAGAAGCCCAAAGCGCCATTTCATCCTTCCTGATTGGGCGGGGACACCGCGCCAGGCCAGGCGATATAGCAGCGATAACCACCATCAGCGACGGCGAGCATCCTTTTGTTAATGTGGCGTTCAGCAATGCCAGGGAACCCGCTACCGTTGAACCCGCTCATCTCGTTGCTGCGTTCCTGCTCTTTTGCAGACACAACAAAATTCCCATCCCGAGGCTTGCCGAGAAGCGGATTGAGGTCTTGGAAAGTAGCTTTGTTTTGGTATTGACGACTGACAAATCCGGCATCCAATCGAAGCCGGTCTTAAAAGACGGCAAACTTATGTATGGTTTGGCTGCCGGCCTTCACGAGGTTAATGACCTAAGATTTCGGCTCCGTCGCGCGTTGGCATCCATAACCCAACTGGAAAATGAAACCGCGGAGAGTCGAGACCGGCTCAAGAAGTCTGAAACAGTCAACACTGAACTTTCGACGATGTTGAAAACGGTGCAAAAAAGTAATGCCCATTTGTCCGCAATGATGAAAAATATCACCGATATGCCTGGCATTCGCGGTATCTTTGGGCGGGGATTAATCGACGCCGATGTTGGTCCAGAGTTGCAGAAATGAGACGTTCGCAAGCTGTGTGATATCATTGCGGCAGATCAAAAATACTGGCGGAAACCGGTGCAATGAGTTTCCGCAGGTCAGGCTCGGCCGCGTATGGCTCAGCGTGCTGCACAAGCTGTTCAGTTGAATGCCCCCTATCCGGCAGCGGCATGTGGAGGTGTCGTAGCCGCGTCGAACCTTTGGCGTCGATCGAGGCAACGAATCGAGCCGCATGCGGAATGCAGTGATGTTCGTGCATCCGGCGAGCACGAACATTGCCGAAACACCGTTTGCAAACCCCATCCAACCCCTGACGCCCGTCAATATTGCTTTGCTATTTTACATGGGAGTCGGGGAGGGGCGTTGAGGAAAGGCACGGGTGAATGACATTGTTCGAGCGGATGTACAAGGTCTATGGCCCGCTCTATGCGGGCGGTGCAAAGGCTCCGGGCAAACGGCAACGCTCTACCGACAATCGCGGCGAATGTGGGGCGCGACGTCAAGACGCTGATAGATTGTTACGCTGCCATTTCGCGCGGATCGGCCTTCCGGCCCACCGCAGCGGTCCGGCGGTCGAGCCACGCCTGCGCACCCGGCGACACCTGACCGGGGATGAATTTCAGATGCAGTCTTCCGTCGCTGTCGACGGCACACACCTCGAACCCGGCTCGGGCATCCGGGACGCCGTTGGTGATCCGGAGTACGCCGCGGTCACCGGAACTGAACCCGGAAACTCCCAGAACGCTCGCCCCCGACGCGGAGACATCGGCGATCCGGGTATCGTAACGAATACGATTTGCACCCTCAACACAGCACGCATCGTCCGTTTCGATCCTTTCGTCGCTCCGGCGGTCCGCATACGCGGTCGACGTCCGTACAACCCGCACAACCGCCCCTTCGAGCTCCTTGACGAACTTCGCCATCGCAATCGCACCGTTGCGCATCGATTCGACCAACTGCCCGGTTTCCGCTGCGTCGCGCGAAACGTTGTCGATGCTCGCCGAAACGTGCCGAGCGGCGCCGGCGGTCTCCGCGGCGCTGCGTGCAATCTCCCCGGTGGCGGCTGCCTGCTGCTCGACCGCGGCCGCCACGGCGATGGCGACTTCAGCCGTTGCCTGAATGCTTTCGCCGATTTCCTCCACGGCCTGCACCGCGGATTTGCTGGCTGCCTGGATGCTGGCAATCTGGCTGCGGATCTCGTCCGTAGAGCGGGCGGTCTGAGTCGCCAGACCCTTCACCTCCGCGGCGACGACCGCGAAACCTTTGCCGGCATCACCGGCGCGCGCGGCTTCGATGGTCGCATTCAGCGCCAACAGGTTGGTCCTTCCTGCGATTTCGCCGATGAGCGCAACCACGGCGCCGATGCTCTCCGTGAGCCGCGACAGCGAATGGATGCTCTTGCGGACGTTGTCGCTTTTCTGCACCGCAACCCGGGCGTTGCCGCTGGCGCGGGTCATCTGGGCTGAGATTTCCTGGACGGACGCCGATAGCTCCTCCGCCGCGGCGCCCACCGTCTGTGCGTTCATAAGAGACGACTGAGCTGCCGTGCTGACGTGGCGAGCGTTGATGCTGACCCGCGACGCGGCGTCCACGACCGCGTCGGCGGTCTGCATGGCTTCGTGGGTCTGGGCCGTCACGCGCTGCATCGCCGCGGCACTCTCCCGCTCCACTGTTTCCGCCATCGCCCGTACCGCGGCGGCGCGCACCTCCTCGACCGACCGCATGGTCTCGGCCTGTTCATGCCGCGCATAGGCCATCCTGGCCTGCACCGCCCGGACCATGCGCGAGACTGCCCAGAACTCCTTCGGTTTGCAGGGATTGAGCGTGTAGCTCCCGTCATCCGCGGCGAGTGCCCCGAGATCTTTCGTGAGCTGCCGAAGCGATCCGTTCACCGTATGCAAAAGCGCCCATCCGAATGCACATGCGAGAACGGCTGACAGAGGCGCCGCGCACCCGACCGTCCACAGGCAGATGGCGCGGACCTGCTCGTCCGATGCGGCCATGCCGAGGAAGCCGAACCCGCTCGTGGCAGCCAGCCCGACAATTGAGGTCGCGAGCAGGAGTGCCATCCTTGTGGCCGCCGCGCCCCAGACCTCCGGCAGGCGGGAGCGCAACGATACCCGTGTGAGAGCGCCGTCCCGAAGCGTCAGGCCGCGGCTGTCGCCAGCCCGGATACGCGCGTAGACCGCCTCGGCAAGCGCGACCTCCTCCCGGGACGGGCGCTCCCGGATCGAGATATAGCCGGTGATCGCGCCGTTTTCGGTGATCGGCGTGACGTTGGCCCTGACCCAGTAGAAGTCGCCGGATTTGGCACGGTTCTTGACCAGGCCGTCCCATGGGCGTCCGGCTTTGATTGTGCTCCAAAGGTCGGCGAACCCTTCCTTCGGCATATGCGGGTGCCGAACGATGTTATGAGGTTTTCCAACAAGCTCCTCCTCGGAGAAGCCGCTGACCTCGCAAAACGTCCGATTGACAAAGGTTATTCGCCCGCCGGTGTCGGTGCGGGAGACGATGGTCTCATTTTCAGGAACGAAGACTTCCCGATCCGTAATGGGATCGTTCATGCGCATGGCAACCGGCCTCTTTGATGATCAACCAACCGTCCAAGTGACTGGTCCGCGCTGGATTGAGCAGGTTTGTAACATACCATTTCTTAGCAGAATATAACGATGGGTGGAAAAACACCCACCGGGCCGCCACGCGATGTGCCCAAATTAAGCTGGCTTCCTGGCCGATGTTCGCCAGGGCGCACCGCAGGCAAGGCGATCTCGATGCAGTTGGAACGAACGTGGCCAATTGTCGGAACCGCCTTATAAAACCAATCGGGACTCTTGGGCTGATTATACATGAATCATGCAGTCGGGCTCGGATACGTGACATCAGGGCGGACCGCGTTTCCGGACGCCCAGTCGCCCTCCGCCGATGACCAGTTCGTCAGCGCATTGACGTCCGGCGGCGACAGCCGTCTCGCCGTGGATCCTCAGGCCGGCGTCAACAAGTACGGGTGCCCGCCGATTCCGGCACCGATGTTGACCTGTGTTTCTTCTTGCACCGCGACGCCAGTCGCGGCGCGCGGCTTCGCAAAGGCTGCGAAATTTTATGCGAGCCTCGTTTCAGCCGCATCGCCGTCGAAAAGAGCGCTGCAGATCGAGCAACGCCGCGCGGACCTCGCGGCGGAGCTGCTGCGGTATTTCGGCGTTGCGGGTATCGCTGACGCAATCCTCTGCCCGTCCGGCACCGACGCCCTTGCGAACGCCGCGGCCATGCTGGCGCGGGAACGGCCCGGCGAACCCATGACGGCGATCTTGCCGGAAGCGTCCGAAACCGGCGCCGGCGTGCCGCTCGCAGTGGCGGGGCGCTGGTTTGATGGGACGGACGCCTTCGGCGTGCCACCGGCGTTCACTGCCGACACCGTCGAAATTGCTTTGCGCGCTGCCGATGGCTCCCCCCGATCCGATGACGAGTTGGTGGATGCCTATGCGGCCGCCGCGGCCTCTGCCCGGGGGCGTCCGGTCGTCTATCTGACGCACAGCAGCAAGACCGGGCTTATCGCGCCGCTGGTGCCTCCAGCCGGCGCCGGCGTGATCGTTGACGCGTCGCAGAGCCGCATCGAGCCTTTCAAGGTGGCCGCATTCATCCTGCAGGGCTGGCCGGTCGTAGTGACCGGATCGAAATTCTTTGGCGGCCCCGCATTTGCCGGTGCGATTCTGTTCCCAACGGCTCGTCTGCCCCGCCCGGCCGGCGCCCGTGCTGGACTCGGAACAGTACTGCGTTGGATTGCCGCGATGGATGTCATCGAAGAGTTCGCGGCTTCGGCGGAAGGCGTGCCGGCTCTTCTCACGGAACGGGCGGCCGCGATCGGCCGGGGGATCGACAACAATCCTGCTTTGGTCGCGATTGCCGGCTTGCAGAAGCGGCCGGGCGGGTGGAGCGATTTGCCCAGTATCTTCACCTTCGCAGTCCGCGATCCCGCCGATCGGCGGCAGTTGCTGTCGGCGGCTTCCTTGCGACCCCTCTACGAGAGGCTCGTGCGGCGCGGCATCCTGCTCGGCCAGCCGGTCAGTGTCGGCCGGTTGGGAGGTCTGCGGATCGCCATCGGCGCCAGAGACCTGCTGGCGCGAGCGCCATCCGACGCGGGTTTGCCGAAGCTGTTCGCCGCACTCGATGATATAACCAAACCATAATCACCCGCGCAGTCACGCCTCGGGTAGTCGTGATGCATTGACATCGAGCTGACGGTATTGGGCGACCAGGTCCATCGCGGCGTTGGCGGACAGTGGCGGCGCGAAGAAGAATCCCTGCACGATATCGGCGCCGGTAATGAACGCGATGTCGAGTTGCGCCTGTGTCTCGATGCCCTCGAACACGACCGGTTTGCCCGCCGCGTGAGCCAGTGCGATCACCGCAGAGACGAAGTCGATGCCACGCGGATCGCCCTCCATATCTTCCAGGAAGCTGCGGTCGAGCTTCACCTTGTCCACCGGGAGGCGGCGGAGATAGGACAGCGACGAGTAGCCGATACCAAAATCATCGATCGCAATCTCCACGCCGAGCGCGCGGATTTCCGCAAGCACGGCAGCCGAGGCGGCATCGGTCAGCATGCTCTCGGTTATCTCCAGGCAAAGGCCGGTGGGCGGGAATCCTTCTGCCTCCAGCATCCCGGCAACGTCGCCGCAGAAGCCGGGGCGCGGAAGTTGCAAGACGGAGACATTCACATTGATGATCAGGTCGGCCCCGGGGTTGGCACGGCGCAGAGCGCGGCCTTCGCGCAGGGCGGTCGCCAGAACCCAGTCGCCAAGCGGCAGAATGAGCCCGGACCGCTCGGCCAGCGGGATGAACGTGGACGGCGACATCCAGCCGTGGCGCGGGTGGCGCCAGCGGACCAGCGCCTCGAACCCGGCCAGATGCTTCTTGCCGTCGGCAATCGCGAACAGCGGCTGATACAGCAGCACGAAGTTATCGCCTGTGCTCAGGGCATCGCGCATATCCTGTTCAAGTTCGAAGCGTTGGGATGCGCGGTCGAGTTGTGATGGGTCGAACAGCACCGCCTGGTTGCCGCCGGCTTGCTTCGCCACGTACATCGCCATGTCCGCAGCACGGATAAGATCGAGCCCGGCAGCCTGATCGGCAGCGGCAATGCCGATGCTGGCCGAGATGTGGCACGGTCGGCCCGCTATCTCGAACGGCAGCTCGATAGTTTGCCGGATGCGTTCGCCCGCGGCCAGGACCGCCTGGCAGTCCAGGCCCGGGCAGAGCACGACAAATTCGTCGCCGCCAAGCCGCACCGTAAGCGTATCGGGGCCGGCCGCCCCGATCAGGCGCTCGGCGACCTCGATCAGCAGCATATCGCCGGCCGCGTGACCCATCGTATCGTTGACGGCCTTGAACCCGTCAAGGTCGAGGAAAAGCAGGGCGATCGCCCCGATGTTCTCGCGTTCGAGGTCTTCCAGCCGTTCCTGCAGCAAGCTGCGGTTAGGCAGGCCCGTCAGCGGATCGTAAAAGCGAAGCTTGGCGAGTTCGTCTCGTGTCCGTTCCGCTATCTCGGTCTCGACCGCACTGCGCAGTTCCTGCACGATTGCCAGATCGGCCTCCCGCCATGGCATCGCGCGGCCGCGCTCGACGGCCTTCCAGGCAGTGAAAGAGCCACGAGGGCACAACCTGCCACTGACCGGATCGGTCGTGACATGCTCATCGGGGTTGCCGGCCCATGTCACGGTCCTGATCTGTTCAGGCCGGAACCACAGGATGGCGTCGCCGGCGGCTTGCGGCAGCGGCATCAGCAACGCCCCGCTGCCCGCGCCGGCGCAGGCAGCCAGTTCCGGACACCGCAAGGTCAGATCGTCAACCGCGAGAATTTCGCCGGCTGCCGCCGCCTGCAGCACTCTCATGGCGTGTTCGGCATCGGGCAACGGCGGTGTGCGGCCAAAGGCCTGAACGCTGCCCGCGGCACGCACCAACGCGCCGCTCGCGGCGACCAGACCGAGCAGATCCGCTTCCGCCGCAGCCAGGCCTTCGGAGGTTGGCATGTCCAGCGGCAACGGCAGCGGCACGGCGATCCAGGTGATGAGCCCGCGGAGGGCGTTGTTGCGAGACAACCGCTCGGCAAAGACTTCCGCTTCACGCAGGCTGCGCAGCAGCACGGACACGATGTGGCCAACGGTTGCAAAGGCCGCCAGCAATTCCGGCCCGATGGTCCGCGGCGTCGCGCTATGACATGCCAGCAGGCCCCGGAGACACTGCAAGTCCTGGTTCCGCCGCCACACCACGGCCACCGATATGGACGTTGCAACATGCATGTTGCGCAGGTATTCGCAATGAATGGGCGAGACGCTGCGGAGTGTGCTTTTGCTAAGATCAAGCGGCGTGCCGTCGTCCAGCGTCGGGTCGACCAGCAGAGGCACCGGCGTATAGCCGGTATCGGCGATGGCGCAGACACGCTGGCGCAGAAACAGCGTGCGCGCCTGCTGCGGAATGTCTTCGGCGGGATAGCGCAGGCCAAGATAGGGTTCGCAGTGCGGTTCGCAGACCTCGTCGATAACCTCGCCATGCCCGTCGGCGGTCAATCCATAGGCGAGGGCGCGATCCCAACCTGTGATCGCCTTTAGGCCGCGCACCGCCAGGCGGCACAACTCGGCCTCTGTCGTTGCGTGGGTGAAGGTCTCCAGGACGGTGTGCAACAGCGTATTGGTCGGAGTCAGGTCGGGCTGAACCGCCTCGATGTCCACACAAATCCGGTGGCCCGAATCATATGCGCGCAGATGGAGGATGCGGCCCCCGGGCCCGGCCACGATGTAGACATGGCAAAAATCCGGCACTTCGACGCCGAAAGGGTTATCCGACTCTCCGCTTCGCGGCAGGACATCCAGCGAACCGGTCCGGATCACGCTCCATGCCGCGTCACCGAGTGCTTCCTGCAGCGGGTGGCCGAGAACCTCCGTCGCGTCCTTGCCCAAGATCGCCGCGAGGTTGGCGCTGGCGTGCGTGACCAGAAGATCGTCGGCGCGCGCCGCCAGCAAGGCACCCCGGGGCTGGGTTGCGCCCGGGATATGAATCGGCTCGCCCCCGCACGACGCGAAATGCTCGGCTTCTTCCCCGGGCTGCTGGTTCATGCCGCGACCCGTGCGACGTCCCCGATTAAAGCGAATCGGGTCGTGATTGTTACTTCCGTTCGATCCAATCTAAGACCCGTGTCTAGCCGGCAGTCGGAAGCATGTTTTGATGGCGGCATAGACAGGTCACTTTGCTCGGTGGCGACACTATTCCAGCCAGGGTACCGGAATGACCGCGGGTTGTCGGGACGAGGCTCCAACCGCCAGGTTCGGGTGATGCGTCCGGCCCCGATTAATTCCATGCTTAGTCTTGTGACTTACATGACCCAAGTCTGCGTTTCAAGACTTAATTTAAACACACACCAGTGGCAGAAATTTGACGTCCACAGGGAGCAGACCCCGCGCCGGCAACGGCGTGCATGACGGCGATGCCGATATCCCAAGCCTTTTTTTGAGCGCGGTTATATCTAGCAAGCGAGATCATCACCGATCCAGAGCCGCCACTCCTTGGAATCGCGGTTCGTTGGCTTACCGGACGGAGTTCTGTATGCAAAGCGTGCTGACACCTGCTCCGTCCGCGTCCGGATCGGAGTTCCCGATCTTGGATCTGGCAGCGTTCGAGCGCACAAGCGGATTTCTCGACCCCGACGCCATCCGGTCCTACATGCAGACGCTCATCGACCGGAGCGATTTGCTGCTGCGGGAAATACGCGATCAGGCGCCCGCGGCAGCCGGCACGGGCGACCTGGTCGAATCCGCTCACGCCTTGGCCGGCAGCGCCAGCTTGTTGTGCTTCCAGCGCCTGGCCTTTGCGGCACGCAGCTACGAGCAGGCGGTCGAAACCGGCTCGCCTGAAATCCCCGCCCGGATCGCCCAACTCGTTACTGCTATCGAGGCCTCTCTTCCGGAAATGCAGAGTCGCGCATCACGCTAGACTGCCATTCGACGATGTCATGGCAACGCTCGTGATGCGCCGATCGGCCCGAGCCGGGGCGGCCCGCAGGGCGATCTCCAACTGGGGCCCAATAAATGCCGGCACATCTGCTCGTCGTTGAGGATGATCAGCTCCAGCAGGCAGTGCTGAAGTCCGCGTTCGAGCGGCGCGGCTACAGTGTCGATGTCGCCTCCGACGGACTAACCGCCGTTCGTATGCTGCGCGCCGGAGGGTATGATCTGGCCTTGATTGACTATCATTTGCCCGAGATCGATGGTTTCGCCTCCGCGCGCCTGTTGCGCGACCTCATGAGCGAGGAAGATCGGCCAAGGCTGATAGCCGTCACCGCTACCTCCGACAGCTTGAGCCTGCGTGACGCGTCCTCCATCGTCTTCGACGCAATCGTGCCCAAATCGCTTGAACTGCCAGCATTATTCAGCATCGTCGAAACGCACCTGCGCGCGACAGCGGGAGGCCAGACGGCAAATGGCGCCGAAGCCGCCTGGCGCGAACTAGGATTGGCCGGTCTGCCTGCAGTGATGATGCTGCCGCTTCCCAGCGCGGCGCAGACCCACTTGTTGCGCCACTACTTCGATCTTTCCGGCTGCCGCGAGCCTGAAGCGGTATTGCTGCTCGGGCCGGAGGCCATCCGCGACGCGATCGGCCTTCGGGTGCACTCACCTCGGTTCACGCTGCCCATCATAGACCTGACCGGCTGTCTTGCCGGCGCCGACGCGGTCTTTTCGGCAACCGATCGCTCGACCTGGAATGCTGTGGCCAGCGCCATCATTCGCTTTGCCAAAGGGCGGACCCGGCTGGGCGGCGAGGCAAGCAATGCGGCCGATCTCGAGACTCGTTTGTTGAGCTACGTGTTTCTGTCCGGGCGGCCGCTCCAGCCCGCGGCGGACTTCGCCAGCCGCGAATGCGTCCGCTATCCGGGCTTCTTCCCTCATGTCGAGACGCGGCCCGCGGCGGAACGCCTGGCCAGCCGTGGCCTGTTGGAACGGCGATTTTTCGAGCGTTTCCATGTCTGTGGTCATTGCGGTTCGTTTCGGCTGAATGTGCGTGAAGAATGCCTATCCTGCCACTCCGCCAACCTGCGCGACGTAGCTGTCATCCATCACTACCGCTGTGCGCATCAGGCGCCGGAAACCGACTTCGCCCGAGGCATTGATCTCATCTGTCCCAAGTGCCGGCGCCAACTAAACCATTTCGGCCGCGACTATGGCAAGCCTGGCAAGACCGTGGTGTGCGGCGATTGCGGCGCTTGCGGCTCGGAACCGGCGATCGGTTTCGCTTGCCTCGATTGCGGCGGCCGTACCGCGGGCGACGCGGCTGAGAAACTGGATATCTTCAGTTACAGCCTCACAATCGAAGGCAATGCGGTGCTACAGCGCGGCGCCCTGATGATCGAAGAGCCTCATGCAACCAAACCGGGTGTTGCGTAGCATCAGCTAATGGGAATTTTCGGCAGGCGGGCCGCGCCGGACCAGAAGCGATGGAAGCCGGTAACGGTGTCGACGAGATCATCGAAATCGCTTGGTTTCACGAGGTATGAATTGGCCCCTAAGCTATACATTTCCTGCACGTGCTGCTCGTGATCCGATGACGTGAGAATTACCACCGGAACGGGTCTCAAGCGGTCGTCGTTGCGAATTTGTTGTAATGTTTCCTTTCCGCTCAACCGCGGCATGTACAGATCAAGCAGCACGAGCGCCGGGGTCGGTTCATGCTCCTCCTGATCGCCGAGCGAAAGCAGATGATCAAGCAGATCCTGGCCGTCAACGAAAAAGCGAATCTCCGCGGTGCTGCCGGCGGCGGCAAAGGCCCGCTTGAGGATGGTTCTGTCGAACTTGTTGTCTTCGGCAATTAGAACGATAGCATTAAGAGACTGTAACATAACCACCTCATGATTCAGGGCCGGTTCGCTCGGCCGGTACGCATTGCAGACTGAGTGTCAGGTGCAGACCGCCATTGATTACTCCACGCGCCGTTATGCGCCCGCCATGCCGCTCTATGATACGGCGGCAAATTGATAGCCCGAGCCCGGTGCCTTCATCGCGATCGCGGGCATGAAGCCGCTCAAATGGATCGAAGATCTGCTCATTGAACTTGGGGTCAAATCCTATGCCGTTGTCGTCGATGGCGATCCAGGCCATGCCCTCGGCATCGGCCAGGTCAGCCGCTTGCGCCGCCGGACCGCCGTTCGATGTGATCGAGACCTTCAATGACCTGTCAGTTGCGCGATACTTCAGGGAGTTGCCGATCAGGTTGGCGAACACCTGGTACAAGTGCTCGCGTTCGCCTCGGACGACGGGCAAGTCAGCCGCAATGATCTCCGCACCGGCCTCGTTGATCGTGTCATGGAGCTGCCGAACGACGGCCTGGACAACCTCATTGAGGTTCACTGGTGCGAAATCCACATCCGAACGGCCGGCGCGTGCAAACTCGGACAGCTTTGTGATCAGTGTGCGGAGGCGCGTTGATAACGCGCCAAACTCGGCCAGGTACTCTGCGGCTTCCTCGGTTTTATCCGCGGCGATGCAATGACGGAGCATGCTGATCAGCATCTCCATCTGGCGCAGGGGGCTGTGGATATCGTGCGATGCGATGAAGATAAATGTTTCGAGCCCCTTCATGCTATGCACTAGGCGCAGGTTTTGCCGGGTTAGTTCGTCTTTTTCGCGGAGCATGAGGTCTACGACGGTGTCCCGCATTTGCTGGGCCGCCGCGACGTCCTGATCCGCCCAGGGCGCGGAGCGGCCGTGCATCTCCTCGGTCCACGCCATGAACGATTCGCGCGGCTGAAGGCGGAGGGCGCCCGTAACCTGCTCCACCGATTTTGACGGTTGTCCCGCCCACGTTACCGTTTGTGGCAGTTCCGGCCTGCACCAAAAAAGATAGCCTTGGTTCATTCCGGATAACGAGACCGCCATCAGGCCACTCGCGGCTTCCAGGTAAGCCGTGGCCGGCCTGTAAACTTCGCCAAGGCGGTCGGTCTGAAAAGCGGCGCTGCTCGGATCAACGTCGAGCCACGCCCGGAGTTCGGCAAGCGCGCTATCGTCGGGCGGTTGTCCCACCCGAACGGTCGCGCCGGGCCGAACCATCGCGAAACCGCTCGCTCCGACCAGATCGAGCAATGCTTTGCCTTGCCGCTCAACCGATTCCGCCGCGGCATGTCCATCCGCCATGTCGTTCGCCATGCGCGCCCGAATCTGTTCGACTTTCGATCTCCGGCCGACCCGTGCCAGCTTTTCCAGCATGTCCAACTGGGACGCCAGGAGCTCGGCTACCAACTGGCAGGCCTGCCGCAACTCGAAACCGACATGCAGCGGGGTCCTGTGATGACAGGCGATCATGCCCCAGAGCGCGCCGTTTCGCAGCACCGAAACCGACATCGACGCGCCCACCTGCATATTGCGAAGATACGCCAGATGGATCGGAGAAACGCTGCGCAGTATCGAATAACTTAGATCGATCGGGGCGGGCAGGAGGCCCGGGCCGGCAACAAGCGGCGAGTTTTCGTAGCCGACGTCTACGATCAGGCGTATCGAATTTGTCCGATAAAGCGTCCGGGCCTGCCCGGGAATATCGGATGCTGGAAAATGCAGGCCGAGATAGGAAGGCATCGCCTCGTCGCGCGCCTCTCCCAAAACCTCACCCGACCAGTCCGAAGCAAACCGGTAGGTTTTGACCCGATCGAGACCGGTGATCCGTCTCACCTCCTCCGCGGCAACCTGACAAGCCTCGGTTGTCGTCGTCGTAGCATGGAGCCGGCGGGATGCATCGCTCACCATCAGCAACGCGCTGTCCCCCGGCGGCGGCACAGTAAGCGGTTCCAGTTCCAGCAGCGACAGGTGGTCTTGCTGATGCGCAAGCCCGAGCCACCTCGACTTTGCCCCGGCCAACCCTATTTCCAATGGCCACGCCACAGGCTCGGTGCGTTGCGGATTCGCTCTGACCTCGCGCAGGCGGTCACATGTAGCCGCGGACGTCAGATCGGACAGTTTCGTTCCCAAGACCCCCGCGGGCGCGATTCCGAGGTGGCGTTCGATGCTGAAACTGACCGCGACGACAACCTGTTCCGGCTCCGCGAGCGCCAGCAAGACACCGTGCGGCTGAATGCTGTTTGGCCGATGAATCGGCTCTGAATCGCAGGTGGCGAGGTCCGGGCCCATTACCGCCGTGCCGTCGATATTGGTCACGATCCACCTCAAGGTGCTGAACGCCGTTGGTTTCGGAAAACTCGCCGCGCCCCAGAAACAGCCTTGCAACCTCACGTAACGGCGGACTACGAGCAAAAGTCATTTTACCGGCTTCCGATCGGCCGACGAAAGAATGCATCGAAACTAGCTGTAGCCACTTAGCTGACCTTTGTCCACGTTCACATAATCGAGCTGATGTATCATTCATCGGAACGACGAATAGTAAATCCGGAAATGGTAACGTGCGTATCTGGCGCGGGTGGATTCAGCAATGAGTCCCGCGGGTTTAGTTGTGAAGTAGTTTCGACATGGATCGGATTTGCCGATATGTCTGTCGTTTTATCATAGCCGTTGCACTACGATCCGTCGTCAGCGAGATCGGCGGCCAAGGCGAACCGTCGCGTTATCCTGATCCGGTTATCCAGGCACTTCAGGCGCCAATCAGCAGCGTTTGACTCCGATCCACGTGACCCGCGCCGGCGGCCTTCTCAGCAGCGGCAACCAGCGTCTCGGGAGCGAACGGTTTAACCAGGTAGGCATCCATACCCGCCTTCTGATAGCCGTCCACATGATCGTTGAGCGCCTGAGCGGTAAGAGCGACAATCGGAACCCGGCTTGCCTTGCCTGGCAGCGCGCGAATCCGGCGCGTGGCCTCTAGCCCGTCGACCTCGGGCATGCGGACGTCCATCAAGACCACGTCGAACTCTCCAACGACGACGGCCTCGACCGCCTCGGCGCCTCCTTCGGCGCAAACGACATCGTGCCCCACGGAACGCAGGAATGCCCGGGCGATATCGCGGTTCATGGCGACGTCGTCCACTACCAGCACGCGCAATCGGCGATCGGACGCCGGGTGATCCTGCGCTGCGGTGTTGGCCGGATCTTCCTGAATCGGCCTTTCCGCGAGACCGGGCACCAACGGGACTTCCAGCCAGAACACGCTGCCGCCGCCGGGGTTGTCCTCGTGGCCGATGCGGCCGCCCATTACGGCAGCAAACCGGACTGAGATGGCCAAGCCGAGACCCGCTCCTTCAATGCGGTCCGTGATGGCCGCACCGAGGCGCTCGAACTCCTTGAACAAGCGCTGGCGCTGGTCGGGGGGGATGCCCGGTCCGGTATCGGCAACTTCAATGCGCAGCATCCGGTCGGAGGCCGCCCCGTCGCCGTGGACGGTCCGCAGACGGAGTTCCACCGAGCCGCGGGCGGTGAACTTCGCTGCATTGCCCATCAGATTCAGGATAATCTGCTGAAGCCGCGTTACGTCGGCCACGATCAGCCGCGGCACGTCGGGTGAAATGATCAGTGCGATTTTGACTGCCTTGGCCAGGCAACCAGGCCGAATCACATCGACGCAGTTGCTGGCGACCCGGTGCAGATCGAATTCCGCTGATTTAACCTGCAAGCCTCCTGTTTCTATCTGCGACAGGTCCAGCACCTTGTTGATCATCTGCAGCAGATGCTCGCCGGCGGCCAACATGGCGTCCACCCGGGCATCCTGGACGCCGTTCAGGTGTCCTTCGAGGTGCAATAGCTGAGCGTATCCCAGAATTCCGTGCAGCGGCGTTCGCAACTCGTGGCTCATGTTCGCCAGGAAGCGCGACTTGGCCTGGCTGCTTGCTTCCGCCTGGTCGCGCGTGGTTTCCAGATCCCGGACCAGCCGCTCCAGCTCGGCGTTGACCATGCCGAGTTCGCTTTCTTTCGCCCGATAGCGCTCCTGCTGTCGCAGCAAATGTGCAATCAGAAATCCTGCGATAACAACGAACAGAATCGTCGGTGGCAGGGCGCCAAGTGTGATGAGGGCCAGGTCGGTCTTGAACATGAAGGCTCTAACATGGCGGGCTGCGCCTTTAGACGGCGCCGAAGCGATGACGATCGAAACTTACGGAAAAGGCGCGAAACAGGACCGATATCGCAGGTGACGACTGTACAGGCTATGTCTCCTGGCGGGAAGCCTATCAGTCTTTCGATTCAGGTTCCAGCGTATTACCGGGGCTCATCATCGCGAGCTGGCAGGTACTGCCTGACTGCCTCCGGCGTGGTGCTGATATCCGGTGTCGTTTCCTCCTCGAAGTCGGCCAGGAACCGAATGCGGATCTCGCGGGCGGCGGCGGCGAGTATCGCCTCGTTTCGCTTCGCGTCGGTGCTGTTGAACCACACGACAAAACTATGGTCGCCGCTGCGGGTGATAACGTCGCCGCTGATCAGGCGGCGTTTGATGATGTGCTCGGCCTTTATCATCGCCCGCAGGGCGACACGTGACCACTCCGGTCCAAGGATGGTCTTAAAGGCTCCGAGGCTGATCGCCTGCACCTGGCCATCGCTATTCGGCGGCAATTCGAATGGATTGTCCAACGGCGTAGGGACCGGTGCGCCCGGACTCGGCGGAAGCATCGCGGCGGCGGCACGCGGTTTATGATCGCCGGCGCGATCGATTGCCGCGTGCCGCTGTTCCAGGGCGCGCGCCTTCTTTCGCGCCACGCTGGCCAGGTGGCTATCGATGATGGTGAGGAGAGCAGGCAATCCGAGCCGTTTTGATACGACGGCGTCGAAGGCCCGGCCTCCTGTTGCGATGCCTTGTTCGACTGTCTCCGCGGCGGAGGTAACCGCAACCAGGCGAGGACATTCCGATTCGGTCAAGAATTCGTGCAATATCCGGGCAGCGGCCAGTCCGTTGACCTCCGGCATGCTGTAGTCAAGGAGCCCGAGATCGTAGCGGCCGGTACGCAACCGGCGCACGGCCTCCAGACCATCTGTTACGACTTCGGCCACGTGGCCGCGACGCTCAAGTGCGGCCCGCAGAACCGCGCCTTGCAGTTCGTCGTCTTCCGCAATCAAGATACGCTGCGACATCCTTGCTACCTTTTTGCCCGTTCTCCCACCCTCGACAGGACGGACCCGCGGCGGCCTCTATCGGTGTGCCACTTAGTGCATATAGCCATGATCAGCCAAATTCCGGCGTGCCGTTGCGGTCCCGTGCGGTTACGTAAGCAGATTGAGCACTTGCCCCGACGCAGTTCGCCGGCGCCGGCAGTACCCGCGCCAGTCCCTGCGATTGTCTCGCCGCCGCTCCTGTCGCGGCGGGGAGGAGCCTGGCGCCACCGCCGGCTTGGGAAGCGGGTGCAGGAACATGGTCAGATCCGACCACGCCATATCATGTTTCGCGACGAACGCACTGGCCAGCAGCCCGGCTGTGGCACGTTCATTCTCGTAAGGCGATGACAGCCTTGCCAGGATATTTGCCAGCCTGATCCGCTCGCGCAAAGCGAGCGACCCTGCAGGCGCTGCATCGGAATGTCCCTCCATCGTGGTCTCCGTCAAGCGCCGCATGCCCGATTTCCAATGGGTCACCGATGCGATACGGAGCCAGCGACAATACAGCACGCCATGCTGTCGTTGACAACCTGTTCCTAACGGCCTCGCTTGGAAGGATTGGGCGCGCCCCGGCGATCTTCTGATGAACGCCCTATGCCCGCACTGAGAGGCGCCCGGGCGCTGAAGCGCGAATGCCGTGACGCGGCCCGGGAGCGACGGGCCTGTCCATGCCCGCGAAGTCTATGCAAAGACGGGTGCAGCGAAGGTTTTTTGGTGCCTCGCCAGTTCCAGATCATTCAGAACATCGGCTCCTTCGATGACGCCGCGCTGCATCACACCATGCGTGGATGTCGTCACGCCGTAGGCCTTCAGTTGCGCGGGCGACCATGCCACCGCATCCTGCGAGGATGTCGCTTTGATAGACGGTACCGGGGCCGCTGCGACGGCGGCGGTATCGGTGTTGCCGATACCGATGCTGGCGAGAAGGTTGTGGCCGATCTTTTCGGGGTCAAATCCCGTAACCTTGTCGAAGGCTTGGATTGCCGCGTTCACGGCGAGTCCGATGGGTCCGCCGATGAGGCCGCTGACGAGAAAAGACCCGATCGCGCGCGCTGCTTCCGGAACAGTGTCTCCGGTCACCGACCGGTAAATCGTGCCGACGACAGGCAAATACTGCAGCGGGTTCAGTTCGGAGAGAATCTGTCGGAAAGTGACATTACTTCCGGTCGCCAAGGCAGCCTTGACGACTGGAGTTTGCGGCTGCGGCGAAAGCGTCAACGAGTGAACAGCGTCCAGCATCGTCCGCACCGGATGAAGGTTAAGCCAACCCACCTGCGCCTTGGTCTGGCACACGCGGTATCGCTTGTGAACGCGGCCGTTGCGGTCCCGCGCGCCAGAACGGCAGCAGCGACACTGCCATACGGAAGCTAGGCGGTTTCCAAGCTGGCTAGCAAATCGATCGTACGGAAGGTGATCTGTGTGCCATCAATTAATGTAACAGTCTCATTCTCGGCCTTATTTTCCAGGTTCGCGGCGCGTGCAGAGGAAAAGGCAATGACACTGGCTCCCTTCACCTCGCAGCTTGGGTACATCCGTTCGAGATCGATGCGCGGCAATGCGGAGCCTGCCGTTATGGTGTCGCCACCGCTAACTATCGGGCGGCGCGTGGTGTTCAAACTTCGCATATTTTCGCTCTCCTCTCGGCCGGCACGGATGGGTTCCGCTGATAAGGTTATAGGTACCTTCATACAAATGGCGGCAAAAATCGCTACGCCAGTCGGGTTTTCCCCGGCGCGGCGGACCGGAATGAATTTGGCCGGGCGCATATGCACCCGATCACTCGCAGGTTGCCCCCCGAATCAGGGCGTAAGGCATGCGGTGAGAACGAGGATATCGCCCTGGTACCGTAACCTTCATACTCCTTGCTACGGTGAGTGCTTGCGTACGCCGATGTCCCGGCCGAAATGAAAAGTCATGCGTGTTTTCCGATGCGTCCAGGCAATGGGACTTCCAGCGCTTTCGCTTATAACATGTAGAATGCATGGTTACTAAAGCATAGACTCCCAACTCGTCCGGAATTCCGTATCGACAGCAAAACGCTGTATTATATCGTCTTTTGAAGGCTCTGACAAAATGTTGGAACGGTCAAGTTCTCAGGCTTTCGCCGCCCGGGCAACACCTGTCGTGAACTGCGCCACAGCGCTTGCGTTTATGGTGGCGATCCCGTCCGTCTCGTCCGCGACGGTTTTCCCGACCGGTTTTGCCGGGCCCTCGCTCGAGCCAGGTATGGTCGAAAGTGGAACGGCTGGAACAAGTTATACGGTCGGCGGCGGAACGCTCGTCCTAAGCCAAGCAGCGGGGGAAGGGAACGGTCAGGTCACCGTGTCCTTGGTATCTCCTGTAACAGGTGATTTCTCCCTCGCGGTAACCGTGTCCGCCGGTAGTCTTGGCCGGGCCGATCTCGGCATCGTTCTGGGCACTGCGGATTGGAGCCACACCCTTGCCGACGTGTTCATCAACGACCTCGGCCAGTCCGTGAACGGAAATATATTCCAACCCGATTTTGCAGGTGCATTCCTGCCGAACACCACCCAGACGATGACGCTTGAGATTACCCGGACGGGAGACACCATCAGCGATATCTATAACACCGGCTCAGGACCCGTTGTCATCAACTCCGGCCAGGACCCCTCGTTGGCCGATCCTGTAACCGTCAGCCTGTTTCTTCTCGAAGCGGCCGGAGACACGGGTGCGCATCAAGGCGCGTTTGGCGGTTTTGACATAGTATCTTTAGACGGTGACGCTCTTCCCGGTGCAACCGTACCAGAGCCTTCGAGCGCTGCGGTGCTCGGCTTCGGCATGGTTGCGATCGGCGGTGCGACGGCGTTCGCGCGTCGTAAAGCGGCCAGATCGCAAATCCCTCTTATAACCAGATAGGTGCATCCGCACTTTTAGGTAGGCCCTGCTGGGATCGCGATGTCAGAGACCTTTCTGGAGCAGGCCGTAGCCTTTGTTGAACCCACGACCAAGCCCGTGGCTGGCGTGGCGATTCCGCCGGGCCGCCATTTGCGGATCGGGCGGCCGCTTAAGATTGGTCTCGCCGGCACGCTTCTGATTGGCGCCGTCGGTACTTTGGTTGTCGGGCAGAGCCGGGTGACAACCGACAACGCGGTCGTCTCAGCCTACGTTCTCTCGGTCCGGTCGCCGATCCCGGGCGAGGTGTCCGAGCTGCGGCTACGTGTCGGTGACACGGTCAAAGAGGCGGATGTGGCGGCGCGCGTGGTCAACGACCGCGTCAGTGATGAGCATCTCGTCGATCTGCGCAGCGAAGTGGTCCGAACCAAAGCGGAACGTGCCGCACTGGAAAACCAGCGCCAGGCATTGGCCACGCTTCGGGCCGCTTTGGTTGCCAGATCGGAAGACTACCGTGCCGCGCAAACCGCTTATGCCGCTGCGTTCTCCGACGAGGCTTTGGGTCAATTGGCCGGTGGCGCCCTGCGCCTGGAACTTGCCCGGCGGGCGATGCAGCGGAAGGTCAGCCTCGGCCATTCGGGCGACGCACCGTTGGCCGACGTGGACCGAGCGACCGCCGAGGAGCAAACTGCGGAAGCAGACGTGAGTGCCGGGGCCGCGCGCCTGGCTTACCTTCGCGCCCGGCAGGCCGCGGTGGCGCAGGGGTTGTACTTAGATGCGGGCGGCAACGACGTCTCCTACTCCGCTCAACGCATTGACGAAGTGGATCTTCGACTGGCCGACATCGGTCGCGCCGTTGCCGAACTCGCCGCCAAACAGGCGTCGGCGGAGATGCGCCTGACAGCGGAAGAGCATCATTTCGACGCATTTTCCAAGGCTGATCTGGAGCTTCCGGCCGGCGGCATGGTCTGGAAACTCGGTGCCTCCAACGGCGAACGCATCGCCAGCGGCGACACGCTGGCGCAGGTTATCGACTGCGGCGCATCGTTCATCGTGGCCTCGATCCCGCAACGTCAATTCTCTTTCGTGCAGGTGGGCAGCGCCGCCCGGTTCCGTCTCTCGGGCGAGACGACCGATCGGACGGGACGGGTCTTGTCGGTCACCGGCGACTCAAGCGTCGCGATCGATCGCAACCTGGCGGCAACCCCGATCGCGGATCCCGCATCGACCGCGGTGGTGCGCATCGAGATGCAGGCCTCCGGCAACAATGGCGCGGCGTGCCTGGTGGGTCGCACGGCGCGGGTGTTGCTGCCACGCACGGGCGGTGGACTGCTGCCGTGGCTGCGACAGTGGCTGCCGTAATGGCCAGGAGCCTGTTGTCGACGGATTGGCGCACGCGCGGGCGGGAAGGCCGATAAGATAGCGATCAAAGTTTCCATGTGAATACCATCAACACAGCCGGGTGGCGCTCGCGAAAGGCCATGTTATGACGATCGAAGTTCGTTATGTCATTTTCAGCCCTGAGGAAACTCGAAAAGCGATCGCCGCATTCATGATCGCGCGTGGATATTGCACCAAGACAAGCGATATAGCCGCGGTGACCCCGGTCAACGAGGACGGTTGCCCGTCCGTCATGGTGGGCTTTAATAATTCTAAAGATTACACAATCATTGAATCAACCCACCTTATTTCCGCATTTTTGCTTTTCTGTAAGCATAACCGGACTCCCGTCCCAAGGCTGGCGGAAAAGAGGATTGAAATATCGCGGAGCAGTTTCATACTGGTTCTGACAACAGACAGATCTGGTGTCAAATCGCCTCCGGTGCTCCAGGACGGCAAGCTTTCGTATGGCACCGCCGCGGCGATTCACGAGGTTAATGAGCTTAAGCTAAAGCTGGCCCGTGCATTGGAATCGGTAACTTTTTGGGAAAAAACGATGATAGAGATGAGTGCCAGATTGAGCGAGTCGGAAAGAACGAACGCCGAATTGTCAGGCATGTTGACAGCGACTGGAAGGGCCAATGCACGTCTGTCGGCGAAGTTGAGGCATGTCGTTGATATGCCGGGCGTTCGCGGTATCTTTGGCCGGGGATTGCTCGATGACGATATCGCCCCGAATGGACAGGGCTAGCAATCCCTGCCGCTCCCGGCCCCGAGCAGCAGTCTCACGCTGCCTCGACGCCACTAACAAACTGGCTGACCTCATCTGTCAGAAGCCCGGCCTGCCGCAAGACGCCACCTGCCGCGGCAAGCACCTGACGTGCCGCCGTACCGGTCTCGTTGGCTGCTTGGCGTACGCCGCCGACGGTATTCATTACCGCCTGTGCGCTCGTCGCGGTCTGCTGCACGGTGCGCGCGATCTCCGCTGTCGCCGCGCCCTGCTGCTCGACCGCGGCGGCAATGGCCATTGCGACCGAACTTATCGCCTCCACCGTTCCTTTGATGCCCTGAATCGCGGTGACGGCCTGCTTGGTGGCCGCCTGGATCTGAGAGACCTGCGCCCCGATCTCCGCGGTAGCCCTTGCAGTCTCGTTCGCCAGGCCCTTCACTTCCGAGGCCACCACGGCGAAGCCTTTCCCGGCATCGCCGGCGCGCGCCGCTTCGATCGTTGCGTTCAACGCGAGCAGATTGGTCTGCCCGGCAATAGCCGTGATCAGCCCGACAACATGCCCGATCGTTTCGGCGCCTTCGGCCAGCGCCTGCACGACCACGTCAGTCCGCTGGGCATCGGCCGCGGCGGCGCCGGCCATTTTCGCCGATTGCGCCACCTGGCGGCTGATCTCGCCAATCGACGAGGTCAGTTGTTCCGCGGCCGCGGCCACGGTTTGCACGCCGCTGCTTGCGTCTTCCGCCGCCGCCGCGACGGCCGCCGCCTGCTGATCGGTACGGCTAGCAGTCGAAGACATTGACTGAGCTGTCGACAGCAACTCGGTCGCCGACGAGGATAGCAGTTTCACGACGTCACCCACTTGCGTCTCGAACTCCTGCACGAGGCCGGCCACGCAGATCGTCCGCTGCTCCCTGACCGCCCGCGCGGCATCCCGCTCCGCAGTGAGCCTGGCGGCCGCCTGGCTGTTGACCTTGAATACGTCGACGGCCTTTGCCATGCGCCCCAACTCATCGTCGCGAGCGATGCCGGGAACCCCCGTACTCCAGTCGCCGTCCGCCAGGCGCGTCATGGCCACTGTCAGCAGACGGATCGGCCGGATGATGCCACGGGCCACCGCCCAGCTCATACCCACGACAAGGAGAACAACGAGGCCGAGCGAAGCCAGGGACAGGATGTCGGCGTGCCACGCCTGAGCGGCGGCCGCATCGCCGGCATCCCGGGCCACCAGCGCAAAATCCGTATCCAGCGCTTCAAGGTGTTGCTCCAGGCCGTCGTACAGCGTGTTCAACGCCGCGGCGCTTTGTTTCTGCATCAACGTGGCGCGCATGAAGCGCGCGAATGTCTGCTGATAATTCGCCATCAGCGCCAGCAGATTCGCCCGCGTCTCAGTGGGAATATCCGCCGCGTCGAGCGCAGCCGCGAACTCGGGCAAACGTTGCGCCAACTGCTCGCCGTATTTCACATCAAGCCGAACGATAAAGTCCTTCTCGTGACGGCGCATCATCAGCATGGCGATCTTGGCGGCCGGAATGTCGAGGGTATCGAGCTTCGCTTCAACAGCATGGACGCTGGCGCGCAACTGGCCCAGCAAGCCCAGGTTCTCGTTCATGCCGAGAACCTGGACGTCATCCTGGAGCGAGTTGAACTCCGCAACATAATCCTGGATGGACCCCCTGATTTCGCGCAATGCGTCGAGTTCTTTCGGATGGTCGGCCAGGAGTTCCGGCAACGCGTTGATCGCATCGAATGCCCCGCTTATGGCCGCGGCGTGGCGTGGCGGCAGGTCGCCGGTTGGCGCCAGCAGGAAGTCCTTCTCGTAACGGCGTGCCTCCAGCAAAGCGACGCGCATGCGATATTCCAGGTCGTTGGCCTCGCGAATCTGCGAGGCCGCGCCATTGATCGCGCTTACGCTGGCGCTGGACCATAAATCGACTCCCGTCACGCAAACCATGCCCAGGACGCCAATGACCCCAAGCGCCAACACCCGGCCGCGGACTCCCGGCTTAACCAGCAACGATTTCATTGCAACCTCTTTGGAAGCTAGCCTTGCAGAGGACCGGGATTGAGCACGCCGGCATGCGTCATGCCGCCTTGCGGTCAGGGGGAAGCGGCAGGGCCTGGCGAAGGGCGGCGGATGCCGCCTCATCGAGATTGAACCTCAGGCGAATGCTATTTCCATCGGATTCGATGACCGTGCCGTTTAACGCCCTGGCGACACCTTCGAGCGACAAACTGAAGCTGGCGCCGGAGATTGCACCCGCACCGGGCCGCAATCGGGCGCCACCCATGGAGATGTCGGCGACTCGCACGTCCTGAGGCGGCTGGCCCGGCAGGGTCAAGCGTCCCTGCATGGGCAACTGATACCGTATATCCTGGCGACGATCGACCTCGGAGGTTGAGGTACGCACCGCCCGGATTACCGCCTGGCGCAGCTCGATCATCGATGTCGCCAACCCGGCGGCATTTCCCTGCAAGGCGGTCGCTCCCCGGTCGGTCTGTTCGGCTTCACAGGAGACCTCGGAAGCCCGTTGCGTCATCGCATTCGTGGCATCCGCGGCGACGACCACGGCCCGCGCGATTTCCGCGGTCGCGGCTCCTTGTTGCTCCACCGCTGCCGCGATTGACGTGGTAATTCCCTCAACCTCATTGATCGTCTGCTCGATGCTGTGCACCGCTGCAACCGACTGCGCCGTCGCGGCGTGGATTTCGTTGAGGTGATGCGCGATTTCCTCGGTGGATTTGGACGTCAACAGCGCCAGCTGCTTCACTTCGCTCGCAACCACCGCGAAACCGCGGCCCGCCTCGCCGGCCCGCGCCGCCTCGATCGTGGCATTCAGGGCCAACAGGTTCGTCTTCGACGCGATGTCGGTAATCATGGCCGCGACCCTGCCAATAAGGTCAACCTTGCCGGTGAGGATTCCCATTGCCGTGCTGGTCTCGCCGCTCGCCATGACGGCGCGGCCGACGACGGACGTGGACTGACTGACCTGCTTACTGATTTCCCGGATGGACGCCGAAAGCTGTTCGGCCGCGCTGGCGACGGTCTGCGTGGTGAGGAGCGTCTGGCTTGCCGATGCGGCCGCGCTTTGGGCCGAGGAGCCTGTTCGGGCGGCCGACGCCTGCATGGCGCAGGCGGTGTCACTCATGGCCGACACGCGGTCATTGATCGCGACCATGGCGTTGGAGGTCTCGGCTTCGATGGTGACCGCCATGTGCGTCAGGGCGGCGGTTTTCTCAGCGGCGGCGCGTTGCCGCGCCTCCTCATGGTCCTTGGCGATCTGCATTTCGTGGACCATGTGCTCCTGGAACACGTGAAGGGTCCGGGCCATTTCGCCCACCTCGTCGTGCCGTTCCGTGCCGGTTACGACAATCGTGAGATCGTTGCCCGCCAGCCGTTTCATGGCGTCTTTCAGGCGGCCGAGCGAGCCGGTGACATCGCGGCTGATCAGCCATGCGACGGCCAGCGTGAGCAGCGTGAACGCGCCGCCCGCCCCGGCAACCGTCAGCAGCGATTGCCTGAAGGCGGCCTCCATGTCATCGGAATAAGCTCCGGCGTAGATCGCCATGTTCCATGGCAGAAACCTCGCGACGGCAACGGTCTTGCGAAGCGGCTCGGTCTGTCCGGGCTTCGGGAACATATAGCTTGTCGTGCCATGATCGGATGAACGGACAGCATTGGCGATATCGGGCGAGATGCTCGGCTTGCCTTCCAACGCCGGATTAACCCCATGCATCACGACATTTCCGGAGTCCATATCGACGACCGAGATGTAGCCGGTTCCTCCATCGTAGCGAATGGCGCGGACCTCCCGGTGAAAGAGATCCAATGCCTGCTCCCGGGTCATCTCGCCGGCAACGGCTCTGGCGTTGAGCGCTCCGGCGAGCGCGACCGTGGAACTGACAAGGGAATCGAGCTTGTCGAGGCGATCATCCAGCATGCGTTGGTGAAGCGTCGAGGCACCCACAGCGCCGATGGCAATTGCCGCAACCGCCGAGAGGGCGATCAGAAGGGCGAACTTCATCGGCAGACGGAGACGGTTTAATAACATTCTGACATCACCAACAAGTTCTTTTCGACAGAGTCATATAGCGCCGCAGGCGATAAAATCACCAAGGCGCTGACAACGCCGAAGCCAGGCGACGGAGGCGCCGAGGCCAACTTGTTGCGCCTAGAAACGAAGCGGAGGGCCTCGCCCCCCGGTCAGGCTGCGGCAAGCGCCCCGCCGAACATTGCAAGCATGCGGTCGACACGCTTCAGGGTCTCCGGGTCCTGCCTGAACACAAGACTCACACCGGAACCATCGGCTCGCACGACGCGGGCGTCGATCGCCTCTCCCGCTCCGGCGAACTCGATCTTGATCTCCGTGCCCGCAGGGAGCCGCCAGTCGGAAACAAGCGCGGCACCGCCGCGGGAGATGTCGAAAACACCGGCGGAAGCCGGCGTGTGACCGGGCGCCCGCAGAGTCGCCGTCAGCCCGTTGCAGAGCACACGTTCGTAACGCTGGCGATTGCCGGACTCGTCGCGGACCGCCGTCAGAAACTGGTCGACTTCCAGGCGCAGGCGCACCGCCTCGTCGCGAATATCGTCGGCGGCCGCCAGAACCTGCTGGCTGGCGGCGCCGGCAACGCCAGACACGTCAACCACCTTCCTCATGGCGTTGGTGGCCTGTTGCCCGGCAGCCGAGACCTGCTGCACATGAACCGCTATGTCCCGGGTCGTGGCACTTTGTTCCTCGACGGCGGCCGCGATGGCCTGCGCCACCTCGTGCAGCTTGGCGATGATAGCGGCCACATCGGCCATCACCGAGACGGACTCCCCGGTGGCCGTGCGCACGGCGTCGATCTGGGAGCCGATCTCGGACGTGGCATTGGCGGTTTGCGTCGCGAGGGTCTTGACCTCGGCCGCAACGACCGCGAAGCCCTTTCCCGCCTGGCCCGCCCTGGCTGCCTCGATGGTGGCGTTGAGGGCCAGCAGGTTGGTCTGGCCAGCGATGTCATTGATCAAGCTGACCACGTCGCCAATGCGGGCGGTGGCTTCCGACAGGCCATTCATGGTGACCTGGCTGGCATCGGCCTGGCGCACGGCGGCACGTGTCATCTCCGACGTGGCAGCAGCCTGGCGTGCGATCTCGGCGACGCTGCCGGTCATTTCCTCAATAGCGGCGGCGATCGAGGTCAATTGCTGAGAAGAATGCGCGGCTCCGTCGGCGGTGTCGCTGGCCTCGGCTCGCACGCCGCCGGCCGCCTCCACCATGCACCCGGCAGAGGTGTGCATCTCTTCGGCGGATGCCGCGAAAGTGGCCAGCACGGCCGTGATCGATGTGCCGAAATCCTGGGTATGGCGATCCATGGCGATCTGCTGGCGTTCCCTGGCGGAACGATCAGCCTGCGCGGAGGCTTCCATCGATTCAGCGGCAATGGCGTTCCGCCGGAATATCTCGACCGCTCGGGCCATAACGCCGATCTCGTCATGGCGATGGATCCCGGGAACGTCAATCGTCAGATCCTGGCGGGTCAAGCGGTCGATGGTCCCGGCAAGCCGCGTGATCGGATGGGTGATACTTCGGCCGATCAGACCCGTCGCGGCAACCAGCAGCAGGATCACGGGCAGCAGCCATAACGCGGTCCGGACGGCGCGGCTACGGAAAGCCGCGTCCAGATCATCGACATAGATTCCGGAGGCGACAACCCATCCCCATGGCGCAAACAGCTTCGCATAGGAGATCTTTTCGACCGGGTCGGCCATGCCGGGTTTAGGCCACATGTAGCTGAAAAATCCTTGACCGGGCCCACGAGCGATATCCGCTGCAATGCCAAACGGCGAATGGCCGCGAGGATCGAGGATCTTGAGCCCGTCGGTTCCGTTCAAGGCCGGTTTAATCGGGTGCATGACGACCCGGCCATCCACGTCGTTGACCCAGAAATACCCGTCGCCATCGTAACGCAACGCCTGCAGGGCAGCGAGGGCAGCGGCCTGCGCCTGCTGCCGGGACGTCTGCGCTGTCCGTTCCATGTCGCTGTAATGTTGCAGCAGACTTTGAGCCTCTTCTACCAGCCGTCTGGTCGTTTCACCGCGGTCCCTGCGCATGACGTGGTCGGACATCACCATCTCAGCCGCGAGCAGCCCGATCAGCGCAAGCATGAGAGTACCAATGAGTGCGGCGATCCGCCAACTGATCCCGTAAATGCGTGTCGACGCCATCAGGTTCATCTCCCTTCCACAGATGCCATCGGGACACTGCGCCTCACGAAAGTCCGTGCGAGTAGGATTATAATGGCTAAGGGAATAATCCGCCGCATCCAACCGCGCGGCTCGCCAGCAGTTCAGGGCGTCAGGATTGGCGTTGGAGCTCGGTTTCCAGGCGATCGGCCGCGGCTGCGCCGCGCTTTACCTTATTATATCAATGGCATCGTCAGCAGTCCGTGCCGTATCGACGCCTCTATCACACAGACAAATTCGGTTTCCACGACCTCCGGACCGTCGATTCCGAGAGTCGCCGTCCGGTAGTTTCGTTACGTTCCGGCTCGTCGAGTGGTTCTTTCGCCGGCATCGCTATATCAACGTGAAGGACCTTGTTTAGCAAGGCCGCATATCTGAAGGAGGTGCAGAGGGTGCGCATGGCGGTTCCCGTGCGGGCCGAGGCGATTTCGGCGCCCGCGAGCGACGCTGGGGACATCGCGGAATGAAATTCCACATCGCCGGCCTCTGCTGCACCGACGGCTCGGGGTTCGCCTTTCACAACGGTTTCAGCTTGATCATTCTATCCTATCTCGCTGCGGCTGCCGGATCTTTCACGGCGCTGGAGATGATTGAACGTTCGCGCAGCCCACGAACCGCGCGGGCATTGTCCCGGCATGTCGCCAGGGCAACGGCACGCGGGGGCATTGCATTGTCGATATGTCTGATCGGCATTGTCGCCCTGCAGTTTGCGCTTCCGGTCAGCTACGCCCCCGCATGGATCGTTTATTCGCTGTTCATCGCCTTCGGCGCGGCGGGCTGCGGACTGCAGCAAGTCAGGCAGACCAAAGCGCGTGAAGCT
>Ga0302320_10005086_pt1 | contig 29599 bp, 25 predicted proteins | sample Bog_T0_3_FD_202130 | JGI IMG/M metagenome (GOLD analysis project Ga0302320, IMG submission 202130) | Peat permafrost microbial communities from Stordalen Mire near Abisko, Sweden - Bog_T0_3 | ecosystem: Environmental > Terrestrial > Soil > Wetlands > Peat | place: Sweden: Abisko, Stordalen Mire...
CACCACTGCGGCCGCCGCCATGGCCGCCGCCGGACGCATCTTCCGCGGCGCCCACGACTCGCTTACGCATGTTTTCCACCGTGGCCGCACTCTCGGCCGCCCTCATCCGCTCGATGGCACGTCGGGCCGATGTCTGCACGGAGCCGGAGACGAGCGCCCGGTCGCTCGCATTCCCCAGGCCCATGTTCACTTTGCGTTGCGCCAGCCACAGCGCTTCCGCGCTCGCTGCGGCTTTGGCCTGTCGCACCTGTAGCACGGCAAGCTCAGAGTTTACGCTCTTCAGAGATTGCGTGTAAAACGTGGTTCGCTGGCCGGCGGCCGTGGCATCGGCGGCGAGGTTCTTATACTTGCCTTGGAGCCGCTGCAGGGCTGTCTCGGCCTGCCTGGCGCCGCGCTGGACGCCAGTGGCGTCTGCCTCGACTCGGAAGAGGACTGATTCGTTGAATCCCATATGGATTTATGATTTGCGGTTTATTGAAAACGCCCAGGTGGCCGATGCCACCGGCATGCGGCCGCCCTGGGCGAGCTGCGGGCGGCACGCCCACAGCAAAGGCTAATTCACAGGTTTTGAACGTCCTGCTCGATCTCGCGGCATTTGTTGGCGATGGCCCAGCGCTTGGCGGCGCGACTGTCTTCGTCGGTATCCTGGGAAATGCCGTCCAGCAGATTCAAAAGCTCCTGCATGTCGGCGGTGGTTTTCAACACCTGTTTATTGCGCAGCGCTTTGATGACTTCGCTGGCATCGGTGATTTCGTTGTATTGTTGTGGCATACTGTTGGGGGGTTGGTGTTTGTTTTTGGTCGGCAAATCTATCCAATGGCCTCCAGGTTGGCTGCCCGGCCGGCTTCAGCTTGCCCACTAATCCGCTTGCGGATGGCCTCCAGATTCATGGCCCGGACGGTCATATCCGTGTCGGTGTTGGCGTCCAGTGGGGCATTTAGAATCTCCGACATTTCATTGATGGCTACTAACTTGGCGGCCCTGCTGGCTGGGGCGGGGTCCGAAAGAGTGGCCTCGATCAGGTTCAGCATTACCAAGGCTTCTGCGGTTTCCCGTAGCACCTGATTGTCGCGCTCGTAACGCTCCTGGTGGTCGAGCTGGTGGTCGATGGTGACTTGGAATTGGGACTGATGGATTTTGAAATGCTCAATTTTCGCCTGGTCCTCTGGCGAGAGCTTTCCGTTGGTGGTCTCAAAGAATGCGTCGATGACTCGGTTACTCATAGATGTTTTGTAGAGCCCATAGGCTCATTTTTTGCAGAAATGCGGCACGATCTTGGACCTGAAATTTTCCAAAAGCGGCGAGCCATGCCTCGAACATTTGTTCAGCCTCCGTAGGACCTTGCGCCGGTCCTCCAGCTGAGCCTTCAGGGCTCTGCAGATTGGGTGATGATTCGAGGGCCCGCGCCGGAAACTGATCCTGTGTGTAAATGTGGTCAATCAACCGCATTTGAAATGCCTCGGTCGCGGAAAAATAATTTTCGCCAGCCATCCAGGCGCGCACGGTGGCAGTATCCTGCTTTGTGCGCTTGCTGATTATCTGTACAGTGCGCGCGGCCACTTCCTCGAGGACGAATGCTTCATGGCGCAACTGGGCCGCATTTCCGAGCACATAAGTCACCGCCGGGTGAATCAAAATCCTGGCCGACGCGATACAAGTGATGGTGTGCGCCGCCATGACCGGCACAATGGCGGCCGAACCCCACCGGCCGGTGATGGTGGCCGCTGCGAGCCGCCCCTTGAGCGCATCATAAACCGCCAGACCGGCTTGGGTTGAACCCCCTGGGCTATCAACGCGGAGTTCGACGATCGGCGCATTTCCCAACTCGGCAATGAATTCTTCCACCGGCCGCCCCACTCCTATTTCCCCAAAAAAATTAATGGTGGCCGCGCGCGTGGGTGTGGCGGGCTTGATAGAGTACCAGTCCATAAGTCAATGGCCCTGCCGGAGTGACCCGGCAGGGCTGCCATTGCTGGCCACCAACCTACCGCGAACGAAGCCGAACGCGGTGGGAAAATTTTCGGATAGATTTATGACCATGCGCATTTGATAGGGCGCAAGGGACATGCAAGCTCTAAAGGCTTCTCCCCGGTCCTCGTGGTATCTCGCGTCCGATGCGTCCTTTGCGCGCAGTCCGATGAGCAAGTGGAAGCGGGCAAGTGCCGCGCAATTGCTGACGTGAAAACTGTTGATGGGAAGGTTCATCAGTTGGCCGGCGGCAAATCAATCGGGAGGTATTGGAGCATTTGCTTAGGTGGGCTCTGCAGTACCACATCTGGAACCATATCGACCAGGCGCCAGGAAGCCTGCCAGGCGGTGGCCAGAATTGCGCTCGGTTGAAATTCTAGGCCCCACTTTTCCGCCTCCTCACGCTCGATCTTTTCGCGCCGGGCAGCAAATTTCGCGGCCGTTTTTTGCGCATCCTTGGAAATGGCCACCACGATGGCATGAGCCTCCCGAGAAATTACGCCAAGCTGGATGTTCAGGCCGCTGCGGCGCAACCGAGCTTCATTTTGAATGGTTTCTTTGGTCTCGAGCCGGATTGTGTCCGGTTGGTCGGCAATGGAACCTTTCAATTCGTGCCATCTCTGCGTTGCCGCGCTGGCGGCCCAGTGGGTTAGTTTCGCCGCGATCTTTTCGAAACGATCGTTGATGTCTGCCAGCATTTGAACTTGGCCCGGACTGACGGCTGGCACACCCATTTCCTTCAGCATGGCGGTCATAAAAGCCCGTGTCAGCGGCAGGTCCTCGATCCATTCGCCGGGGCGCTGCCACTGGGCAGGGCGCTGCGGGCTAATGCCACGGGCTGCCTGCACCTCCGGAGGCATGGCGTAGAGCTTGGCTTCCTGCGTTGACAGTGTTTCCGGTTTCGGCTGAAGCCAGGGGCGGCCAGGTGCTTTGTGTGTGCGCATATTTTTTTATTCGGCGGGAGCATCATCGCCCCCTATAAAGGCGGAAGGCGTCAAAATCGGCCGCAGTTTCTTGACGTGAAAGTGTAGTTTTTGGCGAGACATGCCGGCCTCTGCCGCGATTTCTTCAAGCGATTTCTCGGGGCTCAAAATTGCAATAATTGCCTTATATTCTGCGGTTTTCCCGGTTTTCGTCTCCGCAATTCTGGCAAGAATCATTCGCACCACTTCCGCGCCGCGGCGGTTTGAAAATCTCGTCAAAAATTCTTCATGGACCTTGGCGGCTAGGACGACGTCGAGCGGATTCAGGCCTGCGTCCAAAAGGGCTTCAGAGAAGGTCTCTTCCTGGCTGTGCGGCCAGACCACCGGCACGTGCTCTTTTTGGTCAGAAAATCCGACGCTATCACCGTCCTCGAGGTGGTCTGTAGGGTTGTCGTCCATTGGCTTTTAAGGGGTTCAGGCTGCCACCTGCAGCTTTGTCCCGGAAGACTCCGCTGGGCTTGCTGTGCGCTGTGTGGCGGGGCTGGACGGGGCCGAATTTTGCGGCATGAGCAGGGCCATGAAGGTTTGACCTTGATCCCGCTTTTTACGGCGGTAGCGCTTCTGCGAAGCCGTGTTTATCTCGCGGGCCCTGTCCGGGTGCTTCGCTCTGTAGCGGGCTACCCGCGCCTGCGCTTTGACTGGGTTCCGCTGATACGCGCCCTTGCCGCTTTTTTTCTGCGCAGCGCAGCGGCACGCCTTGCAGCCAGCTCGAATCTTGCCGTCGGGCTGCCGGTAAAACTGATCCGCCGGCTTTGTGCGCTTGCAATGGTTGCAGAATATACTTTGCATCTCTAAAGTTTTTTTTCCGGGTGTGTTTTCTCAAAAAATTGGCGCATGCGCGTTGGCTTGACTGTCATTAAACGTTGGTGAACATTGGTCAAAAAGAGATTCCTTGACTTTTTTTGGCGGGCCATCATCGAAACTCCTTCCAAATCTGTTCGGCGTACCTGGCCGGCGTGGTGTTGATGCGAGACTCTCGGCTGGCAAGTTCCACCTCAGCAATGACACGCTCGCACTTGGCTCGGTGGGACTTCACACGATTGATCCATTTGCCAGCGTCGTTCACCCACTCGGGGCCAAGGGCTGCCTCAATCCGACGGGCTATTCCCCATTGCTGGAACGAAAGCTTTTTCGCGCTCTTTGTCGTCGAATAAGCTTTCGTGCTCTCCTGTTCTCCGCTCTTAAGTTCTAAGTTAGTCGTCGGCTGCCTGTCGGCTGGATCGTCGGCTGCCTGTCGGCTGCCCGCGCTCTGTCTGTCTGGTACATCTGTTACAACCTCAAAAAGCCTTGTATCCATTAGCTTTGCAATGGTTCCTTTGTTCGTCGTTTTGAACGTCGCAAAACGCCATTTTGAAAGATGCTCCTTCGCGGTCCGATAGTTGCGCTCACTCATCCCGTAGTTTTCAAAATCGCCAATGAAAGCTTCGCCCATGGCCAGGGCGTGCCGGTTAAATCCATCTCGCCATTTGGCGCGGCTGGCAATGACGTACGCAAGGACCAGCGCGAGCGGATTCAATTTCATCAGCTCGAGTGCATCATCCGTTCTGGAGGACCTGAAATATCCGCGCCAGCCCTCCGGCTTGTCATTGGAATCACGTGCATCCATTCAGTCTTTGGCCTGTAGTGCCATGCGGATTGCTTGGAGCCCAGCCATGATGGCTGCCGGCGTCATTGGGGCGCTTTGTGGGGATGCCTGCCGCGCCGACCGCGCCGGCCGCGTGGCTGCGGGCGGGCGGGTGCATTGGTCCGGCGGATGCCAGTTGAGCACGCCAGCGCGCCGGCACTTTTCACACCTCTGGATCACCTCTCCGCAGGTGTCATCAGTTGGCGCGCTTTCGCATTCGCAAAAGCAGCACCACCAAATTCCGCCGTTGGTCATGCCGGTTGCTTGGTTGCGGTTCGGCGGATGTGGTCCGCGAGTTCGGCGCGGCTGAAGAAGGTGGCGCGCCCCTTTTTGTAGAGCGCAAGCCCTTCGCGGGCGTATGCTCGAATGGTGTTGCTGCAAACTCCGCAAGCTTTTTTTGCGGACGATATTCTCACAAGATCGAATTCAGTCATGCGCACCTACATTCACATAGGCGCGTGGACGATTCACGAAAACGAATCCCCCTTTTTTACTTCATGTTTTGGGGAAATAGTTTGCGGATTTCACGGCGGGCGTGCTCGACTATTTTGACGCTTATTGGCAGGCGCAGACGTGCGGCAAGTTCGGCGCTCATAATGCTGGCGTCTTCAGAAAAAAATCTGTCGCAAAAATTATCCGCGCTGAATCCGAGGCGGGAAAAGTCGTTCTTGAGCAGGAAGTGAGAAACAACGGCTTGCTGCGGACTCCGATGCATCTTGCACAGTCGTTTATCAATTTTTGGCAGTGCCTCAATCATCATTCGCGGGTGTTCTGCCCAAAGCCGCGCCCATTTTAGGGCTAATTCATTCGATTCTTTTCGGATTTCGGCACATTTGGAGCTGAGAAGCGAAGGGCATTGGAACACTGCAAAGATGGTGGCCAGTTCTTCATCTGAAACCGGCTTTGGGGTGAAATCCTGCTTTTTAAAATCAATCCAGGAGTTGCCTTTTTCATCCCTCGTAACACGTCTGTTGGGGCTAAACATCATGTCGATCTTGTCCCTGATTTCTGGATTCTGTTTTCGCCACTGGAACAAAATGCGCTTTATATCGGTGATCATCCCCGAGAATGATCCCATGCGGGCCAACTGCATCGCCGTTGGTCTTATCGTTGGCCTGCCGGCGGTAGGGCGTTTCGCTTTCATTTGGTGATCTTCGATCTGCGCACACTCATCTTCCTGGTGAACGGCGATGGCAATTTTTTCAGGTGAACGCGCGTCATTTCCGGCGTGGCGTGCGTGTAGATCGCGGACACTGCAGCGGAATCATGCCCCACCATTTCGCGGACGACCATTTCCGGCGCGCCAATGGCCTTCATGCCGGTAACGAGGTTGTGTTTGATGCTGTGGAACGTCACTTCGTTGAAAACGCGCCGCTCGCCCTTGCGCTGGTACGGCTTTGCCAGGCCAGCGGGCACAAGTACGAGTTTGTTAAACTCAGTGCTCAAGGGTGACGAGCCGCCGCGGCGGTAAATTTGCGCCTGCTCTGGCCAAAGAAAATCGGTCGGCTTCACGTCGCCGGCCTCGGCGCGCAACGACTTCAAATCGTGGTAAAGGTCTGCCATGATCGGCACGGCAACCTTTTTCTTTTTCTGCGGCTTTACGTCTTTCACGTCGAAAATGCGCAGCTCAAAATTGACGTGCTGCCACTGCAGCGTGGCGACACGTCCCAATCGAAAGCCGGTGAAGAATGAACACTTGATGGCGAATTTCCAAAACCCGTTTGGGGCGCCGGCGTAGATTTTTCGTAGCTCGACCGGGGTGAATGGCCGGCGATCGGGCTCGTCAGCTTCCGCCGGCGTTTCGTGGTACTGGTCAAGTTTCGCGGTCGGGTCCCCGGTGCGGTGTTTCTCGTCCATGTCGTGAAAAAAAACGGACAGGTACTTCACCTTGTTGTTGCACGTGGCCGCCGATGTTTCCAGCCGGATCTTTGCCAGGTGACTTTCAATAACGCTCTGCGTGATGTCGGCCAGGTCGGGCTTGGTGTCGCTGGCGTGGACCGCATCGAGCAAGCCGTTCAGGGCGCTCCGGTAGCACCGCAGCGTGCCAGGGCTGGTCGTGGCAGCCTTCCGGGCCAGATAGTCCTCGACGGCCGGCTTGAGGGCGACACGCTGAACCGCCTGGCCGGTGAGGGACCGGTAAACCGCTTCCGTCAATTTCCCCTCGCGGCTGGTCGTCACCATGATTTCCGCCGTCGCCAGTTGCTTTTCAGCTTCCTTTCGGTCTGCCGTTCCTGTAGAACGGTTGAATTGTTTTTTGCCAACGCGCCAGCCGAGAAACCAGCGCCCTGATTTTGGATGTTCGTAAAGCCAAGCCATGTCGGGAATATACGGTGAAAGCAAGTCATATTGATTCACCATGCTGCACAGTGGCAAAAATCCAACAAAAACGACTGTTTAAGAACCTATAATGAAAACTCGAGTTCGCTTTGCGCCTTCGCCCACCGGTTATCTTCACATCGGCGGGGCGCGCACCGCCTTGTTCAACTGGTTGTACGCCCGGCACACCGGCGGCACGTTCATTCTGCGCATCGAGGACACCGATGCCGCCCGCAATACCCAGGAGGCGGTCAACGTCATCCTCGAAGGTCTCCGCTGGCTCGGACTCGATTGGGACGAGGGTCCGCTCACACCCGACGCCACCGGCCCGTGCAAGGGCGACCGCGGCCCGTATTTTCAATCCCAGCGGAAAGAGAGTTATCAGCGCCGCGTCGAAGCGCTGCTCTCGCACGGGCTGGCTTACGAGCACGAAGGCGCCATTAAATTCAAGATGCAGCGCGAGCCAATTCTCATTCCCGACTTGGTCGTCGGCGACCTCCACCGCAAACTCACCGACCGCGAGGAAGTGGACCCGGACTTCGTCATCGTGCGCAGCGATGGTCAGCCGCTGTTCCATCTGGTCAACGTCATTGACGATCTGGAGATGGGCATCACGCATGTCATCCGGGGGGAAGATCACCTGAGCAACACTGCCAAGCACATTGCCCTGTTCCGCGCGTTCGGCGTGGAGCCGCCCCGGTATGCGCATATCCCGCTCATCCTCAACGCCGACGGCAGCAAGATGAGCAAGCGCGACCGCGGCGCGTCGCTTTCGTCGTATTTGGAGGAAGGATTTCTGCCCGAGGCCGTGGACAATTACCTCTGTCTGCTCGGCTGGTCGCCCAAGGACAACACCGAAAAATTGTCGCTGGCCGAAGTCGTTGAACGCTTCGACCTGCCGCAGATTCTCCGGCACAACGCCAAATTCGACTTCGAAAAACTAATCTGGCTGCAAGGCGAATACTGCCGCGAGTTGCCCGACGACCGTTTTTATGAACTGGCCGTCCACGCCCTCGCCAAGGCCGGCTTGGACACCAATAAGCTCGACGTGCGCTACGTAAAAGCCGCGCTGGACACCTGCAAAGGCAAGCTCAAGACGTTCTCCGAACTGCCGGCCTACGGCGGATTTTATTTCCAGGATGAAATCGACTGCGACCCCGAGGCCGCGAAGAAAAGCTTCGTGCCGGAGAACCGGCCGCGCGTGGCAAAACTCCGCGACGCCTTTGCCAGGCTGGAGAAATTCGATGCCGCCTCGATTGAGACGGCGCTGAAGGCCACCGCGGCCGAACTCGGAATCAAAGTTGGCGTGCTCGTCCACCCGGTCCGGCTGGCCTGCACCGGCAAGCCCAGCGGTCCGAGCTTGTATCATCTCCTGGAGGTGCTCGGGAAAGACCAGGCGCTGGGGAGGATTGAGCGGGCGATGGCGGCGATGGGTTAGGGTATGTAATCAAGTTATCAAATCGATGTCGTTTTTGGCAACGATGAGGAAAACGAGGTTTACTCACCATGACCGCCCGGATGAAGTGACCTGCCTCCACCAGCGCCGTAGGCGCGGCATCCATGTGGAACCCACACCAAGGATACTTTCCCAGCTCCGTCAGGAGCAACATCTTCTCCAAACCATTCCTTTTCCATCAGCCGCCGAATGATTCCCCGAATATGCCGCCCCTGACGGGGCTTTTCATTTTTCCGATGGAACTCTACAAATATGCCACGCCTACGGCGCCGAAGAAATCCGTGTTCCGCGCGACCCACCAACGCAGCGAGAGCTTGCGAATTTTGAAACGAACACCTCCGGCTACTGACTCGGCGGCGGGGGCGGAATGATGTGCTGGCTTTCCCAATCGTCGAAATTGCCGTCCGGCTCGGTGTGGATTTCGGCGTGGCCATCGGCAAAGCCATACGTCTTCTGCCAGGTGCCATCGCGAACCTGCAAGGGATGCTTTTCGCGGAGCACAATCGTCCCGGCCGTGTTGGTGATATTGGTGATTGAACCAACGTAAACGATCTCAAAATTCATCTCGATTGGCTCCAGCCCGTCTTTGAAGTAAGACGCGGCTTGGGCAAAGCTGGCGGGAAACTGCTGCTGGTTTTCATCGGCATACATGGTGAACGCCAGCACTGCCTGTTTGGCCCGGTTCAAGCTCATCATGGCGGCTTGTTGTTGCTGATCCAGCGCATCCAGGCTGGCTTGTAATTGCCGCGGGTTGGGCGGGGCGGCTTGCAACCGCTGGATTTCCTCGCGCAGCTTTCCGATCTCGCCCACCTGCTTTTGAAGCAGTCCCACGTCCCCCCGCAATTTCAGCAGTTCAGTCAATTGTTCCTCCGCCCGCCGCTTGGAATAGCCCGTCGCGACCAGACTGTTTGAAAGGCTGCCATTGTCCGTTTGCAGTTGCGTCAGTTGTTGCCGCAAGGAATCGTTCTCCGCGCGCAGTCTCGCTTGCGCTTGATGTTGCAGTGCGAGCGCCAGGACCACGCCGGCGACGGCCAGGACACCGAATCCCAGTTCAAGTTTTGACCGGCTCATGCCACCCAGTTGACAGCAAATCCGCGCTGGATTCAAGAAAACAGCAGTCTGCAAAAGTTCAGCTTCAGGGAGAGCCCGGCCCAGCGAGGCCCCACCGCGACCCGGATCTTCTCAATACTTTTCATATCGCTGCCGAAACTCATAGAGCAGGTCGCTGAAATAGACCTTGGACATCCCCATTCCGCCTCCCGCAGTTCCATAGCTGATGATTATGCCATCCGGATCCACTTTTTCCACCTGGGCATTCTTGTAGGACGTTCCAAAAATGGTGACAACTTCATTGGTCGGTTTCACCTGCGCCGGCGGGCGCGACATTTTCGCCACAGCGATCGCCTTGGTTGGCTCGCGCATTGCCAACGTGGCCACCTTGGTTGGCTTGGGCGCTGCGGGCTCCGGCGCGGCTGGAGTCCTGATTGGCACGGTGGCGGCGGTAACCGCGTGCATGGTTGCGGCTGCCGGAAGGGTTGTAGGCGCCACTGGCTTTGCGTGGACCGCATTGGTTTTAATCGTTGCGGCTTCGCCGCGTGGTTGGACCAGAACCACGGAAGTCAGACCTCGCGCCTCTTTGTGGATCGACCCCAAAATCGTTGCGATTTCATTGAACAGTTTCGCCGGCACCGATGGATTTGACAGGTTGGCCACGGATGGCGCCAGGGGCGCGTGCGGCAAGGCAGCCACAGCTGCGGTTCGACTTTTAATGGGCACAGCCCTGACGGCAGGAGCCGCTGCCTCCGCCGCCCTCGTTGTGGCTGCCGGAGTGGTTGCAAGCCCCGCTGCCCTGGGGTGGAGCGCGTTGGTTTTAGTCGTAGGGGCAGCTCCGAATGGTTGGACCGCGACCACGGAAGTTGTGCCTGGCGCGGGTTGCGGTCGCGGATTGTCCAGTTCCTTCAGTTTTTGTTCCAACACCGCGCGGGCGGCAGCCTGGGCGGGATTATCGTCCGCACGAAGGGAGACGCCGCCAGCAACAAAAACCACCCACAAACCAAAAAAGCTCATGGCTTGCACGACCGCTGCCCTGCTCCTCCGACGCAACGGAAAGAAAAACTTGTGGCTGCCGTTTTTCATTTTTGATTCAAGCCGGAGGTGGTGGCGGGGCCGCAACCTTGAGCAGCAGTTCGTTGAGCGCTTGGATTTGTGGTGGTTTTCCGAGCAAAGCATCCACCTCGGGCATGGCCACCTCGTCCTCCTTGATCATCGCACCCCAGCCAGTCATCATGATGATCGGGGTGTGGGGAGATTCCGCCTTGATGGCTCGCGCCAGTTGGTGCCCATCCATTATGGGCATGCCAAGATCGGTGATAACGGCTTCGAAAGGCTCCTTCCTGAGTTTGGCGGCGCGGAATAAATCGAGGCCCTGCTTGCCGTCACAGGCCGTGGTTACGCGGTGATCGAAGTGGACCAGACAATCTTCGAGGAGATGCCGGATGGGTTCATCATCGTCAATGCATAAAACATTCAAGGAGTGTTTCGACCGGTTGTGCGGCGGGAGATCTGGCACGGCTGGCAAGGCTTTTTCCTGGACGGGGAAGGTGAGAAGTATGCTGGTGCCGCGACCGGGCGCACTGTCAATTTCAATTTTACCCTCGTGCCGCTGCATCATGCCATAAACCATGGCCAGACCAAGCCCGGTGCCTCCGGAAAGCGATTTCGTGGAAAAAAACGGCTCCAGACAATGCCTCCGGGTTTTTTCGTCCATGCCGGTGCCGTTGTCTTTCACTTCCACCTGAAGCAGACGCTGGCAAGCGCCGTCTTTTCCGGGCAGGGAACCGTTGCTGGAGCGCGTGACCAGGGTGATGGCGCCACCGTGCGGGAGCGCGTCCACGGCATTGAACACGAGATTGATCAGGGCTTCCCGCAATTCGCTGGAATCGCTCAACAGCAAGGGCAAGGGGCGCTCCAGCTCCGGTTGAATCTCAATGGAAATGCCATCGCGCTGCGACATATCGCGCCACCGCGGACGGGTGAGTTCGATCACTTGTTGAATGGTCTGGTTCAGGTCCACCAACTCCAACGGCTCCGAGCCGGATCGGCGCCGGTAAAATTCCCGCATGCGCGCCACAATTTGGGCAATGTCCTCGCCTGACCGTTGAATCATTTCCAAGTAGCGCCTCGATTCGCCTGGCCAATCCGGCAGCGTCATCAATAGGATTTCTGAGTAGGCGATTACCGGCGACAGTGCGTTGTTTACGTCGTGGGCAATGCCGCTCGCCATTTGCCCGAGCGCGCGAAGCCGCTCCTGTTGCACCACCATTTGCTGGGTTTGCCGCAGTTCCTCGTAAGCCCGCTGCAGGCCGTCGGTCATGCGCACCTGATCATACAGATTTCGACATTCCTCCTCGGTGCTGATGACTTTCACCTGCAAGGCTTCCTTTTCAGAACGGACGGCCTTGATTTCGGCCATCGTTTGCTCGCTTTGATAGCGGATCTCCTCCAGGACCAGCACGATCATGCTGACCGCGATGAAGAGCTGCAGCACCGCCGCCACGAAGAAACCGGCGCTGGAGAGATACGCGTCTTGCTGGGACAAGGGATAGCTCCCCAAGTAAAGGCCCCAAAGGAAGAATCCCGCCGCCAGCATGCCGGCCCCCACAAACGGCATTTGCTTTCGCAGCCGGAAGAAACAAACCCCCGCGAACACGCTGCTCAAACCGAGCAGGATGAACACGGGCAGCTGCATGGCCAGCATTCTGGCCCGAAGGTCCATCGCCTCTGAAAGCACCTCCTGGCCGGCGAAAGTCCAAACCACAAGGAACAAGATGAACAGGCCGAACAAGGTCTGCTGGACGCGGATTTTTAAAAACCGCAAGCTGCCCCATAACAGAAAAACCGCCGAAACCGCCACGCAGCATTGCTTGAGTTTGAAGATGAGGGTATCCGGGAGGTTGACCTCAAACTTCAGGCCCAGCGTCAGCCACAAGGCATAAAACAACCAAGCCGCTGTCCAGACCGTGAAATAATCCCGCCGGGTGTAACGGTTGAGATAGAAAAACAGCCCCACCAGCATCCAGACGCTAAGCAGCGACACAATGAGGGCCGCGCGGAGGTATTGCCCCGAGAAATCTGGAAAATCCAAGCCGAAGTATTTCATAATTTAAACCATGGCCAGCGCGCGCTCTCCAGCAGGCGGCTGGGTGCCGGCCACGATGATTGGGATTGGATTGGCAATCGGGGGATGAAGCGCCTTATCCAGACCATTGAGCAATAGTTCCGCCGTGTAAGGCTTGGGAATGAAGTGAGTCAGGTTCGCCTCAACGCCCGCACCCCCGCTGGCGCCCAACCCGCTGGTTCCAATGATGCGGATCTGGGCGTTGAGTGCCTTCATGGCTTTGATCGCCGCGGGACCGTCCATGACCGGCATGCACATATCCATGAGCACTACCGCAATTTCCCCTGGCTGCGACTTGTAAAGCGACAGAGCCTCGGCGCCATCGGACGCCGTGAGCGTGCGATAGCCAAAGCATTCCAGAGTGATCTGCGCGAATTCGCGGATGACCTGCTCGTCGTCCACGATCAGCACCAGTTCACCACTTCCCTTTGGCAGGCTGACTGGTTCCAGTGACCGCGGTTCCATCGGGGCCGCGCTAAGATCCACCGGAAGATAAACCTTGAAGGCGCTGCCGCGGCCGGTTTCGCTGTAACAGTTGATAAAGCCGCCGTGGTTCTGTACGATGGTGAAACAGGTGGACAGGCCGAGTCCAGTGCCTTTGCCGTGATCCTTGGTGGTGAAGAAGGGTTCAAAGATACGCTGTTGTATGGCCTTCGGTATGCCCATGCCGTTATCGGTGACAGTGATCAGCACATGCGGGCCGGGTTTGGCCTCGACATGCTGGCTGACATAGGAATCATCCAATACGATGTTTTCCAGCTTGAGGGAAAGCTTGCCTCCCTTGGGCATGGCATCGCGCGCGTTCAGGGAGAGATTAAGCAGCACTTGGTGGAGTTGGGTGGCATCTCCCCTCACCGCCCACAGGTCGCTGGCCAGGCGCACTTCAAATTCCAATGATTTCGGAAAGGTGTCGAGAACCAGTTGTTTGATTTCCTGAGCCACTTGCTCCAGTTTGACCGCCGCGTGTTCGCCTTTGACGCCGCGCCCAAAGGTGAGGATTTGTTTGACCAGCCTGGCGCCGCGCAGCGCGTTGGTCTGAAGGACTCCCAACAGCCGCTGCTCCTCGTTGGTGGTGATCTTGTCCTTTAACAATTGGACGGCTAGCAGGAGTGGCGTCAGCACATTGTTGAGATCATGGGCGATGCCGCTCGCAAGGGTCCCGATGCTCTCCAAGCGCTGGAGGCGCAAGGTCTGGGTCTCGATCGCCCGCTTCTCGGTAACGTCCGCGCTGATGATCATAATGGATTGGGGGGTTCCTTTGGGGTCGCGAACCAGCGTCCAATCTTCTTCCACCAGTATTTTCTGTCCGCCCTTGGTGCGGGGGCTGTTTTCGCCCTCCCACCGTCCGGTTTCGTATGTGAGCTTGCCGGCGGATTCATATCTTGGAATCTCGAGCGCCAGGAGCTCGGAGACTCTAATCCCCATCACTTCTTCCGCGGTCCAACCATAAATTCTCTGCGCCCCTTTGTTCCAATACCGGATGTATCCCTCCAGATCCTGCACGATTATGGCGTCGTGGGCGAGGTCCAGCAGCCTGGCCTGTTCGTGGATCTGCGCTTCCGCCCGCTGGCGGACGTCGATTTCCGACCGAAGCGTGTCAACAGCCTTCTTCAAGTATTCCGTCTTTTTTTGGACTTCCAATTCCAATTCAACTCGCATTTGCTCCTCCAAGACTGTTCGCCGTTCCTGTTCTTGTCGGACGCGCTGTTGTGCCCGGAGCAAGGCATGCAAGTGCGCCATCCCGATTAGCAAGAGCAGGGAAATCAGCGTATAGGCTATTTCCAGATTAATCTGGAATCCAGGGGCGCTATCGGGCTGGCCGACCGACTGGATCAAATGGAGCAGAGCCAGCAACAGAAAGGCTGAGAACAATGACCAGCCGACCCGCGCCGTTCCGAAAAGCCGGCTTAACTTGATGGCATACCCAGCGACCATCAATTGCAGCAATCCGGCAATTCCAATGATAATATCGTTCCGCTGCCAAAGCGACAAAGCTGACGCCGAAAGCATGACCTCTGAAATTGGTGTCACGGCGGTCATGGGAATAGATGGGTTGAGACCAAATCAGATTCTGTCCCAGGGATGACCGGCATCAACTTCCCGTCTGATCCTTTTCTCTGGACTGAGCTCATGTCCCCCAGGAAAGACCCTTGGGTCGGATCAATCCAGTTCCCGCGGGCGATCCCGGTCGTAGCGAGCCATATTTCATTTGATTCCATTTTGGTCCTCTCTCAATTCTGGAGTGTTTTGCATGAGCTTGTTAGCAGACTTAATGCCTTTCACTGGCAAATTGTGCGGACCGGGCTGGAGCTTGGTTACCTTTCCGGCCCTTGGACCCCGGTTCGCGAGGGTAAGACGAAACGTTCCCCCTGAATTTATCGAAACACAAGTACCTCAATCTGTGCATGTTTCTGACCTGGCCATCCATTAGCGGGCGGCTTGGACAAAATTGGCGTAGCCACACGTCCCCTGAGGCGTAAAAAGAATTTTGGAAAAGTGTTGCGGCCTATGACAAAGATGTGATCACGCGATTTTTGTCACCCGGAGTCAACATTTTCGACACCATGTCTCACAAAAGGACAATCAATCAAGGCAAATAATGGCCTGGGGTTACCGTGTTGCCGAGGCTGCACGTCGGGTTGTTGCCGACGGCAGTCACAAAGTAATAGCCTCCTGCCGGGCACGGCGGCATTTGGCTTGAGGCGTTCAGCTTGATGTAGGGCGTCAAATCGGCAGGATAGTTGATGAGCGCGCCGGTGCTTACCTTGGCCTCCACCGCAAACTGATTGACCGCGGCGTCAAGCTGTCGCAAATTGTTGAGGCACGCATTGGCCTGCGACGTGGCGCGGGCCTTCACAAAATTGGGAATCGCAATGGCCGCCAGCAGGCCGATGATGGCCACGACAATCATGATCTCCACGAGCGTGAAGCCCGCCTGGCGAATGTTCGTTGGTTTCATTTTGTGCTGGGCAATCCCGGCGGCAGGGCGGCGTTAGCGGTCTCACAAACCAGTCCGCTGCCGGCCATGTTCCTTGCCTGCCACCATCGTATCAGAGTTGGGTCATGGCAGTCCAGTTACCATTAACAGTCGTCACTGCAATCGCTGCGGCATTTGAAAGAGGTCGTCGTACAGCCGGGCCAGTGTGCCGCCGGTGTGCTCGGCCCGCACGTTCGGCCCGAAACCCAGCGTGGCAGCGGCGGCAAAGTCGGTGATCACCAGGCAATAGCTGCTGTTGACCATGATGCCCAGCAGCTCGCCGGTGCGGCTTAACACCACGTCGCCGCGCGAGGGATTGAATTTTCCAAACAGACCCTTCAACAGGTTGCGGTCCAGCCGCACATACTGCGGCGTGTTCAGGTCTATCTGGAAGTCGCACTGGCCGTAATAGCCATCGTCAGCGCCAATGAGCACGGCATCCTGAAATTTATACGGATCGGCGGCCAGGCGATAGACTTTGCAGCCCAATTGCCGCGTTTCCGCCGGCGTGACCGGAAACATCACCACCCGCGGATCCTGCCGATGAAACGATATTGACTGGACTGCGGCTTCCGCCGCGTGGCCGGTGAACGTTCCAGTGAGGCCGTTCCAGTCAGTTCCCGGATCCCAGAGCGTCAGCGGCGTGTCGTCCACGTGGCAGATGGCGAAAGTGCTGGCACCGTCGGTCACCAGCACGGTCTCAGTCTGTTTGTCCTTGTTCGCATCCAAGCCGAGGAATCCGGTGCGCGACGCAAAAATGGCCGTCCGCACCCGATTGGAGACAAACTCGCTGAACAGGGTATTCGGCGCGAGGGCGCGGTTTTCACGAATCTCCCGCGTCAACTGGCTGGAGTTTGTGGCGAGCGATTTGAAGCCTTCGGCCAGCCGGACGTTTTCGGCGTGCGCGGCCTGCGCCTCCTGCTGCATCAGGCCGGCGCGGTCCAGCGCGGCGCGGCGTTCCGCCTCGGAAAGCTGGAGCTGGCCGGCCAGCCGGGCCTGTTCGGCTTGCGCCAGCTGGTTGCTGCGCCCAATCTGGTCCAACTGCTGTTTCAAGGCCGCGGCGAGGTCGGATTGCTTTCTTGCCTCGGCTTCCCTGGCCGCAAGTTCTTCGCGGGACACCTGCGCCTGGGCGGATTTCTCCCGCAATTGGCGCGCCAGATTCTCCAAGTTGGTCTGGGCGGCGGCGTAATCTTGCTGCCACCCGGCGGTTTGCTGTTTCAAGCGCGTATTTTCCTGTTCCGCCCGGGCCAGCGATTCCTGCTGGCTGCCGGCCGCGCTGCGGGCCAGAGCGAGCTGCTGCTGCAATTGCTCGGCGCCCTTGCGCTCGTCGGCCAGCGCCTGTTTCATTAATACGGCCACATCATTGCCCGGGGCCGCGACTTCATTGGTCACCACGTCCGCGCTGGCCGGAGGCTGGGTTTTGTCGCCGGCCATCTGGTTGAGGTCCGTCGAAAAAGTCAGCAGACTCAGGAGCAGGAAGTCGCAGATGACGATGAGGATGCTGCGGTTCATGAGGTCAGAGCGGGCGCGGGCACGGCGGCGGGCGCAGCCGGGCGGGTGGCGGTGACCTCCGCGATCTCAGCCTCCAACAACAATTTTCGCCGCGCCGGGCGCAGGTGGAAAATCTTGAAGATGACCACGAAGATGATGCCGAAGCAGGTGGAGGAATAAGCCGCCATGAGGCTGAATTTCACCAGCCCCAGGGAGGCGAATATCAACGACACGATGGTGCCCACGAAGCCAAGGTACAAGCCTGCGTCGAAAAGATGGTCCTCGTTTTCCAGCAGCTTGAGCTTCATGCGCGGCGGCACCTGTTGCCGGCGGATCTCCGCCAGCTTCACCAGGCACGAAACATAGATCAGCGCCTGCAGGACAAAAAAGACCAGCAGCGTCAGGAGTATGGTTGGATTCATAACAGTTTGTTTGGGGCCGGCAATGCCCGCGGGGATGGCACCGCCCGCCATGAGCGGATGCAATCGAAGGGAGAGCCCCCCCTCCTGGCTATCCTGGGCGAGAAACGGCTCGCTCAAGAGCAGCACCACCAGCAGAAATCCCAGCGAAAATAAGAATTCCCGGAGCAGGTGAAATCCGCGCACTTGCAGCGGCAGCTCCAAACGGGAAACGGGCGGCCGGCAAAAATGCAGCGCCGCGGCGAATAAGAAGCCCGCGCCCAGATAACACAGCCATTTCGCCGCCAGCACCAGCCACGGATGTTGCAAAGAACGAGCCGCTGCAAAATAATACAGTCCGCCCAAGGGACTGTGCGCGGCCAGAATCCGGAGCGCGTTGGACGTGTAAAAGCGCCGGCCGCTTTGCGTCAGTTCGTTGACGCCGTTTTCACCATACCACAAGGCGGCTGAAATGTCCCGCGGTCCCGTCTGGGGAAAGCTGGCGGCGTATCTGGCCACCGCGGAGGGCTGGCCGGACAATTGCACCGCCACAAACCACAGCGGCAAACGCTCGCCGGCGCCATCCACCAGCCCGGCCAGTCGGTGCAGGGTGTCCGCATCCGGAATTTTCGAGACAAATGCGGTCAATTGGTCCCAATTCAGGTGCTCGCCCAGCGAACCCAAATCCAGCAGCGCCTGCTCCAGCGGCTGCGAACCACCGCCCTGATTGGCCTGCCATGCCAGTTCCTTTATTTGGCCGCCCAGCGCCGGGTTCAGATAACTGCCATCCAACAGCAGCCCGCATTCGGCCAGCACCGCATCGAACGCCTGACCCTGGACGGAGGACGACGGCGGAAACAACACGGTATGGTTCAAGGTGCGGCAGCGGAGCAATTCCTGGACCTCGAAGGATACGGATTGGTCCAGTCGCGCCAAGGCCGCCTCGCGATTTTCCCGCCGAATGATAAAACCAGAGAAGGGAGTCCCCTCCGTCCGGGAGTTGAACAACGACCTGGTCCGCGTGTCATTGCCCCAATAAAGCGCCTCGGGATTTTTCGCCAGCCGGTTGGTTACCGCTTCGCCCAACCGGTCCCAGCCGGGCATTTCCGCCAAGCGGGCCGCCGCCACAAATAACTGCGCCGAGCCCAACCGGCCCGTGTCCAGCAGCGCCTGGCCGCGATCCAGCACGGATTGCCCCTGGCGTCCGGCGCTCAGCACGACGCTGGAGTCCACCGCGCGCAAATGCGCCGGCACCACCAGCCCTCCGCCCAGCAAAAGCAGGCCAAGGACCAGGCAAATCCAAACCCAATGCCAGCTCGCTTTCATGGCGTTAAATCAAGCCTTATTACGCTTATTTAGACTTCTTGTCAAAACTTCGCGTTCATTAATTTGCGGAAGGCCGCAGCGGCGCGCATCCCTGTCGGCCGGGGAGCCGGGCTTCGGCCTTTGCGGCACGCCAAAGCGCCGCTGCGGCGCGACGCGGCCCCGCCCGTCGGGAAAAACCTCACGAAATCCAAAACGCGTTTGGGTTTTTCTGTGCCGCCAACCAACCAACGTTGTTATCCGGGCGGCAGGGATGCCTGCCAAAGCCCTCCGCTGTGGGCGGGGAAATCTAAACCGCAGACAAGCCGCAAGCCGTTTGGCGACAAGATGTTCCAGGCGGGCGGACGCCTTGCTCTTCTAGCAGGGATTGAAGGTCGCGAATGGCTGGTTAAAATTTTGGATTGACGATGTCGGAATCGAAACACAGCAACTCCATCTGACATTGGTAGCCGGCATCATAAAATGGCGGAAGTTCCCGGCCGTCCAGTTTCAGCCGCCAGCCGCCAATGCGCTTTAACCTAAAAACGGGAGTTGAAATGACAAATCCTGCGTAACCACCCGAAAACCAGGCAGTTCCAACCGATCCTCAGTTCACTTGGCAAGTGAGGGTGATTCCAACTCCTCCGCAGTTGGATTTTAGAATTGCAACCAACTAAATTGTAAGCACTTATAACAAAATATCACCCCCAATTTCAGGTATCGATTTTCATGCAACTCCCGTTTTTAGGTTTAACATTTCCGCGGAGCCATTGCGTTCTGTGGCGGCAGCTATTGAGATTTGTCGGGGCAGAACCCTCGAAATAGCCCAGCGCGCCATCGGTAGCGCCAATGAGCCGGAAGTGAGCTTGTGTTTTGCGTTTACTGCCGATCCGCCGGTTTCAGTTGCTTGATAGTTTTTTACTTCTCCATACCGAATGAATTCTTCCATTGCCGCATGATATGTCTTCGCCATGTCGGCAGGCATTCGCCGAATCAGTTAGTAAACGCGATAGGTTGTAAAATGCCGTTTCGGTTGGGCATGAAGTTGCACGCGGAGGCAGCCCTGCAATTCGCCATAGAGACCATAACTCCGCGCCCCGTTGGGGATGCCATTGGTAATGGAGAAATCATTTACGGCATTGAAGGTTTGTTGGCCGCTGTCGGCAACTACCCCACCAAGTCCACACGCACAGTTGCGTTCAACCAGAGTCTGTGGTTGGTTTGGTTATGGTTTAATAATTGCCGTTCTGTTTGCCACCCTACTGGCAACCGGTTCACCGAATCTTACGTGTCCCCGGTTTGTGTCCTGGGTTCATCGAAGCGCTTGGTCTTCAAGCCTGCTCCATTGGTTTTGTTCTCGGCAGCGCTTTTTAGAGTGGATTTACGCCCGCTGATTCGGTCGCGGATCGCCAGCACGAACACCGGCGTGTCCGCGCTTCAAATTCTTGCCTCTTTGCGGCCAGTTCGAACCCGGTGCTTAGAATCGCGCCCTTCTCCTGGGGAAATTCGTGCGACAAGACGCGGCCCACGTTTTTTTCGGGCGGCAGGGATGTTGCCCACGCCAGGCAAGGATACCGGACGCCACGGCGGAAAGCTAGTCCGTGTCCGCGGCTTTCACCGCCCATTCCGGATACGGTTTGGCGCCCATGGTTGCGCGCCAGAGAATGCGGTTCAAGACGTCCTCGTTGCATTGGTCGGGCTTTTCCAGCGGGAGCCGCGCGGAAACCTGGGCATCGTGGCGGAGCTGCCCATCGGCGATTTTTTTCACGGGCGGATTCATTTCGTCCAGCGGCACATTGTTCGTCACGGCGTCAAACGCGGCAAAGTCCGGCGCGTTGGTGAAGCAGTCGAACAGGGGCGTGGCGGTGGCATCCATCTGGTTCATGGGGGGCAGTCCCAGCATCAATTCGATCGTGCGCAAAATGCTGGTGGTATTGTATTGCGTGTGGACCACCGCGCCGCGTTTGGTGAACGGGCTGATGACATAAGCCGTGCTGCGGTACCCGCTGACATGGTCCCAGCCATTCTGGGGATCGTCTTCGAGGGCGAAAATACAGGTATCCTTCCAGAATTTCGACCGGCTCACCGCGGCCACAATTTGTCCAAACGCCAGATCGTTGTCCGCCACCTGCGCGCGCGGCGTCGGGCAATTCGGCTTGGTCCCGCTGGTGTGGTCATCGGGCAGCCACAAAATGGTCAGCGCGGGAAACTCGCCGGATTGTTCGAAGTCCTTGAGCCGCGCGACGAATCTCGCGGCGCGCACCGCATCCGGCACGGCCAGATCCCACGTGGGCCATTCCGTTTCGATGAAGGGCCGGAGCGCCTCGATGTCCGGCTCGCTGGTGTATTGGATTTCACCTGCGCGATTGGTAAAATCATTCCAGGACGCCGCAAAATTGATCTTCCCCGGATGGGACGGATTTTTCCAACGCTTGACGAGCGTGGTGTATTCGCCGAAATCGTGGAAGGTCTTGCCGTGCGCCAGCGCGTCATCCCAGATAAAGCCCGCCGGGGAAAACGCCAGCGCGTCGGTGCCATCCTCACCGTCGCCACCGGCGGGATACGTGCGGGGCCAGCCGCCGAAGGACCGTTCGAGATACTCCGTGGCCAGGCCGGAATCGGTCCAGTTGTGGCCGTCCGCGCTGAGAATGCCGGAGCAATAGGTGTTATCCAGCAGCACAAAATCCTGTACCAGTTTGTGCTGGTTGGGCGTCACGTACGCGCCAAAACTGCACAGTTCCGGGTCGCCGTTACCCGCCGCCAGATCGCCCAGCACCTGGTCGTAACCGCGGTTTTCCTTGATGATGTACAGCACGTGTTTGAAGACCCCCCGCTCGCCGGCGCGCTCGGGCACGGGCGCGGGCGCGCGACCCGGACGCGGCGGCAGCCCCGCCTGAGTGAGCAGCGGATAGCGCAGGTTCGCCAGCGCCGTCTGGGTGTACTTGGCCAGCTGGCTTTTCGAAGGGACGGGCACCAGCGAAAGCGACCCCGCATATTGTTTCGAGTTGAAGCCCCGGCCGGGCGCGCCCACTCCAGCCGGCTGAGGGGCGGTCGCAATGTCCTTGAGGTTTGCCACGCAAATCTGGCCGCGCCTGGCGTCCAGCACGATGCCGGCGGGAAACCAGCCCACCGGAACCAAGCCCAGCAATTCTGATGCGCCGGGCTTGAATCGGAAGACCGCCACGGCATTCTGCGTGCCGTTGCAGACAAAGAGCTTCTTCCCCGACCTATCAAAGGCCAGCGCGTCGGGCTGGGCGCCGAAGAGATCAGCCGGATTCTGCCGCGCGCAAATCGTTTCGATCACCTCATCGCTGCGCGTGTCAATGACGCTCAGCAGGTCGCTGCCGGCGCTGGCCGCCACGAGCCAGCGGCCGTTGGGCGAGAGGGCCAGCGCGCAGGCGTGCGGCCCGAGGACAATCTCCCGCGCCCCGGCTGCGGACGCGCCCCGCGTCAAATCAATCACGGACACAGAACCTTCGCTGGCAATGCCCCTTTTATCCGCGCGCACGCGCGTGCCTTTCCCGGCCCGCCCGGTCAGGCTGTTCGTGGCCGGCAGGCGTCCGCCCCAGTTGCTCACATATGCTTTGTTTTTAGCCAGCACCACCTCAACGGGGGCAAAGCCCGCCTTCCAAGTGCGCAGAACTTTTCCGCTGGCCGCGTCCAGCTCAAACAGCCGGTTCGAGAGGTTCCCCGCCACGTAAATCCTTTTGCCATCCGCCGAGACGGCGATGCCCGCCGGAATCTCCTCCGCGCGTTCCGACAAATACGTGTCCGGCAGCGGCAGTGAAACCAGCGGCGTGATGGTTTGGTTCTGCGCCACGGAAAACACCTTGATATCGCCATTGACATTGGAAAGGTAAATTCTCGAACCGTCCGGCGAAAACGCGAGGCCGGCGAAGCTCAACTGCGCCCGGTCATCGGGGTCAAGGATGGCGGAAGTGACCGGTCCCTCCCGGCCCACGGCATCCCGCGGCAAAGGCACATGCTGGAGGATTTTTCCCGTTACCGGGTCCAGCGCCAGGAGCTCATGGGTCCGCCCGGAGGTGATGAGCAATTTTCCATCCGGACTCAGCGCCAGCGCCTGCGGCCTCATCTCCGGCAGTGCCACCCAGGTTCCAGCGGGCGTGACGACTTGGTTGACCGGCGTGACCAGCGACCCGGCCGCGCGGCCGACCGGCGCGGTGGTGCCGGCAAAATCATCCGCGAACAGGGGCGCGCATGCCAAAACAGCCAGGGCGATGGCGGCGAGGGCGGCGTTAATTTTTATCATTTCCATGAGGTCTAATTACGGAGGGAGACTCTGGGGAGGGCAAGCAACGTTACGGTTAATTCTTGGGGGGAAACGGCCGGCGAAAAGGTGAGGAAACATTCAACATTTAATTCTCAACTTCTAAAAAAGTCCGTGAGCGCGAGACATTTAGCTTTAAGCGTTGGAGGTTGAAGGTTTAAGGCCGATTTCAGTCGCTTCCAGGATCCAGCCGCTTGTCCGCCACCAGATACCGGCGGACGTAATCGTACACCGCGTTTTCCAGCGAGGTGATCGGCGCGGCGTAACCGGCGCCGCGCAGCCGCAACAGGTTCGCCTGGGTGAAATATTGATATTTGTCCCGGATGGACTCCGGCATGGGGACGAACTTGATGGCCGGCTTGGTTTTCAGCGCCGTAAAAACGGCGTTCGACAAGTCAATCCACGTCCGCGCCTGGCCGGAGGCGATGTTAAATAGTCCGCTGGCCCTCGGCGTTGCCGCCAGATGCAGCGCCATGGCCACGCAATCCTTGACGTACAGAAAATCGCGCTTCTGCTCCCCGTCCTTGAAATCACTGCGGTAGCTCTTGAACAACTGGATGACTCCCTTGTCCCGCACCTGCGCGAAACTCTTGTGGACCAGCGAACGCATGTCGCCCTTGTGATCCTCGTTGGGACCGAACACATTGAAAAACTTCAGGCCGACGATTTTGTTCAGGAAACCCGCGCGCTTGGCGTGCAAATCGAACAGGTGTTTCGAGTAGCCGTACATGTTCAGCGGGCGCAGCGTGTCGAGCTTGGATTCGTCGTCCTCCATGCCCGCCGACCCGTCGCCGTAGGTCGCGGCGGAGGACGCATAGACAAAACGCACCTTGTTCGCCAGCGCCCAATGCGCCAGGTCCTTGGTGAACTCGAAATTGTTTTTGACGAGGTACGTCGCGTCCTTTTCGGTCGTGGCCGAACAGGCGCCCATGTGCAACACCAGGTCGAATTTCCCCAAATTGCCGCTCTGCAACCGCGGCAGCAAGTCCGCCGCCTCCACGTAATCGGCGAAGCGCAGCGGCGCGAGATTGCGCCATTTTTCGCTCGTGCCCAGAATGTCGCAGACCACCACGCGGTCGCACCCGCACCGGTTGAGCGCCCAGACCAGCGCGCTGCCGATGAAGCCCGCGCCACCGGTGACCAGCACGCGCGTTTCAGAGAAGTCGTTAGGTTTCATTCTTAACTACCAACCCAAAACATAGCCAAAAATCAGCGGCGCCACAATCGTGGCGTCGGACTCGATTATGTATTTCGGCGTTTTCATGCCGAGCTTGCCCCAGGTGATTTTTTCGTTTGGCACCGCGCCGCTGTAGCTGCCGTAGCTGGTGGTCGAGTCGCTGATCTGGCAGAAATATCCCCAGAGCGGCACGCTGGTGCGCTGCAAATCCTGATGCAGCATCGGCACCACGCAAATGGGAAAATCGCCCGCGATGCCGCCCCCAATTTGGAACATGCCCAGCGGGCTTTGTTTCGTCGTGCGTGTATAAAAATCCGCCAGCCAGGTCATGTATTCGATGCCCGTGCGCACGGTGTGGACGTTTTTCACGTCGCCGCGAATGACCGCGGCCGCGTACATGTTGCCGAGGGTGGCGTCTTCCCAGCCGGGCACCACGATGGGCAGGTTCTTTTTGGCGGCCGCCAGCATCCAGGAATCTTTCGGGTCAATCTGGTAGTACTTCTCGTATTTGCCGCTCAAGAGCACCTGGTAGAAGAATTCATGCGGGAAAAACCGTTCGCCGCGCTGGTCGGCATTGGTCCAGACCTCCAGCATGGCTTTTTCCATGCGGCGCATGGCCTCGCCTTCGGGAATGCAGGTGTCCGTCACGCGGTTCATGTGTCGGTCCAGCAGCGCCTGTTCATCCGCCGCCGTGAGCTGCCGGTAATGCGGCACCCGTTCGTAATAATCATGCGCGACGAGGTTGAAAACGTCCTCCTCCAGGTTGGCGCCGGTGCAGGTGATGAGGTGGACCTTGTCGCGGCGGATCATTTCGGCCAGCGACAGGCCCAGTTCAGCCGTGCTCATCGCGCCGGCCAGCGTGACCATCATGCGGCCGCCGCCGTCAAGATGCGCGACATAGCTCTTCGCCGCATCCACCAGCGACGCGGCGTTAAAATGACGGTAATGTCGCTGGATGAACCGGGAGACCGGTCCACCGGACAACGGTCCGCCGACCGGCTTGGCTGGTTTCTTCTTGGGCATGATGTCAGAACGTTCCGCGTTCACGATACGCAAACCCGGCGCAAAGCCAACCTCAAACTAGAACCTCACGCCAGTGAATTTTTCCAGGCGGCCACTGCGGATTTGATGTCCGCGGCGCAATTTGCGCGGGGTTTCACGAAACGCGGCGTGAACCAGGGGAAGGTGCCGATCAAGTCGTGCGTCACCAGAATTTGTCCATCACAGTCAGGCCCGCTGCCGATGCCGATGGTGGGAATGGGAATCTGTGCGGATATCTCCCTGGCCACCGGCGGCGTGACCAACTCGAGGACGATGGCAAACGCGCCGGCCTCGGCCAGCGCGCAGGCATCCTCGATCAGCGCCTGATGTTCGGCTTCTTTCCTGCCCTTGAGGTGATAGCCGCCTTCTTCCAAAACATGCTGCGGCAGCATGCCCAGATGGCCGCAAAACGGGATGCCGGCCGCCAGGATGGCTTTGATCTGGGGCAAAATTTCACGCCCGCCTTCCGCCTTTACAAATTCCGCGCCGGCAGCGGCCAGTTGCCTGGCATTCGCCACCGCGGATTCCTCCGTATCATAGCTTCTAAAGGGCAAATCCGCCCCCAGCAAGGCGCGCGTTTTCGCGCGGGCGGCGGCGCGAGTGTGATGGGCCATTTCCGCCATGGTCACATGCGTGGTGTCAGGGTAGCCGAGCACGACCATGCCCAGTGAATCCCCCACGAGCAGCAGCGGCACGCCGCATTCGTCCAGCAGCTTTGCCATGGGAAAATCGTACGCCGTGAGCGCGGCGATTTTCCCCCCGCAGGCTTTCAGGGCGCGAATTTCAGCGACCGTGACTTTGTTTGGATTCAATGGCTAAAGCTCTGGATCAGTTCCGCCGGGGTGGTCGTGGCCGTGCCCACTTTGCCGACCACGATGCCAGCGGCGTGATTGGACAACATCGCCGCCTCGATGGGCGAGGCGCCCGCCGCGACCGCCAGCGTAAACGTGGCAATCACGGTGTCACCCGCGCCGGACACATCGAACACTTCCTGCGCCACCGTGGGGATGTGAAAGGGCGGCTGTCCCCGCTGGCAGAGCAACATGCCCAGTTCGCCCAGCGTGATGAGCAGCAGCGCCGGGCGCAATTCCTGCAGCAGCCCCTCGGCGACCAGTTGGAGATTCTTGTCCGCCAGCGGATTCGCGTTTTTGGTGTCGTCGGGCAGCTTCGCCAGTTCGAACGCCTCCTTGCGGTTGGGCGTGATGAGCGAAAAGCCGCTCAGATTCAAGAGATGGACCGGCTTGGGGTCCAGGCTCAGCCACACGCCGCGCTCATGGCAGCTGGTCTTGATCTCTTCGAGCAGCGGCTGCGTGACCACCCCCTTGCCGTAATCGCCGATGATGACGGCATCGGCGCGGGAAATTCTCCGCTTGAACTCCGCTAGCAAAGCCGCCGTGGTCTTTCCGTCCAGGCCGCCGCGCGTTTCGCGGTCCACGCGCACCACCTGCTGCTGATGCGCCACGATGCGCGTCTTGACGCTGGTGTGCCGCGCGGCATTTTTGACGAGGCCGTCGCAGCCGATGTTTTGTTCGCCCAAAAGCCTCAGCAGCTTGCGCGCGGCGTCGTCGCGGCCGATGGCGCCGAACAATTCCGCCGGCGTCCCCAGCGAGACCAGGTTGCGAGCCACGTTGGCCGCGCCGCCGGGCATGAAATTCTCCCGCGAAAAATCCAGGACCGGCACGGGCGCCTCCGGCGAAATGCGCGAGACGCTGCCCCAGATGAACTGGTCGAGCATCACGTCGCCCACCACGAGCACGCGCGTTTTTTGCGCGGCGGATAGAATTTGCCGGACACGTTGCAGGGACAATTTTTTTGAATTCATGGGCATCAGGCGGCGATGAATTGCCGAATCTAAATCATCGTCGCAGTCATGATTAGAAATTGGCAGCAAGCACCCGCAAAGTCAATCAATCCAGGAATCCCGTCAACGGACTCGTGGCGCTCGCTATTTCCCCGGGCGCGCCCAGGCCGGATTCATAAGCTGCGCGGCCCGCTTCCACCGCCATTCTGAAGGCCAGGGCCATTTTATTCGGATCGGCGGCCACGGCGATGGCGGTGTTCACGAGCACGGCGTCGGCACCCATCTCCATGGCTTCGGCGGCGTGGCTCGGCGCGCCCAGCCCGGCGTCCACCACCACCGGCACGGTGGCCTGCTCGATGATGATGCGAATCTGGTCGCGCGTTTGGATCCCGCGATTTGAGCCGATGGGCGAGCCCAGCGGCATCACCGTGGCGCAGCCTGCTTCCTGCAAACGTTTGGCCAGCACCGGGTCGGCGTTGATGTAGGGCAGCACGGTGAATCCCTCCTTCACCAGCATTTCCGCCGCGCGAAAGGTCTCGATCGGGTCGGGCAGCAGGTAGCGCGGGTCGGGATGGATTTCGAGCTTCACCCATTTGGGCAGGCCGGCGGCGGCGGCCAGGCGCGCCAGGCGCACGGCTTCCTCGGCGTTCATCGCGCCGCTGGTGTTGGGCAGCAGCAAATACTGTTGGGGGTCTATGAATTCAAGGATGTTGGCGAAGGGGTCTTTCTTCCCGCTCAAATCAGCGCGCCGCAGGGCGACGGTGACCAGTTCCGCGCCACTGGCGGCCAGGGCGTCCCGCATGGCTTCCGGCGCGGAAAATTTTCCCGTGCCCAGAATGAGCCGCGACCGGAACGTTCTGCCCGCGATGACCAAAGGTTGGTTGACAAACGACATCAGGGATAAGGTAAGAGAATCCGGCGGATTGTCGAGGATCGGATGCGGAATGGTCCCGGAAAACGACCTAACTTTTTAGGGGCAAAATGCGCGCCCGAACCCTCGCCTCGTCGAGCACAATCAAAGAGCTTACGTAATCCGATCCAGCATTTTCATGGCGATAATTTAACCGCCATACCGCGACCATCCAACTTTTCATTTGCCGACAGCGGCGTGTAAAATCTTCCGCTGCGCGCTGGTGAACGCCAGTTGCCGCATCTGCGCCGGAGTTTTCCAGACCGCGCCGTTTTGGGGAAGACTGGTCCCGCCGGAAATCACCCTGAATGCCTCCAAGGTGATGCGGTAACGCGTGATGGAATGTTTCACCGTGGTCAGCGGCAATAGGTCCAGCGCCGCAGTGCCAAATATCTCCCCAGCGGCTGCCGCCACGGTTCCGGGGCGCGGGTCTGTGACCGGCGGCAACTTGGCGCTGGCCAATCTGCGCCGCGACCCGGGTGATTTCTCCTGACTGCCTGCGGGGAAGCGCTCGCTGGGCGTTCGGGACGCCTGCCCTGCCTTGAGTTCCACATTGGGAAACTCCCACAACTGCGCGTTCACTACGCCGGCAGGACGCTGCCGGATCAGGAATTTGCCCTCGCGCTCCAAGACGAAGGCCGCGAAATGCCGCGCGGTGGCTGATTCGCGCCGGCTGAGGTTGGGCAAAGCCTCGACGCGGCCTTCCCGGCAGGCCACGCACAGTTTCTTCAGCGGGCACAGCAAACATTGCGCGCTGCGTGGAGTACATACCAGCGCGCCGAGTTCCATGAGCGATTGGTTCAATGCCGAGCAATTCCCCGCGCTTGTAGCCGCTGAGGCGAGGAGGCCCTGATGGGGAGTGCGGAGGGTGGACGTGATCCGTGAGGCGTGAAACACCAGCTCTTCGGCCAACGTCCAGAGCCGCGCGTTGGTCTGCTTCTCCCTCGGATTTTCCGCGATGCCAAAAATCCGCGTCAGCACGCGGATGACATTGCCGTCCAAAATCGCCTTGGGCTGGTTGAAGGCGATGCTGCAGATTGCGCCAGCCGTGTAACGGCCGATGCCGGGCAGCGCCAGCACGTCGGCAAACTGCCCTGGAAAGTTGCCGCCATGCTGTTGGACCACCACTTGCGCGGCTTTCTGGAGATTGCGAACGCGCGTGTAATAGCCGAGCCCTTCCCACAGCTTGTGCAGCTTGGCGGAGCTGGCGTTTGCGGCGGCTTGAATCGTGGGCAATTCGTTCAACCAGCGTTCCCAATAGGGAATCACGGTCTTCACCTGCGTTTGTTGCAGCATGATTTCGGAAACCCAGATGGCATACGGATCGCGCGTGCGCCGCCACGGCAGATCGCGGGCATTGGCGGCGAACCATTGGAGCAAAACAGGAACGATTGATTTGATTTTACGCGATTCCAACGGCGTAAATTTTACGTCCCGCGCCCGCGCGGTCAATCTGGTAATATGCGGCCGTTGGCCTGCCGCGCGTGCAAAAGCGGCGGTGAACGCGCCGCACTCCATGCGCTTCGCGAGGCTCGAGGCCGCATCGCAGTCGCGCCAGCGTTTGGAGTGCGGTGGCTTCAGCACCGCTTTTCCCTCCGGGCGAAGGTTGGCGTTGGGTTCGTGGCCGCAGCATCCGCCCGAAAGCGGCGGTGAACGCGCCGCCCTCCATGCGCTTCGCGAGGCTTGAGGC
>Ga0302320_10005087_pt1 | contig 29593 bp, 22 predicted proteins | sample Bog_T0_3_FD_202130 | JGI IMG/M metagenome (GOLD analysis project Ga0302320, IMG submission 202130) | Peat permafrost microbial communities from Stordalen Mire near Abisko, Sweden - Bog_T0_3 | ecosystem: Environmental > Terrestrial > Soil > Wetlands > Peat | place: Sweden: Abisko, Stordalen Mire...
GTCGAAGGGTTGAGCCACCACAACCGGTCCAAAAATCTCCTCACGCACCACTGACATCTGTTGATTGACGTTGACGAATACCGTGGGCTCCACGTAATAGCCGGGAGTCGCCAGTGCATGACCGCCGGCAGCCGCCCTCGCCCCGGCCGCGGCCCCGTCCTTCAAGTAGCCGGTCACCCGGTCACGTTGAATCGACGACACCAGTGGCCCGATCTGCGCGGTGGCATCGAGACCCGGCCCCAACTTCATGCTCTTCGCCTGGTCGACGATACCGCCGACCACACGATCGAAATGCTGCGCAGCCACGTACAAGCGCGACCCCGCGCTGCACACCTGGCCCTGATTGAAGAAAATAGCGCTCGCCGCCCCGGGGATGGCCACATCCAGGTCCGCGTCCGCCAGAATGATGGCCGGCGACTTACCGCCCAGCTCCACAGTCACCTTCTTCATATTGCCCGCCGCCGCCTGCACGATCAGTCGGCCCACCTCGGTGGAACCCGTGAACGTCACCTTGTCGACGCCGGCGTGTGCCGACAACGCGGCGCCCGCCGTGGGGCCCATGCCGGTCACGACATTGAGCACGCCCTTGGGAAATCCCGCCTCGAGCGCGAGCTCACCCAGGCGCAGCGCCGTCAACGGAGTTTCCTCGGCTGGTTTCAAAATGACCGTGCAGCCGGCAGCCAATGCCGGCGCGCACTTCCAAGTCGCCAGCAAGAACGGGAAGTTCCAAGCGATGATGGCGCCGACCACACCCACCGGCTCACGCGTCGAGAAAGCCGCGTACTGTTGGCCCGGCACCAAGGTTCCTGACAGCGGCAGCGTCTTGCCCTCGAGCTTGGTGGGCCAGCCCGCCATGTAGCGCCACACTTCCAGCGCGTGCTTGATATCCACATGACGGGCCATCACCACCGACTTGCCGTTATCGATGGCCTCCAGTTCTGCGAGTTCATCCGCATGTCGCTCGATCAAGTCGGCGAGCCGGTGCAGCACACGTTCCCGGTCCACCGGCTTCATTTGCGCCCATTCCCCGTCCTCGAACGCACGACGCGCCGACGCCACCGCGCGATCCACATCGGTGGCATCGCCCAACGCGCAGTGCGCAATCACCTGGTCGCTCGACGGGTCACGCACCTCGAAAGTCTTGCCGCTGGCCGCCGCAACCCAAGCCCCGTCGATCAATAACTTGCGCGGCGTGGCCAAGAAAGCCGCATTGGCCGGCAGGATGGTGGACAGATCGTTGGTGAGCGTGCGGTGCGGAACGCTCATGGCAGCGGCGGTACTCATTGGAACTCCTGGCTGATCGACAAGGCAAGCAGAGGGGTCGTTGTTTCGACCCAGTCAGTATCACCGCCGCAGTGCAACTTAAGGTATAAGTCCTAAGGAGCAGACGGACTAATACTTTGGTATCGACCTCGCCCCGTTGCTACGGATACTTCGATGAACACGCAAAGTGCCCAAGGCGCGCCGCCGCGCGTCCTGATCGCGGACGATCATCCCTTGTACTGCGATGCATTGCGGGCGGTCGTGCCACAGGCCTGCCCCGGCGCCGAGATCGATGAAGCGGCCTCGCAGGAGGACGTGCTGGCGGCCGTCACCGGCAAGCCTGCATTCGATCTGGTCCTGCTCGACCTCAATCTGCCGGGCGCCGCCGGACTCTCCTGCCTGCATGCCCTCAGGAAAATGGCCCCGACCACTCCCATCGTGGTGATCTCCGCTGTCGGCGATCCCAAAGTGATGCAGGATGCCATCATGAGTGGGGCCAGCGCATTTATACCCAAATCCGCGCCCAGCCAGGTGCTGATCAATGCACTCAAAGTCATACTCGCCGGCGGCACCTACATGCCCACCGGCGTGGTGGCGGCATTGCGCAACGCCGACAGCGGCGCCGCCCATAGCGAACTGACCCTGAGGCAACGTCGCGTTCTCGAATTGCTGTCCACCGGCCTGTCGAACAAGCGAATCGCCCGCGAGTTGGAAATCAGCGAGATCACGGTCAAGGCTCATGTCTCGGCGATTTTCCGCAAGCTCGGCGTCACCAACCGCATGCAGGCGGGTCTGGAAGCACGGCGCTTGCTCGACTCCGCCTACTGAGCCGCGATCCGCTCCAGCAGCGCGCGCAGTTCGGCCAGATTGATGGGCTTCCCCAACAGCGTAAATCCCTGAGTCGCCACCGCCGCGCGCAGCGTGGGATCCGGGTCGCTGGTCATGATGGCGGCGGGCGGCGCCCGATCGAACTCCCGGCGCACCTCGTCGATCGCGTCGTCGCCCTTCATGGAACCCGCGAGATGATAGTCACTGATGATGAAATCCGGCGACAGATCGGCGCCGATGAACTGCACCACCGCCTCCGTAGCCGTCGCCGCGGCGATCGGCCGGTGACCCCATTTGACCAGGGTTGCGGCCAGAGCCAACCGCACGCCGGGATCATCATCGATGACGGCGATGGCGAGACAGGGCATGCGGGCACGGCCGGCGTCGGCCGCCACGCGCGCGCGCGCTTGCGCCCGCGGCTTGCCGTAGGGCACGAGCACCGCGAATAGAGAACCGCGTCCGGGCACGGATCGTACCACCCGGCTTAAGCTAAGCAGCGTGGATATGCGCTCGACGATGGACAGGCCGAGGCCGATGCCCTTGGTGCGGGCGCGCCCCCCCGCCGGCACCTGGTAATATGCCGTGAAAATGGCATCTAGATGTGCGCCCTCGATTCCCAGCCCCGTATCGAGCACCGAGATCAGCAACCCCTCGCGTTTGCGCCGGCAACCGATCAACACACGGCCGCGCAAGGTGTAGCGGATCGCATTGCTGATCAAATTGCGCAGCACCGTCTCCAACAGATGCATGTCGGACCGCACCCAGGCGCTGCAGGACACAAAATCCAATCGCAGCCCCGCAGAACGCGCCACGCTGGCGAATTCGGGAACGATTCGATCCAGCACCGCACTCACCGGAAAGTCCGCGTACTGCGGTTCGATCCCTCCCGAATCGAGACGCGCCACGTCGAGCAGTGTGTCCAACAAATTACTCAACGAGGCGAGCGCCACGCGCGCCTTGTGCAAATAGTCCAGATCGAGGCCCGTCAGCGTCGCTTCGCTGATCGACTCCAGAAATAACAGCGCCGAACTCAAGGGTTGCCGAAGATCGTGACTGGCCGCCGCGAGAAACCGCGTCTTGGTCTCGTTCGCGCGATCGGCGAGCTCCTTGGCCTGTTTGAGCGCAAGCTCGATTTCACGGCGGGATTTGAGTTCATCCGTCAGCCGCAGATTCAGCTGCTCGTACTGCTCCGTGCGCTGGCGAATAGCCTCCTCGAGGCTGGCGGCCGCCTGGAACCACGAGAATGCACTCCCCTGCCGATCAACCGTCTTCTCCACGCGAACCATCAACGCATGAACCGACTTCTTGAGCGCGCGATTGTCGGCTCGCAGCCGAGTCGCGCTCGCCGCCGCGCGCGACTTGCGCGACTTGCGCGACTTGACCGGCTTGACCGGCTTGACCGGCTTGACCGACTTGGGCAACTTTTTTTGCGGCGCTGCCGAAACTTGCGCACGTTTTACCCGCGATTTCATGACACCGATGCAATACCCAGACAGGTGAAAGAATTGTTCGCGTGGATGGTATTGAACTGCTCACCCAGCGAGGAAAAGCCGGTCACGGCATGATCCCGCATCCGCGATTCGATGCCCTTGGTAAGACCCTGCCGCTCCATGAAAGCGGTGCGCGCGGCGCAATCGACGCCGATGACCAATTCGGGCGCACCGATGTGGCGGCGCATGGTCGCAAACAGGCCGTCGAGGCTGTCGATCATGTCTCCCGGTTTGGCCAGCGCGACCACCAGGCCTGGCTCGAGCGCACACGCAAACTCCAGCGCGCCATCCGGGTAAATCCTCTGCATGCCACGCGCATAATAGTGGCCGCCGATGCGTATCATCAACGGGAACGGCGCAAAGTCGCCGCTCGCGCGCGGCGGCTTGCGAAAACCGCAGGCCGCGGCATACACCGCCAGCGCCGGGCGGCCGTCGATTTCTCGCACCACGCGGCGAGCCGGATCGGCATCGGTGATCACCAATTTCTTGTCGCTGGGAACATAGTGATTGTGGCAATACGCGACCACCGGCGAGGTCGTGGCCACCAAGCACAGAATCGCGGCGCCACGTTTCGCGCCGCCGTGATACAGCAGCCGCGTGCTGCCCGGCGGGTCGCCGAGCGGATTGAAATATAAATCGCCGGCCGAGCCGCCGATCAACGGCACGCCGTTCAACTCCATGCCGAGCACGGCCGCGAGCCGCTCCTCGCAGCGCGACTCCGCGTCCACTAGCAGCAATGCGAAGCGATGCTCGAACAAACCCCCGGGCCCTTGATTGAGCTCCAGCCGCAGCGTGTGCACGCGAGCCCGTAACTCCGGCAACCCCATGCCGGCCACATCCTCGAACACCGTGTCCGCGGTCGCAAAACGGCCCGCCGGTAAGTGAAAACCCGAAATGCCGTCCGCTTCGAAGCCGTTCGCGCCGATGACACGTCCCGTCGAGGCGCCGATGACCCGCTCGACACCGCGCGCCGCGAGTGCGGCCCCCAATGTCGCGAGGTCATACGCGGTGGTGGCAAACACTACGCTCAGTGCACTGTTGCCGCGGTCGGCCGCAATGATAGCGGCAGCGGCGGTAGCAGCGCTGCCGGCGGCCGTGGCTTTGATTTTCGCCTGTGCGGCGCTGGTGGGAATCTTCGCGGTACGGCCGCCCGAAGGCACCGCCCCGTGACCGGCCACCCGGAAACACCGGATGGATTGGGTCCCTCTCTTCACGAGTTCGCGCCCCGGCCGCGGCCTTCCCCATGCCGCATATCGGCAAAATCCTCTTCCCAGAATTCCTGCGCTCGGCGCGAACCGTCGGCCGGCCGATCATGCTCCGACGCGCGCAGTTCCACACGGCGAATCTTGCCGGAAATGGTCTTCGGCAAATCCCCGAATTCCAGACGCCGTATGCGCTTGAATGGCGCGACGCGTCCGCGCACGTACTCCAGGATGGAACGCGCCGTCGCTGCATCCGCCGCGGCACCGGCCGCCAGCACCACATAGGCCTTGGGCACGGCCAGCCGCAGCGGATCGGGGCTGGGCACGACTGCCGCTTCCGCCACGGCCGCATGCTCGATCAGCACACTCTCCAGTTCGAAGGGACTGATGCGATAGTCGGACGACTTGAACACATCATCGAGCCGCCCGACATAGGTCAGGTAGCCGTCGTTATCGCGGCTCGCCACATCGCCCGTGTGGTAGTAGCCGTCGCGCATGACTTCCGCCGTTTTTCCCGGATCATCGAGATAGGCTTGCATGAGTCCGACCGGCCGCTGATTGAGATCGAGACAAATCTCTCCCTCATCCCCCACGCTGCCATCGGCCGCCACCAGAGCGACCGCATAGCCGGGCAACGGCCGGCCCATCGAACCCGGCTTCAATAGTTGACCGGGCGGATTGCCGATCTGAGCCGTGGTCTCGGTCTGTCCGAAGCCATCCCGGATAGTCAGCCCCCATGCGGCCCTGACCCGATCGATGACCTCCGGGTTCAGCGGTTCGCCCGCGCCCACCACCTCGCGCAACACAACCGGCCAGCGGCGCAGATCCTCTTGAATGAGCATGCGCCACACCGTGGGCGGCGCACAGAAGGTGGTGACCCGGCAGCGTACGAGCTGATCGAGCAGCGCGCTGGCACTGAACCGCTCATAGTGATAAGCAAGCACCGTGGCTTCGGCGTTCCATGGCGCGAAAAAACACGACCAGGCATGCTTGGCCCAGCCGGGAGAGCTCAGGTTCAAATGCACGTCGCCGCGCTGCAATCCAATCCAGTACGCCGTGGACAAATGCCCGACCGAGTACGAGGTCTGGGAATGCGCCACCAGTTTGGGTGCGGCGGTGGTTCCCGACGTGAAGTAGAGCAGCATCAACGAATCGGCTGGTGTCGGCGCACGCTCAAGGCCGCTCGCGTCCGCGCCCTGGCTGTTCTCGAATTCCACCCATCCCGGCACGGCGCCGCCCACCGAGACTCGGATCGGCGCGCCCGGCAACCCCTCGAAGTGCCGGGTCAGCGCCCTGTCCGTGACCACCGCGCGGACCCGGCCGCGCGCCAGACGATCCTCGAGATCCGCCGCTTGCAGCAGAGTCGTCGCCGGAATCATCACCGCGCCCAGCTTGATGGTCGCCAGCATGGTCTCCCACAGCGCAACCACATTGCCGAGCATGATGAGCACCCGATCGCCCGGACCTACGCCCAGCGAGGCCAGGAAATTGGCGACCTGATTCGAGCGATGCGCGAGCTCGGCAAAGCTCAGGCTCGTCTCACGGCCGGCATCGTCGACCACCCGCAGCGCCGGGCGATCATTAGCCGCCGCGATCCGGTCGAAATAGTCCCTCGCCCAGTTGAAGTGAGCCAACTTGGGCCAGTGAAACGCCTGCAAGGCCTGCGCATGAGATATCCCCTCGCGCAGGAGCCGGTCGCGCAGTTCGATGAATGCATTGCCACCGTTCACGGAAACACCTCGAGAGGTCGATGACCCGTGCCGCCATCATGCCAGTGCGCGGGGCCGCCCGAACCCCACCTTCGACACAATTGACAAAGCGCCGCGGAGGGCCGTGTAAGTCCGACGGCGCGATCTAGCCACAGGACATTGGCGACGCGGCCACATCGAACTCATCGCCTGCGCGAACACCTAGGCTGCGCCCGCCTCTTCGCGGCGCCGCTGCCGAGCCTCGGCTTCGCGGCGCTCATCTTCAATCTGCATGAGCACCGCATCCACATCCGCCGCGGCCGAGTCGCGCTCAAAGCGTCCCGTCAACGCCGACTCCGGCATCAACTCCCCCGACTCGTACAGCGCCCAGATTTCGTGCGCATACTGCGTCTCGAGCAATTCCGGCAGCGCTCGCCCGAACGTGGCGCGCATGTTATTGACGTCGCGTTCCAGCATGGCGAACGCGTGGTTGTTGCCCGCGGCATTCACGGCCTGAGGCAAATCGATGATCACGGGTCCGTTGGCATCCACTAGTACATTGAATTCGGATAGGTCGCCATGTATCAAACCGGCGCAGAGCATCCGGACAATCTGTCTCATCATGAACGCATGCCAGGCGCGCGCCTGATCCGCGTCGATCTCCACATCATTCAGTCGGGGCGCGGGCTCCCCTCGTTCATCCCGCACCAGTTCCATTAACAGCACGCCCTCGTGCACCAGATGCGGCGCGGGAACCCGCACGCCCGCGCTCACCAGCCGGTACAAGGCATCCACCTCCGCGTTCTTCCATTCCGCTTCCTGCACGCTGCGCCCGTGGCGGCCGCGGCGGCCCATGGCCCGAGCATCGCGGCTGCTGCGGGTCTTGCGACCCTCCTGATATTGCGCAAGCTTGTGAAAGCCGCGCCTCTGCGCCTCCTTGTACACCTTGGCACAGCGCAGCTCACCTCCGCAGGCGACGATGTACACCGACGCTTCCTTGCCGCTTTTGAGACTGCGCACCACCGTGTCGACCATGCCGTCATCGACCAGCGGCTGCAGGCCTTTGGGAATTTTCATGCGGCGGGAGTGTAAAGGGAATCGCGAGCAGAGGTGCGAGATGCGGACCCCGTTCCCAACATTTTCCAGACTTTACAGGGAGATATCGGTATCGTTGAGCCCAAATAAAGGAAGCCATAGCATGACTTCAAGTGAAACTCGCGAACTTCACCGCGGAATCGGCACCCGGCAATTGAGCATGATCGCCATCGGGGGCGCGATCGGCACCGGCCTGTTCTTCGCCAGCGGCGGCGCGATCGCCCAAGCCGGTCCCGGCGGCGCCATGCTGGCCTACGCCACCATGGGCCTGGCGGTGTACTGCATGATGCAATCGCTCGGCGAGATGGCGACGCAACTGCCCATACCCGGTTCCTTCGAAGCCTATGCCGAGCGCTTCGTCGATCCCTCGCTGGCCTTTGCCGTGGGCTGGAACTACTGGTTCAGTTGGGCGATCACCCTCGCCGCCGAATTGGTCGCCGGCGCGCTGATCGTGAAATTCTGGTTCCCGCACTCGGACTCTGCGCTTTGGGCCATGGGCTTTTTCGTCGTCCTGCTCGCGCTCAACCTGCTATCGGTCAAGGCCTATGCAGAAGCGGAATACTGGTTCGCCGGAATCAAGGTCGTGACCGTGATCATCTTCTTGGTGGTCGGCGGCCTGATGATAGCCGGCATGCTCGGCCACAATCATGTGGGCTTTCATAACTGGACTCTGAGCGACCCGAAGACCGGTGCGCACGCCCCCTTCGTCGGAGGCTTGACCGCCGTGCTGACCGTGTTCCTGGTCGCCGGATTCTCCTTCCAGGGCACTGAAGGCGTGGGCCTGGCCGCCGCGGAAACCACAGACCCGAGCAAGAACGTCCCCAAGGCGATCCGCACCGTGTTCTGGCGCATCTTGCTGTTCTACATCGGCTCCATATTCGTGGTCGGCACCCTGATCAGCTTCACCGATCCGAATCTGCTGCACGGCGACGAAGGCCACATTGCCTTCTCCCCCTTCACCATGGTGTTCCAGATGCTGCCGCGTTTCGGCTACTACGCCTCCAACCTCATGAATGCAGTGATCCTGTCCTCGGTTCTGTCCTGCGGCAACTCCTCCATGTACGTGGCATCGCGAATGCTGTATGCCATGGCACACAGCCACAAGGCGCCGAAAATGTTCGGCACACTGAACCGGCGCGGAGTGCCGGTGGCCGCATTGTGGGCGACCGGCTTGGTCAGTGCGCTGGCCTTCTTCTCCACCATGGTGGGCGACCAGAAAATCTACCAACTTTTTTATAACGCCTCGGGCCTCAGCGGTTTCCTGATCTGGCTGGGCATCGCCATCTGCCATCTGCGCTTCCGCAAGGCCTGGGTGGCGCAAGGCCGCAGCGTGGACGACCTGAAGTTCAAAGCCAAGTTCTTTCCCTACGGACCGTGGCTCGCCATCGTGCTGTTCTTGATGGTTCTGTTTGGCGCCAACATCAGTGTGTTCCAGACGCCGGTGTTCTCGTGGTTCGATTTTGTCACCGGCTACTTGATGATTCCGACCGTGGTCCTCTTGTACCTCGGCCACAAATTCTGGAACAAGACCCGCGTGGTCCCGCTCAAGGAATGCAATTTCGAAGTGGATTGAGCATCCACTGTGCGCACGACCTCATTCACGTGCTGTCTTCCTGCGCGCGCCGAATCGCGCAACACGATAAGTTAAATGGCCGCGGTCAATCTCGGTATCGCCGACCATGGCTTCATCGACCCGCGCTTGCGAGGCATCGCGCCGCGCCCATACAGCAAAACGAAATAAACAACGGTTGCGCACTTCTCGGTTTACGGGTAGCGTCGATACAAACCATTGAGAAAAATTGTAACGACAAGGATGGCGTTGGATGAAGAGTTCGAGTCAAACAACGCTGGACACTCTGTGTGCCTGCCCGGCCAACACATGCCGGTGACGATGACGGTGCGGAACAACCATCGCGCCGCCCACTATTTCTTTGCAAACACTTATTGAACTGGAGGGAGGGAAGTCTCATGTTTAAGAAATCCAAGAAGGGGTTTATTTCAGGCGGCCTGCTGGCTGCCGCGGCCGTCTGTGCGGCCACCGCCGCCCAAGCGGCCACCGCAACGGGTAACGTCGCGGGCTGGGTAAAGAATGCGACTCTGATCGGCGCGGCACCCGCCAGCCGGTCGGTGACTATCGCCGTGAACCTGTCGCTGCAAAATACCGCCAACCTCAAAGCGTTCGTAGCGGAGGCGTCGTCGCCGAAGAGCCGCAACTACGGCCACTATCTGACGACTGAAGAGTTCGCCCAGCGCTTCGCCGCGCCGGCCTCCGAGGTCGCTGCGGTCAAATCCCTGCTCGAAAATGCCGGGATGACCCATGTAACGGTCGGCCCGAACGGCGCTTACGTGGCCGCGACTGCGACCGTGAATCAGCTGCGCACGACTTTCAAGGTGACGCAGAACTTGTATTCGTACAAGGGCTTGACCCTGCGCGCGAACAAGGAGGAGCCGACCATTCCCGCCGCGCTGGCAGGGAAGATTCTGTACATCGGCGGCTTGGACGACACCACCCAGTTGCGGCAGCCCTTCCACCACTCGGTGGTGACGGGTGCGCTGGTGGCGCCGAAGACGGCGGCGAGCAGCTCGACTCCCGTCACTCCGCCGCCCGTGGCGGCCGGCAACCCGTCCCCCTATTGCAATCAGCAATACGGTTCCGGTGCCCTCGTTGCCAAGCTCAGCACAGCGGCGGACGTCTATGGCGCGGACATTCCCTGGTTGGGTTGCGGATATACGCCGGCACAGATCCAAGAAGCGTATGGGCTCAACAGGGTCAAGTACACAGGCAAGGGTGTGACCGTGGCCATCGTCGACGCCTTTGCCTCGCCCACCTTGTTCGCCGACGCGAACCGCTACGCGGCCAACCACGGCCTGCCGGCGCTGAAGCTCGGCGTCAACTTCTCGCAAATCATCCCGGTGGGCGCCTACAACGTACCGCCGGCGAATGTAGCCAATGCCTACGGTTGGTGGACAGAGCAATCGCTCGACGTGGCGGCCGTGCACGGCGCGGCGCCGGGAGCGAACATCGTTTATGTCGGCTCGGTTGACAATGACACTTCGCTCGACATCGCCTTCTTCAACACGCTCTACAATCATGTGGCGGACGTGGTCACCGATAGCTGGGGCGACAATGGCGAATCCATCGCGCCCGGATCACAAGCGAGCTATGACCAAGCAGCGATGGCCGGCGCGGCGCAAGGTATCACGGTGCTGTTCAGCTCCGGCGATGACGGAGATCTCTCGGCGCCCAACGGCGTTGCTTCCGGTGCATGGCCGGCGACGAGCGCCTATGTCACCGGGGTGGGCGGCACGACGCTGGAGCTCAAGAACTCCAACGGAGTCAAGTCCGAATACGGTTGGGGCACGTACCGTGCTTTCTTGGACGATGTGACAGTAAACAGTGCGATATCCGTGACGACCTCCGGGGTCGCACAGACCACCGCCTTCGGCCAGACCTTCGATGACTACTCGTTCTATTCAGGTTCCGGTGGCGGCATCAGTCTGCTCGAGACACAGCCCGCCTATCAGGCTGCTGCGGTCCCCGTCGCGCTGGCAACGACGCTCAACCTGGGGAGTGGCTACACCGAGCCGCTGCCCACGGCCATGCGTGTCAGTCCTGACGTGGCCATGGTGGCCGATCCGTACACGGGATATCTATACGGCGAGACGTTCACGATTGCGGGAAATGCAATCGCCGACCATGGCTGCACGCCGATTTCCGCGACCGAGGAATACTGCGAGAGCGCGATCGGCGGCACCAGCCTCGCGTCTCCGCTGATGGCAGGCGTAGTCGCGGTCATGAACCAGAAGCGCAACGCGAGCGGCGAGCCCCTGGTTGGCTTCGCGAATCCACTGTTCTACAGCGCGGGCAGCCGCGGCAATGGCACGAGCTTTAACGAGGCGCTGAACCAGATCGTGGCGCCCACCGAAAACGTGTCCGTGCTGCGCGGATATGCCGCCAACCTGAACGAGGCGCGCGTCGTCACCATCAACTCGGTGCCCTTCGTGATCACCAGCACACCGTATGCTCTGGAAGTCTGCGGCCTGACGATCTGTCTGGGTCTGAACGACGTCTTCAACTACACGTCATTGTCTTCAGCAAGCGTGCCCGCAACGCCGGCCGGTTACAACGATGTGACTGGATTAGGAGTTCCCTACCTGCCCAAGCTGATCGGCGAGGAATAGGCGCCACAGCGTTCGATGATGAAGAGTCCCGCGCGCTCGCGCGGGACTTTTTTTGCCTGCTCATCCAGGCGGCCTAGCCGGCGCGGCCGACCCCTCAGCAGAGCGGCACGCTCAAGTTCACGACACCCAAGCTCAAGGCGACGACGCCAATTCGAGCGCCTCCAATCGCGGCCCCTCCAATCTTCCGATCTTCAGCGACGCGTCGTACACCACGACCCCGAACGCGATCAGCGCAATCAAAATGACCGCCGATGCCCTGACATGCCGCGACTCGAAGCTGCGGATCGCCGAGCCAAACGAAATGAGGGCCAGCACGGCGGCAACCAGAATGATGGCGTCCACGCTCGCACGCTGCCAGTAGCTGCCTCCCAAATGCAGCCACATTCCGAATTCATCGAAGGTCAGAGCCATGGCCATGCCATACGCCAGCGCGGCGATGCGCAAATCCCTGCCGTTGCGAATGCCGAACAATAAATAGCCGCCCACGCCGGCCAGCAGGAAAATCCCGTAGTTCAAATGATGCACATGCGTGCCGTGCAGAAAGAAATATAAATTCGGCATCCGGTTCGACATGATGAGCAGCACCACGGTGCGCGCCACGATGAAGGTGAGAATGAATCCGAACAAGGCGCGGCGTGCGAGCACGGCCGGGTTGTTGATCGGTGGGTCCGCGGGCGTTATTCCCGGTTCTGCGGACATTATTGTCGAGTCCGTCGCTGTCATTCCCACGCTCCCGAGATCTAGGATTTCAATCGCTGACGGCGCCGGCTAACGGCCGCCTCTATCGGTCGAATTCGCGGCGCGCTTGTTCGACCCGCGTCAGATTCTCCGCCGCCCACACCCACACGCCGCAAAAGGCCGCGCCCAAGCTCATCCCCAGCGGCGTCAGTTTGTATTCGACTTTGGGCGGCACGACGGGATGCACCGTCCTCGTCACCAGGCCGTCCCGCTCCATCTGGCGCAAGGTCTGAGTCAGCATCTTTTGACTGATGCCTCCCACGGATTCGCTGAGCCGCGTGAATCGCAATTCACCCTTCTCCGCCAGCACCTCGAGAATCAGCATGGTCCACTTGTCGGCGACGCGGCCGATCAGATCGTTCACCAGCGCCTCGATGCGGGGATCGAGATCGTCAGGGGGAGTCATCGCGGCATAACTCTTCGCCGCGCTGATCTGCTGCGGGCTGAATTGCGATATTTTCGGCATGTCTTACACTCTCTTTTCGGTGCCTACTTTCTATTAGAGAGTATCACGCTCTAGTATGGGCTAATCAAGCAGGTCGACCCTACGAGAAGAGATTCATGAAGTTGGAACAGAGAACGCTATTGATAACGGGCGGGACCAGCGGCATCGGCCTGGAGCTCGCACGGCAGCTGCAACAGCGCGGCAATACGGTATTGGTCACGGGACGGGATCAGGAAAGACTCGATGTCGCCAAGCGCTCGCTCCCCGGGCTGCATACGTTCAAAAGCGACGTCAGCCATGCGCAGGACATCGTGGCGCTTTATCAAGACGTATCAGCCCGATTTTCCGCACTCGATACCCTCATCAATAATGCCGGGATCATGCGCAACTTGAATCTCAATCGGAATCGCGACCTTAAGGACGTGACGCGCGAAATTGAGATCAATTTGAGCGGCCCCGTGCGCATGATTCAACAATTCCTCCCGCACCTCAAAACCTGGCGCGTACAGCTGCAGGGCGCGGCGTCACCGTCATTGAACTCGGCCCGGCCTCAGCAATGTATTGAAGCTAATGAGCAGGATCGCGCCTGGGTTCATGCTTGAGCAAATGGCCAAGATGTCGAAGCCCAAGCAGTAGCAACGATCCTTGGACCCCGGCCGCGCCAATCTCGTACAATCGGCGGTCTACCGGGGAGAACTCTCAGTGACACAGAATGCCGAGATTCGCAGCTTTCTGACCGAGCGCGGCATCGAGCACGTCAAGATCGGCGTCTTCGATACCGACGGGATCATGCGGGGAAAATATATCAACCGCGACAAGTTTCTATCGGCTCTCGACAAGGACCTAGGTTTCTGCGATGTGATTCTCGGCTGGGACTCGAACGACCAGCTCTACGACAACACCAAATTCACCGGCTGGCACACCGCCTATCCCGACGCCACCGTGCGTGTGCTGCCGTCGACCCGCCGCGACATCCCCTTCGAGCCCAAGACCGCGCTGTTTCTGGGTGAGTTCGCGGGACGCGCCGAATCGATCTGCCCGCGCGGCACCTTGCGGCGTGTACTGCAGCGGGCAGCGGGCATGGGATACGCCGTCAGCGCCGCCGCGGAATTCGAGTTCTTCGTGTTCGAGGAGACGCCGGAATCCGTCCGCGAGAAGGGTTACCGCCAGCTCAAGACCCTGACGCCCGGCGCCTTCGGCTACTCCATGCTCAGAAGCTCCGTGCATTCGGATCTCTATCACGAACTGCTCGACCTCGGTCAGACCATGCGCTTTCCCATCGAAGGACTGCACACCGAGACCGGGCCGGGCGTTCTCGAAGCGGCCTTGAGCTACTGCGATGCGCTCGAAGCCGCCGACCGCGCGGCCCTGTTCAAGACCTTCGCGAAAGTGCTCGCGCAGCGTCACGGCCTCATGGCGACCTTCATGGCCAAGTGGTCCAACACCGTCCCGGGTCAGAGCGGTCACCTGCATATTTCCATGCGCAAGGACAATGGCGACAGCGTGTTCCACGATCCGTCGAAAGCCTCCGACATGTCGGATGACATGCGCTGGTTCTTAGGCGGTCAGCAGGCACTGATGCCGGAGCTGCTCGCGATGATCGCCGGCACCGTGAACAGCTACTCCCGTCTCGTGCCCGGCTACTGGGCGCCCACTTCCGCAACCTGGGGAATCGAGAACCGCACCACCGCGTTGCGAGTGATCCGCGGCGGTCCCTCCAGCCAGCGCGTCGAATACCGCATCGCAGCCGCCGACATCAATCCCTACATCGCGCTGTCCGCAGCCATTGGCTCCGGACTCTGGGGCATCGAGCATCGCATCGAACCGGACGCGGCCATCGAGGGCAATGCCTACGACCGCGAGCACCCGCCGCAGCGGCGCCTGCCCGCCACACTCTACGAGGCGGCCGAACGCCTGGCCGCATCCAAGGCCGCTCGCGCCCTGTTCGGCGACGCCTTCGTCGAACACTATTCCGCCACCCGGCAATGGGAAGAGCGGGAGTTCCGCAAGGCCATCACGGATTGGGAACTCGCGCGATATTTCGAAATCATTTGAGCACCGCACACACATGACCGAGACCTTGAAAACCATCAGCCCCGTCGATGGACGGATTTACGTCGAACGGCCGCTCGAGACAGCCGCCGGCATCGATCACGCGCTCGACGCCGCCCAACACGCACAATCGGCATGGGCCTCCCTGCCGCTCGCGGCTCGCTGCGAGCTGCTGGGCAAGGCCGTCGACGCCTTCGTCGCCAAGGCCGGCGACATCGCCACCGAGATCACCTGGCAAATGGGGCGCCCCATCGGCCACTCGCCCGGTGAGGTCCGCGGCTTCGAGGAACGCGCGCGCCACATGCTGTCCATCGCCGCCCAGGCCCTTGAGCCCGTGCGGCCCGCCGAGAAAGCCGGGTTCCGACGCCAGATCAAGCGAGTGCCGCTCGGCATCATCGCCGTCGTAGCGCCCTGGAACTACCCCTACCTCACGGCCGTCAATGCGGTGTTGCCCGCCTTGATTGCAGGCAACGCGGTGATTCTCAAGCACTCCCATCAAACACCGCTGTGCGCCGAGCGCTTTCTCGAGGCCTTTGCCGCCGCCGGCGTGCCAAAGGACGTTTTCCAATACCTGCATTTGTCGCACCCCGATACCGCTCGACTCATGGGCGATAGGCGCATCGCCAGCGTCTGTTTCACCGGCTCGGTGTCGGGTGGCCGTGCCGTCGTCGCGGCGACGGCGTCGGGTTTTGCAACCTCGGGCCTGGAGTTGGGCGGAAAGGACCCCGCCTACGTGCGCGCCGACGCCAATATCGCGCAGGCCATCGACACCCTGACGGACGGCGCCTTTTTCAACGCCGGCCAATCCTGCTGTGGCATCAAGCGAATTTACGTGGCCGCCTCGCGCTACGAGGAATTCGTCGCCGGCGTCGTCGACCTGACGAACAAGTACCGGCTCGGATCGCCGCTCGATCCGCAGACGACCCTGGGGCCCGTGGTACGTACCTCGGCGGCCGACGCGGTCCGCTCGCAAGTCAAACAGGCCGTCGCGCACGGCGCGCGCCAGTTGATCGACGAGACACGCTTCGTGGCCAGCGAGCCGGGGACTCCCTACCTCGCGCCCCAAGTGCTGGTCGATGTCGATCATTCCATGGCTATCATGCGCGAAGAAACCTTCGGGCCCGCGGTGGGCATCATGAAAGTCGCCTCGGACGAAGCAGCCTTGCGGCTCATGAACGACAGCGAGTTCGGTCTCACGGCGGCGATATTCTCCGCGGACTCCGCGCGCGCCGAAGTGCTGGGTGACGCGCTCGAGACAGGAACAGTGTTCCTGAACCGATGCGACTATCTCGATCCCTCTCTGGCCTGGACTGGGGTCAAGAACTCCGGACGCGGCTGCACCCTATCGAGCGTGGGCTTCGAGTCGCTCACCCGACCGAAGTCCTTTCACTTCAGGCTACCCTCTTGAGTACCACCCTTCGCGGCAATTGGAATTACCCCACCACCATTTGGGCGGGCCCCGGACGCATCTCCGAACTCGGCAAGGCCTGCTCGCAGGTCGGCATGCAGCGGCCGCTGATCGTCACCGATGAGGGACTGATCCATGCGCCCATGATCAAGAATGCCCTCGAAGCCCTCACCGGGGCGGCGCTGTTCAGCGCAGTCCGAGGCAACCCCGCCGCCAGCCATGTCGAGGCAGGACTTCGCGCTTATCGCGCGGGCGGCCACGATGGCGTCGTGGCCTTCGGCGGAGGATCGGCGCTCGACGCCGGCAAAGTCGTGGCCTTCATGTCGGGACAAACCCGTCCCTTATGGGATTTCGAGGACGTCGGCGACTGGTGGACCCGCGCCAATCCCGCCGGCATCGCCCCCGTCGTCGCGGTTCCGACCACCGCGGGCACCGGCTCCGAAGTCGGCCGCGCCGGCGTCATCCTCAACGAAGAAACGCATCAGAAGAAAATCATTTTTCATCCGCAGATGATGCCGCGCATCGTCATTCTGGATGCCGAACTCACCGTCGGGCTGCCGCGCAACGTCACGGCAGCCACCGGCATCGACGCCTTCGTTCATTGCTTCGAGGCCTTCTGCGCGCCCGGTTTTCATCCCCTGGCCGACGGCGTCGCGCTCGAAGGCATGCGGCTCATTCGCCGCTATCTGCCGCGCGCCTGTGCGGACGGCAAGGATATCGAAGCACGCGCCCACATGCTGGCCGCCGCCTCGATGGGAGCCACGGCTTTTCAAAAAGGTCTTGGCGGCGTACACGCCATCGCGCATCCCGTGGGTTCCTGGTTCAACACCCATCACGGGCTGACCAATGCCGTCATTCTCCCCTATGTCATGACCTACAACCGGCACTTCATCGCCGACAAGGCGGATGTCATCGCACGGGTGCTCGATCTGCCCGCGCGCGGCTACGACGGCTTTTATGCCTGGGTTCTCGATCTTCGACGCGAGCTCGGCATCCCGCATTCGCTGTCCGAGATCGGCGTCCACGCCGACAATGCCGGCGTCATCGGCAGCGAGGCGGCCATCGACCCGTCCGCCGGCGGCAATCCCATCGCGGTCAACGCAGCCGCGCTGGAGCACATTTTCCGTGCCGCGGTGGCCGGTAAAATCGATGCCGTGGTCAGCGCCAGGTGATCCAGCCCGCATGACCGATACTCGCCACGCGAAAGGCTCGCGCATTCTGGTCATTGACGGCAACATAGCCGAGATTCGCGCACGTCAAGTGGCTGCGCTCGGCTATGACTCAGGCCAAGGATACTCGCGCGTGCTCCGCGGCATCGATCCCTCGCTGCAAGTCGACATCGTGCTGGCCGCGGATGCCAACGCGCAATTTCCAATAGGCGTAGGCCTCGAGCACTACGACGGCGTCACCATGACCGGCTCGGCACTCAATGTATACAACGGCGGCGCGCCGGTGGCCCGCCAGATCGATCTCGCCAAGGCCGTCTTTCAGGCCGGCGTACCCTTCTTCGGAAGTTGCTGGGGACTGCAGGTCGCGGTAACCGCCGCGGGCGGAGAAGTGCGCGCCAATCCGCGCGGCCGAGAGTTCGGCTTCGGGCGACGCATAGAGCTCACCGACGCCGGCCGCGATCATCCCCTGTTCGCGGGCAAGCCGGCCGTCTTCGAGGCACCCACCATTCATCGCGACGAGATCGCCACGTTGCCCGCCGGCGCCGCAGTCCTCGCGCGCAACGACTACGGACTGCAAGCCGCCTGGTTCACGTATCGAAAAGGCACGTTTTGGGGCGTGCAATACCATCCGGAATACGACTACCTCGACATCGCCGCGGCGGCGGAACGCTACGGCGAGAGCCTGGTCACCGACGCAACATTTCGCGACGGCGCGGCGCTCGCGGAGTTCGCCGCCGAGCTTCGCGCGCTGCAGGCCCACCCCGAAGACAAGGCACTGCTCTGGAAACATGCCTTAGGGCCCAGCATGCATTCGGCGGCGGCGCGTCTTCTCGAAATCCGCAACTGGCTCGAAACCCAGGTGCGACCCGGAGCCAAGCCGCATGTCTGAAACCTCGCCGGCCCTCAATAGAACGCTGAGCGGACTGCATCTCTGGGGCATCGCAGTCGGGCTGGTCATTTCAGGCGAATATTTCGGCTGGAGCTACGGCTGGGCGCAGGCCGGCACTCTGGGCTTCCTGGTCACCACCGTGTTCATCGCCCTGATGTACACCACGTTCATTTTCAGCTTCACCGAGCTCACCACGGCCATACCCCATGCAGGCGGGCCCTTCGCCTATAGTTACCGCGCCTTCGGGCCGGTCGGCGGTTATGTGGCGGGCTTCTCGACGCTGGTCGAATTCCTGTTCGCTCCGCCGGCGATTGCCCTGGCCATCGGCGCGTATCTCAATGTGCAATTCCCCGGATTGGATGCGCGCACGGCGGCCGTCGGAGCCTACTTCGTGTTCATGTCTCTGAATATCGCGGGCGTGACCATCGCCGCCACCTTCGAGCTCGTGGTGACCGTGCTCGCCATCGGCGAATTGCTGGTATTCATGGGCGTCGTCTCCGGCGGCTTCACCTGGTTGCATTTCACCCATCAAGGGTGGGCCGGCGCGGAGCATTTCTCGGTGGCGACGCTCGGCGGCATTTTCGCCGCCATTCCCTTCGCGATCTGGTTCTTCCTCGCCATCGAGGGCGCGGCCATGGCCGCCGAAGAAGCCAAAAATCCCACTCGCACCATTCCCCGCGCCTACATCGGCGGCATTCTCACCCTGGTCGTACTTGCCTTCGGCACCATGATTTTCGCCGGCGCCGTCGGCGACTGGCAGCAGCTCGCCAACATCAACGATCCGCTGCCCCAGGCCATGAAAATAGTGGTCGGCTCTTCCAGCGGCTGGCTGCATTTCCTGGTCTGGATCGGCCTCTTAGGTCTGATCGCATCGTTCCACGGCATCATCATCGGCTACTCGCGCCAGATCTTTGCGCTGGCGCGTGCCGGCTTGCTGCCCAGGGTGCTGGCCACCGTCCATCCGCGCTGGCGCACGCCCTACTGGGCCATTCTCGCCGGCGGAGTGGTCGGCATCGCCGCAATCTACTCCGACATGTTCGTCAGCATCGCCGGCCAGCCCCTCACCGCCAGCATCGTCACCATGTCCGTGCTCGGCGCCATCGTCATGTACATCATGAGCCTGCTCAGCCTCATGCGTCTGCGACGGCGCGAACCGCATCTCGAGCGGCCGTTTCGTGCGCCCCTCTATCCTCTGTTCCCGCTGACGGCATTGACCATCGCCGTGATCTCTCTCATCGCCATCATTTACTACAACGTGCAAGTCGCGGCCTTGTTTGCGGCGCTCGGCGTGATCGGCGGACTGGTGACTTGGTGGCGCACTCGCCAGGGCTCGAGCGCAGAGCCCGACGCGCTATTGCACCGGCCCAAACCGGGACTCTAAGTGGCACGTTCCAAGTCGGCTCGCTGGCGCCGCTTAGCTTTCCTCCTGCTCGTCGTGATCGGTGTCGCGGCGGCTCTCATTGCGGCGTGGGTCGCGCACCTCGACGGCGTCGTGACCCGCGAATTTCAAGGCCGGCATTGGTCCGTGCCGGCGCATGTCTATGCCGCGCCGCTCGAGCTGTACGTCGGCGCTCCGGTGACGGCGGACGATCTCGAAGAGGAATTGCGCCGCCTTCAGTATCATCGCGGCGATCCCGCCTCGGCGCCCGGCGTGTATCGGCGCAACGGCGGCGCCTTCGATCTGCACGCACGCCGCGTACGCTTCATCGACGAACTGCGCGAACCTGTGCTGGTGTCCATCCGCGCCGACGGCAGCTCCATCACGGCCTTGAAACAAGCCGGCGCGGATCTCCCCGTGTTCCGTCTCGATCCGCCCGTGGTCGGCAGCGTATTTCCCATTCACGGCGAGGATCGTATCGTCCTGTCGCCCGCCGACGTGCCGCCTTTGCTGCGCTCGGGCATCAAATTAATCGAGGACCGGCGCTTCGACGAGCACCCCGGCGTGGATGCCTACGGAATATTTCGCGCACTGTGGGCCAACGTGCGGGCCGGGCACGTCGTACAAGGCGGCAGCACGCTGACTCAGCAGTTGGTCAAGAACTACTTTCTCTCCGACGAGCAAACCGTCGGCCGCAAGGCGACCGAGGCCGTGATGGCACTGCGGCTCGAAGCGCATTTCTCCAAGGAAGAAATTCTGGTCGCCTACCTCAACGAGGTATATCTGGGCCAGGATGGCGCGCGCGCGATACACGGCTTCGGACTCGGCAGCGAGTACTACTTCGCGAGGCCCCTGGCCGAGCTCGACGTCGGCGAACTGTCGCTGCTGATCGGACTGGTCAAGGGCCCGTCCTACTATGATCCGCGCAGGCACGCCGATCGCGCACGCACGCGCCGCAACCTCGTACTACAGGAACTCGCCGACGCGCATTTGATCGACTTAGGCAAGGCGAAACTCGCCGCCGCCGGCCCCCTCGGCCTGCGCCCGCCGGGCGGCAGCTACGTACCGGCCTATCTCGACCTGGTGCGCAGGCACCTGAAGCGCGACTATGCCCAGGCGGATCTGGCCGCCGCCGGGCTGTCCGTGTACACCAGCCTCGACCCGCGCGCACAAGCGGCGGCGGAGCACGCCCTCACTCAGAATCTGAAGCGGCTCGACGCCGCCAGCCGCGTGCGCGGTGCCAGCCTCCAGGGAGCGGTCATCGTCGCCGAGCCCAATAGCGGGGACGTGGTCGCCGTCGTTGGAGGCCGCGATGCCGACTCCGACGGATTCGATCGGGCGCTCGATGCACGCCGGCCGATCGGCTCGCTGGTGAAGCCGGCGGTATACCTCACCGCGCTCGAAACCGGCCGCTACAACGCGGCCACTCTGATCGAGGATGCGCCTATTGAACTCAAGCTGAGCGACGGCAGCATCTGGGCGCCGCAGAATTTCGATCACCAGGTATACGGCCAGGTACCCATGGCGCGCGCGCTGGCAGAGTCCCTGAATCTCGCGACCGTGCGACTCGGGCTTGACCTCGGCCTGCCCAAGGTGGCGCAGACTCTGCAACAGCTTGGACTCGAAACTGCGCCCACGCTCAATCCTTCCCTGCTGCTCGGCACCGTGGAAATGACGCCGCTCGAAGTCGTGCAGGTCTACACCTCGCTGGCCAATGGCGGATTCCGCGCGCGCTTGCGCGCCGTGCGCGCCGTGCTCGACGAGCAGGGGCGGGCGCTCAAGACCTTCAAAGTGCAGGTCGAAGCCGTGGCGCCGCCGGCCGCCGTGTACCAACTCGATCAAATGCTGACCCTGGTGACCACGCATGGCACGGGCCGTGCGGCCGCCGCTCGTCTGCCCCGTGGTTTGATCGTGGCAGGCAAGACCGGCACCTCCTCCGATACCCGCGACAGTTGGTTTGCAGGATTCACCGGCAGCTACTTGTCCGTGGTCTGGGTGGGCTACGATGACAACCGCGCGACCGGGCTCACCGGCGCGGCCGGCGCGCTGCCGGTGTGGGCCGAGACCATGGCCAGTCTCAAGTCCGTCTCTTTCGAACCCGTAGCCCCGGAACTCGTCGAGAATCGCTGGATAGGCTTCGCAGATGGCCTTGAGACCACGCCGGCATGCAGCGCCGATGCCGTGGTCATCGCAGTGCCCAAGGACACAGTGTTGCCGGCCAAGCCCGGCTGTGTTTCCTCGCCACTCCCCACGACCAGTGACAAGATCAAGACATGGCTCAAAAACATTATTCACTGACCCGACTCACCCACGCTTCCGCGCAGACCGCTTCAACGCTGAACCTGCTGCAAGCTCTCGCGATGACCACGCTGCTGTCCGGCTGCTCGCTATTCTCGCCGCGCCCGACGCTGCCGGGCGCTCCCACATCGGGTCCGCCACCCACGGCTCCGCCCGCGGCCGGCTCGAATCTGCCAACGCCCCCCGCATCAATGCCGTCGCAGCACTCGCCATTGCCGCCGCGCGAGAACAGCCTCTCGCCCGCGACTCGCTCGCTCGTCACCCAGGCCAAGACTCTACTAGCCCACGGAGATTTCGACGGCGCCTCATCGACACTGGACCGGGCGCTGCGCATCGAACCGAACAATCCGCTGTTATGGATAGAACGCGGGCGGCTGCGGCTCGCGGAAAACGACGCCCATCAAGCCGAGGGCTGCGGCCGCAAGGCGCTGGCGCTGGCAAGCGGCGATCCGAACGCGCAACGCCAGGCAGCACGGCTGCTGTCGGACGCCCTGCGCGCGCAGCAGCGTAATCAGGAAGCGCAGCAGGTCGAGAGCCAGCCCTTCATGCACTAGTCACTGCGCTTCTGCCTCCAATAGATCGCTGCCACGCCGTCCGCGATTTGCTCAGGCTTGGCCTCAGCGAGATTCGTCAATACGACGACAGTGAGCCCATCGTCCACATAGCGTGAAATCTGAGTCTCGAACCCCTGCCATTCTCCGTCGTGCTCCACGACGCGGTGTCCGTGTTTCACACCGATGAACCATCCATAGCCATAGCGCCCCGAATTCGGTTTCCCGTCGCGCAGCGGCGCCACGGTCCACATCTGTTTCAGACTCGATTTCGGTAGCGGCTTCTCCGTGTAAAGTGCAGCATCCCACTTTGCCAGGTCCAGGATCGAGAAGTACAAACTCCCGTCCGCCGTGGTATTCAAGGTCGGCGACACCCATTCCTGATTCTTTAAATGGCCGTCGACCAGACGATATCCCGCGGCTCGGTTCGGGACGATATCCGCCTCGCCGATGATGCGTGTCGTCGACATGCCGAGCGGCTGGAATATATTTTCCCGCAGAAAGTCTCCGTAAAACTCGCCCGTCACTCGATGAATCAGAATTCCCAGAGTCAGATAGCCCAGATTACTGTAGCTCCAACTCGTGCCGGGTGGATATTCAGGTCCGAGGGCCTGGACCATCTTGAGAAGCTGCCCCTCGGTATAGTCCTTGCGCATGTCGAAATCTTTGGGATAGTCAGTGAACCCGGCGGTATGGCTCAACAACTGGCGAACCGTGACCTCATGCCACCAAGCCGGTGCGCCCGGAAAATATTTCGTGAGCGGGTCCTCCAACCCCACCTTGCCGGCCTCCACCAGCATCATCACGGCGCTGGCGGTGAATTGCTTACCGAGCGACCCCGATTGAAAAATCGTTTCAGGGTTGACCTTGGTCTGGAGCTCCACATTGGACATCCCGTATCCTTCCGACCGGCTCGGCTGGCCGTTGCGAGACACCAACAAGGCCAAGCCCGGGATGTGCTGTTTATCCATCTGCGCCCGCACGAATCGGGAGACCTCATCGCCGGGCGTGTCCGCCAATGTGGCGCGCGCCGACAAAACGAGCATCACCCCGAGGAGTGTCCAATGGAAATGCCTCATCGATATCCCCACGTTAGTCGATTCCAGATCCGCGAGATGAGATATGATTTTCTCGCGATTATTCATGTGTGATTCTATGCTAGTCATCCGTTCCCTAGTATTTTCGATACTGTTCTATGGCTTTTTTGCCGTCAGCGCCGTGGCGGCGGCGGCCATTTCCATCGTTTCGCCGAAACACTTGCCGCCCTTCGCTCGATTTTGGTCGCGCGCGTGGCTATCCCTGTACCGCGTGATTTGCGGTGTCAGTTATGAAGTACAGGGAATGGAAAACGTGCCGAAAGGCGGCTGCCTCCTGGCCATGAAGCATCAGTCCGTCTGGGATACCTGCGCGCTGTTCGCCATTTTCGATCGCCCGGTCTATGTATTGAAAAGCGAACTGATGTTCATCCCTTTCTTTGGATGGGCCCTGGCTCGCCTCGGTTGCATTCCCGTCAAACGCGGCACCGGCAAGAGTGCGCTGGACACCATGGTCCGCGGAACCGGCATCGCATTGGCGCAAAACAAGCAGGTGGTGATTTTTCCGGAAGGTACGCGAACCGTGGTGGGGCAGCCGCGGAGCTACAAAACCGGCATCAGCCATCTTTATACGGCGCTCGAGGTGGCGTGCATCCCCGTCGCGTTGAATTCAGGAACCCTGTGGCCGCGGCGCAGTTTCCTGCGTCCGCCCGGGGTCATTCGTGTCGAAGTACTTGCTCCGATCCCGGCCGGCATGGATCGTAAGGAAATGTTCGAGCTTCTGGTCGCCACGATAGAGGAAGTTTCAGATCGATTGTGCAAGCCGGAAAATTTCCGGCCTATTCCGCGAACCCCACGATGACCACGACAACGATCCCGATGGGACACACGTAGCGGAGCGCGAACATCAGCAGCCGCCGCGTCGCCGGCGATAGCCCGCTCAGCTCAAGCGCAGGGATCAGGCGATTCATTCGCCACCCCAAGAACACGCTCACCAGCAACGCGGAGATGGGCATCAGCAGGTTCGCGCTCAGGAAATCCATGAGTCCGAACACGGTGAGGTCCGCGAGCCTCGGCACCGACTTCAACGGGTGCCAATCGGCCCATCGTCCATAGGACAGTACCGCGCCCTGACCCACCAGCCAACACGAGCCCGTGCAGACACAGGCCGCAACGGAACGTCGCATTCCGCCGCGTTCCACCAGCCACGCGATCCAGGGCTCCAACAGGCCCACCGATGGCGTGAATGCGGCGAGTATGAGCAGCGCGAAAAACAGCGTGCCGATCACCCGTCCTGCCGGCATTTCCGCGAAGGCCACCGGAAGGACTTCGAAAACCAGTTGCGGTCCCCCGGCCGGATTCAGCCCGTAGTGAAACACCAGCGGAAAAATGGCCACGGTCGCCAGCAGCGATACCGTAAATATCGAACCGATGACGGCTAACACGGCCCGTCCGATGGATTCCCCCGTCGGCATGTAGGCCCCGTAGGCAATCATGATGCCGGCACTGACGCCCAGCGCGAATAGCGCCTGGCCCACGGCGCCCAGAACAATCCCCGGCGTCAGCCGGCTAAGATCGGGGGCGAACGCGAATGTGAGGCCTCGCGCCACATCGCCGGTCGTCAGCGAGTAAGCCACCAGGGCCAACAGAATCACCAGCAGCGCCGGGGCGCGCCAGCGATTCGCCCATTCGACACCGCGATTCACGCCCCGCGCCGAGATCAGCGCCACCAGTACGAAAAAGCCGAGCTGCCATAGCGACACGGCGCGCGAGTCGGCGATGAACGCATGGAACTTGCCCGTGGCGGCGCTCGCCCCGTCACGGGCATAGTTCCCACTTAGAAAGAACCAGGTGTATGCCAGTACCCATCCCGCAATCATGGTGTAGTACGACATGATCAAGAACCCGGCGAGCGATCCCGCCCACCCGACCGCGTTCCACCGCCGCGAGAATCCGAATTGTTCGGCAATGGCGCCTGCCGCCTGCGGCGGGCTACGGCGTGACCACCGGCCGATCACGATTTCGCCGACCAGTACGGGCGCGCCAAATATGAGGCAGGCAATCACGAACACCAGGATGAACGCGAATCCGCCCCCGGCCCCCGCCAAGTACGGAAAGCGCCAGATGCTGCCCAGGCCCACGGCGGCGCCGACGGCGCTGAGAGAAAAGGCCAGATCAGTCGACCAGCGCTGGCCGCTCACCTCGCTCTCCCGCTACAGCCCGTTCGTGCACTCAGAACGGTGATCGATAGATTATCGATCACGGCGCAATGGCAATGACCCTCGCCGGGAACCCGGTGCCTCCCTCCTGCTTCGGCCACATGGCGATGATGAGCGCGCCCGCTTCCGGTACCTGGTCCAGGTTTGCAAGCATTTCAATCTGATAGTGATTGAGCCCAAGAATGTAACTCTCCAGAGAGTAATCGTCCTTGGTGGTGGCAATGCCAGGATCCGTGTCGGTGGTTTCATGGCCCGACGCGGTGATCCCGCGCTCCTCGTATAGGAGTTTCAGCACCGGCTTGCTCCAACCGGGATAATGCGCGACGCCAGCCGCATCGACATTCTGCATCGCCGCTTGATTCGGCCAACGCTTCGACCAATCCGTGCGCATCGCGACGAAGGCATGCGGCGGAATGCGCCCATGCCGGCTTTCCCAAGCCTGCACATCCTCGAGAGTGAGCGTGTAGTCCGGATTCGCCGCGACCTTCTCATGCACGTCGAGCACCACGAGCGGCAGTACCATTTCCTTGATCGGAATCTGATCGACGGTGCGCAGCCCTTCGTGGAAATGCGCCGGCGGGTCGATGTGCGTTCCCCATTGTCCGACGTGGGTAAATTGCTGCACATGGAAACCATCTTTTTTGATGGTGTACAACGAGGTGACCTTCTCTTCCCCAAAGCCCTTCCAGTGCGGAGTGGTCGGGCCGAAGGTGTGGGTGAGATCGACGAATCGTTTCGACGTCAGCTGGGAATAGAGATCATTGGATGACTTCACGGAAGGCTGGTCGGCCTGGGCCAGCGGCGCACACGCGAGCACGCACAGCACACTGATCGCCGCGGTTGATATTCTGTTCACTTCGCTCTCCAGTCGTAGACAACGCTTCGCGCCGTTTCGCCGGCAGGAAGCGTTCACTGATATGCCCCAGATCCTAGAACTTGTAGTTGATGTGCACTTTAAACCAGCGCGGCATGCCGGGATAGGTCTGCGCCAGATTGTTCACGCCGGTGTTGTCGAACCCCATGGTGGCGTAGTGCTTGTCGGCGAGATTCTCCAGCGACGCGCCAACCTCCACCTTCTCGCTATGGGTCAGGTAACTGAGGCGAGCATTCGCCAGGCCATACGAACCTTGCTGAATGTCGGGGATGTCAGCGACGCCGAACCAGAACTTACTCAAATAGTTGCCGTCGATCTGCGCGGAGATATGCCCCGTAAACGCCGGCCAGGTGTAGCGGGCCAATGCATTGCCGCTCCATCGGGGCGCATTGCTCGGTGTGTAATCGCCGGGGACACCGGTGCCCCGTGCATCGATGTCCATGACGATGGCGTCCACGTAGGCCGCGCCCAACCCGAGGCGCAACCTCTCGGTGGGCGCGTATTCCAATTCGAATTCCCCGCCCTTGTTCCTCGCCGGTGCGTTGCGGATCAATTGGGCGACCGCATACAAATAGGTCAATACCTGGTTGTTCTTGTAGTCGTAGTAATACACGGCACCGTTGAAGCGCAGCCGGTGATCCAACCACTCTGATTTGACGCCGATCTCATAGGCATTCAACTCCTCCGGCTTGATCTCGAGCGCCGCCAACAGCGCCGGTGTGGCGATGGTGTTGGGAAACAAGGGGGCATTGAACCCGCCGCCCTTCACTCCGCGGTTGATGCTCAGGTAGGTCAGCAGGTCCGGAGTGAAATGCAGGTCCATCTCCGCCTTGCCGCTCCACAAATTGCTCTGCAGCGTGTTGTTGTAGTTATAAAGCGCGAGACCCGGTACCGGAGTGAGCTGGACCACTTGATTGCCCAAGCCGTTCTGCGGGAAGAGCTCCTGCGGAAACCAGTTGTAGTTATAGTCTTTCTTGTCATAGGTATAACGACCGCCCAGCGTGAAGCCGACCAGATCGTTTACCCGATATTCTCCTTGCGCATACGCGGCTTCGGACCGGGTCAGGAGGGTGTACGGAATCTTGGTCTGCGGGATCCCCCCGTCAGTGCCGGGCACGCTGGGGTAAGGCCACGCGCCGCCGGGATTGGACGGCGTGATGAACTGATTGGCCTGATAATTGAAATTACCGTCCCAACCCTCGTAATAATTTCCGTCGATCCGCAATGCATAGAGGCCCGTCGTCCAATTCAGTTTGTCGTCGCCGCCATTGAGGCGCACCTCGCCCGACTCCTGATTCACGTCGCTGCCGTTGAAGAACTGGAACCAGGTCTGCGGCGTGGCGTCGGAGTCTTCGGCGTAGTTCTTGGTCAGCTTTGAATAGTCGCCGACCGCGGTCAGCTGCGCGAACCCTAAGTCCTGCGTATACTTGGCAGTGAAACCGCTGGTCGCGATGATGGCATAGCCCTGAAAGTTTCCATACGTCGAATACGCACCGGAACTCGGGTAGCCGGTACATGGCGTGTTATTGGTGCCATTGGTGCAGGGCCCATGATTGCCCGGCCCGTAGCCGATGTTCTGGCCGGGAGGCAGAAAGACGTCGATGCCGTTGCCTTCGCTGACCGTCGAGCGGACCTCCCACGCACCCGCCTTCACGTCTTCCTTTGCTGCGCGCGCGATGAACAGCAAGTCCGACTTGTCGCCGAGCTTGAACAACAGCTGGCCGCGAAGCGCCCAGTCATTGCCGTTTTCAGAATCCTGCCCGCCGGCGACACCGAAATGACTGAACAGCGGGTCGTAGTGGTTGCTCTCGAAGGCGACGCGGCCGTCGATGCCGTCCATGAGTTGGCCGCTCACCGCCCCCTCGACACGAAATAGGTTGTGCTCGCCGGTCGTGACGTCGGCGTAGCCCTCGAAGTCATCGGTCGGTCGATGCGATACGAACTGAGCCAGGCCGCTGGTGGCGTTGCGGCCGAATAGAGTGCCCTGAGGCCCGCGCAGGACTTCGACCCGATCGATGTCGAACAGCGAAAATGCCAGGCCGGCCATTTGGCTGACATAGACATCATCGACGTAGATCGCGGCGGGGCTTTCCTGATGGTCCGCGAAATCGTTTTGAGTGATGCCGCGAATGGACAATGTGAAAGACGAGGGACCGTTCGGCTGGGTCAGCACCACGGCCGGCATGGATTTAGTGATGTCCGTCGCCGTGACGGCGCCGAGCTTCTGCAGTTCATCGCCGCTCACCGCGGAAATGGCGATGCCCACGTCCTGGGAATTTTGCGCGCGCTTCTGCGCGGTAACGATGATTTCCTCGAGAACGCCGGCCGACGCCTCCGATGAAGTAGTCTGTTGAGCGGCCGCCGGTTGCAACAGAGCTTGTACCAGGCATGCCGCCAGAATCATGGCAGGGACGATCCCCGCCCCCATTCGCGGTGTCGGCTCGTGAATTGTGTTCATAATCCCTCTGATCGATGATGTTTTAATTAAAGCTGAGAATGCCGTCGCAATGATCGACCGGTGTCGCGCTAATAGGAGTCGGAGTTCAGCATGCATCAGACCGAAGCACCGGAGCGACTTCGCGAATCCAGCCGTAGGGGTCCGGCACCCGCCTCTCTTGAATGGCGAGGAGCCGCTCCCTGAAATTCCTTGCTTCTTTGTCGACCACCGCCGGGCGATACTCACGACCGTCCGCGTCGCCGATGACACTGATCGGGCAGACGATCGCGGCGGTGCCGCACGCAAACACCTCGCTGCATTCGCCGCTCGACAGTTGCCCCAGAAGATCGCCG
>Ga0302320_10005088_pt1 | contig 29592 bp, 15 predicted proteins | sample Bog_T0_3_FD_202130 | JGI IMG/M metagenome (GOLD analysis project Ga0302320, IMG submission 202130) | Peat permafrost microbial communities from Stordalen Mire near Abisko, Sweden - Bog_T0_3 | ecosystem: Environmental > Terrestrial > Soil > Wetlands > Peat | place: Sweden: Abisko, Stordalen Mire...
CAGCTCGACCAAGTACACCACAGCGATCTCAGTCAGCGCGACCGAGACCATCGAAGCCATCGCCGTTGCCACCGGCTACACCAACAGCGCAGTCGCCACCGCGAAATACACCATCACGCCCTTCGCCGCGACGCCGACCTTCTCTCCCGCAGCCGGAACATTCACGTCCACGCAATCGGTCACCCTCTCCGACGCAACCACCGGCGCAACCATCTACTACACGACCAACGGCACCACCCCGACCACCAGCTCGACCAAGTACACCACAGCGATTTCGGTCAGCGCGACCGAGACCATCGAGGCGATTGCCGTTGCCGCCGGCTACACCAACAGCGCAGTGGCTTCCGCGAAATACACCATCCAATCCTCCGGGCTCACATTCACAACCCCGTCCAACTTGCCGTCAGCAACCGTGGGCGTGAGCTATGCCGGCGCAATTAACGTCTCCGGCGGCGGTCCCAACTACTCCTGGACGGTCAACGGAGCCGCCGTTCCCACCACCGGCGTTGCAGTCTCCATCGCGGACGGGCTCACGGCCTCGAACACCGCCGGCTATACCTTGACGCTCGGCGGCACGCCCACCTCCGCCACCACCGTTACTTTCAACGTCTCCGCGGCGAATGTCACAGGAGACGCCTCGCCAACCGCTTCGGTCGGCCCAGTGAACTTCTCCATCGTCGTCAACCAGGCGGGCAACACGGTCAGCGGCAATATCAGCCTCACCAACAACTGCGCCAGCGGCGTCAGCTTGCCGATCATGGCGGTGGCCATCAACACAACTCCGGTCCGAACCACGACCACCGACAGCACCGGCTATTTCTCGTTCTCGAATATTCCCGCCGGCTCCTACACGCTGACGCCTTCGATCTCCTCTTCATTGGCCGCCTCCGTCTTCTACCCGGCCAGCCAATCGATCACGGTCTCCACTGGTCCGGCGGTCGCAAACTTCCAGGCCGCCCTGGGCTACACCGTCACCGGCACGGCAGACTACAGCGGCTCGCAGTCGGGGCCCATCTATCTTGCGCTGGCCAGCAGTTGCGGCGGCTCGACGCCCGGCACCAGCATCTCCGCGCCCGGGTCCTTCTCCATTCGCGGCGTCCCCCCCGGCGCCTACACCCTGAATGCATGGAAGGACAGCATGGGATATGGCGCCCGGAACGCCTCGAATCCCACCGGCAACCTCTCCAACATTCAGGTTCCCAGCGGAGTCGCTGCCGCGGTCAAGGCCGGCGCTAATACCGGCGGGCTTTCCGTCACCCTCGCCGATCCGGCCGCGGTCACGCTCTCCTCGGCCCCCGGCATCTCGGTGGCGGGCGGATTCGACCAGGGCGCCGTGCTCTCCTTCAAGCCCATCGTCAACGCCGCAGGCGTGGAGATGGCAGGCTCCTACACACTCCAATACAGCACCAGCAGCAAGTTCAGCTCCGGGGTCATCACCACAACCTTCCCGGCGAATGGCACCGGTGGGGCCAACATCTGGATCGTGAACGGGCTCTCCAACGGCCAGGCCTACTACTTCCGCGCCCAGGGCGTGGCGGGTTCCTCCTCCAGCCCGGTCACCAGCCCATGGTCCTCGACCGCCGGCCCGGTCACCGCCAACATCCCCACGGGCGGCTATGCCGTCACGGGCACGGTCACATTCACAGGGAAAGCCACCGGCCCTCTCTACGTGGGCTTCTACAACCAGACTTCGGGCGCCGTCTACGCCGCCCAGGTGGGCAGCAAGACCTCGCCTCCGGTGAGTCCGGCGACTTACTCGGTCTCGGTTCCCTCCGGGACTGACTACTTCTTCTTCGGAATCCTCGACCAGTTGAACAAGGGCATCGTCCTTCCCGGCGACGTCACCAACACCAGCGACAACAACTCCACCGCCGTCACCATCTCGGCGGCCGCCACCGAAAACCTGACGCTCTCCAGCGCCAACAGCGGCGCCACGGTCAGCACGAATCACTCCCGCCAGCCGAATTCAGATACCGCCACCGGTTCCTCCGACTCGTACAGCCTCAGCTTCGACATCAAAGGAAAGATCAAACTGCCTGTGGCCGCTACCCTGGTCTCGGGCCCCAATGTCCTGGTGCCCATGGACCTGGGGCTGTGCAGCGATTGCGGCAGTCCGCAATTCAACTTCTGGGTCGGCGCCTATGGCACAACGCCCAAGGTCGGCGACACCTACTCCTTCCAGGTGACCTACAGCGACGGCACGTCCGAAAGCAAGACCGCCGCCGTCAGCGCCGTGCTCAGCGCCTTCGCCTCCCAGCTTTCACCCACCGGGACCGGGGCCAGCCTCACTCCCGCCTTTAGCTGGACCGACCCGGCCAGCGCCGGCAGTTACGTCTACCAGTTCCAGCTTTGGGACTCGAACGGGAATAACATCTGGCGGGTCCCCGGCAACGACTCCAACCTGAACGGATTCTCGAGCTCCGTCACCTCCCTCGCCTGGGGCAAGGATCCCACCGGGGGCGGCAGCACGCCCACCGAATCGGCCCTCTCTTCCGGGTCTCAGTACAACTGGCAGATCCAGGCCCAGGACAGCAACGGCAATTCTTCCTCCATGCAGGCCAGTTTTGAGACGGGCACTGCCAAGCTGTCTCTGCCCGCGGCCAACCCCACATCCCTTGGCTCGGCCACCGTGGGCCAGTCCTATACCGGGTTCATCAACGCCTCGGGCGGCCAACCCAACTACACATGGACCGTCAACAACGTCACGGTTCCCACCACCGGCAACCCCATCGACCTTAGCGACGGCCTCACCGCCCTGAACACCGGCGGCAACACCCTCACCATCACCGGTACCCCCACCGCGGCGGCCACGGTCGCGCTCGCGGTCAAAGTCACCGACAATACCGGAGCCACGGCATCGCAGGCCTACACCGTCTCCGTCACCACCGCGGCCCTTCCCGGGCTGCCCGCGACCAACCCCAGCACTCTCGGCTCAGCCATCGTCGGCGCGCCTTACTCCGGCGCCGTCAGCGCCACCGGCGGCGTCTATCCCTTCACCTGGTCCGTCAATGGCACATCGATTCCCGCCTCCGGCGGCTCGGTTACTCTTTCCGACGGACTGACCGCCACCAGCACCGGAGCCTTCACGCTCAGCGTCAGCGGCACGCCCACCTCGGCCGGCTCGGTGCCGTTGGACCTCTCGGTGACCGACAGCCTGGGAAACAAGGCCGGCCCGGTTGACTATTCCATCAACGTGCTCGCGGCCAGCACCGCGAACAACGCCAACCTCAAAGGAACCTATGCCTGCCTGATCCAGGGTTTCTACGACCAGAACGGGGCGCGCTGGGCCTCCGTCGCCAGCTTCCAGGCCGATGGCAAAGGCAACCTGAGCAACGGCATCTTCGACTCCAACAGCCGAAAAGGCTCCACCGCCGTCTCGGGCACCATCACTGGAACCTATTCGATAGGCGCCGACAACAATGGCCTTTCGACCTTCGACGCGGTTCTCACCTCCGGCGCTTCGGGAAGCCAATCGACCCAGTGGGCGCTTGCCCTCACCAGTGCGGCCTCGCCGGCGTCGCAGTTCCGCTTGGTCGAAACCGACGACCTGGGCTCCTCGCCCTCCGGGCAGAACGCCACGGGCAACTGCTACCTGGCCGCCACAACTGCCTTTGCCTCCAGCACCATCGCCGGCAAGAGCTTTGCCTTCGCCATCAACGGCGAAAACAACAACGGCATTCCCAAGGCCTACGTGGGCCGCTTCAGCGCCTCCACCGCGGTCGCAGGAACCTCCGGCGGAGCCATTACCGCGGGCATCATGGACGGCATGCGCGTCGATCAGTCCTCCGACAACGGCGGGTCCTTTACCGGCGCCTACACCAACCCGAACTCGAATGGGCGCTTCACGCTGACACTGACTCCAACCGGCAGTACCACCACAATAACCTTCGCCGTATACCTCGTCGATGCCAAGCGCCAATTCATGCTGGAAACGGCGGGAGACAGCGGCTTGCTGGCCGGCAACATGCGCACCCAGCTCCAGGCCTCCAACACCGCGGCCACCCTGCTCAGCGGACCTTCCGTCAGTTACGCGCAGGGATACGAGTATTCCAAAGGCGCCGTCTCCGGGTATGACTCCTCGGTCATGCAACTCACCAGCAACGGCTCCAGCGGCTTCACCGTCCACCAGAGTTATCAGGACGCCAATGGGACGTACAATTCGGGCTACGCAAACTCAGCCGCTGTCGCTGTCGCCTTCGATTCCAGCAACCCCGGCCGCGCCACCTTCTCGCCCAACTCCTCCGGCGACTCCTACTACCTCTACTTCTTCGGGGCGGACAGCGCCTTCACGCTCGGCCTCAACGGGGGGGGCAGCCCCAACTACCTTGAGACCGGCTGGTTCGAGCCGCAGACTCAAACCACCTTTACCGATGCGGCCCTGGCCGGCAGTTATATGTACGGCCAGATGCCGCCCATGCAGGAATCCCAGTACGGCAACCTGGGAGAAGTGAGCCTGACCTCAAGCGGCGCAGTCGACTTTGCCCAGACCACCGCTGGGCAGGGCTACTTCTCCTTCGACCAATCCTCCACCATGAACTACGCATGGGATTCGACCGCCGATGGAACTTTCCTGGTCACCAACCCCGGAAAGGGCGGAGCAAGCTGCGCCGTGATCAGCTCCAGCCCCCTCAAAATCGTCTGCACCCTCCAGTCCGACTCCTCGCCCTCCGTGCTGATCATGCAGCAGTAAGCGCGGCCGGATGAGCAAGAACCCTCAGCCCCGCCCAACCGGCGGGGCTGAGGGGAGAAGCGAGGGGAAAAAGGGCCGTTCGAGGTTGGTTTTGGAGCTTAAAGCGGGCAAAAAAGGCCGGATTTTGAGGCAAAAAGTCGCGATTTCAAGGGGTTTGTGTTTACTGATCAGTACCTGGGACAGGTTGATTATGTTGTTTATTTTGTTATACTTAGCTGCATGAAGAGGGTGGAAAAAGGGGCAAAAAACGGTAGGGGGGGTGGGGTGCGGCCGGTTCAGACCGGGCAGATGCCAGCCATTTTTGAATCTGAGGCATGGTGGCGGGCCGATCCTGGCGGAACTCGGGCATACGGTCATTATGCGCTGCCGGATGGTATTCATCTGCAAACGGGTTGGGGTCCGGACGCCAATCGCTTCCGGACCTGAGAGTCCAGCTTGGTCCGATGCGCCGAGATGCGGGCCGCGGCCATCACAGTTGTCATTTCTTCCGGCAAACGCCAACGATAGAAATCAGGACGCCCGGCAGGCCGTTGGCTGGTGATGGGGGAATGAATTGGCCAGCAGTGCGTTGATTTCCATGTCGTCCGGAAAACGCTCGCGGCCCTTTTCTAAGATCGTTTCGGCTTGAAGGGGTTTGTTGGTGTGAAGGCAAATGCTGGCCGCGAGAACGAAATGAAATGCTGTCGCGCCTTCCATTTGAAGGCGATGGTCAGCCGCTTCGCAGGCCAGATGATGCTGTCCCGCGATAAGGGCGGAGGTCGCCAGGATACCGTAGAGTTCTCCCGACGAGGGACTCTCCGCGATCGCCCTTTGGATTCTGTCTACGCCCTTTTCGCATTCGCCCAGTTGAACCTCCGCGGCGCCCAGTTTTGCAGACGAAAGCTGAGAAGAGTCGCCCAGCGCCTGGGCGCTCCTGTAAGCCTCGCGGGAATTCGCATAGTCGCCGCCCTGGAAATACAAATCGCCCAGCGCGGAGTGCGGCAATGGATTGGAAGGGTCCAGCCTGACTGAAAACAGCAAGGAGGCTCTGGCCTCGGCAGAGCGGCCCATGCGACCCAGGCAAATCCCAGCATAGAGCCGGGCCAGAGGACTGCGCGGCTCAAGGGAGCAGGCCTTCTGAAAATGCGGAAGAGCGGCTGCCGGATGCTGGCCGCCATCCAGCTCGCTCATGCCGATTTCAAGATGAGCCTGAAAGCTGTCCGGATTCAGCGCCAGCTTTTGAAGCCCCAGGCTGTGATAGTACCGTTCTTTCTCTTTCTTGCCCTCCGAGGCGCCTTCCACAAAGCCGAAGTGGTGGATAAGAAAATTGCCGGGGAGGCGCGGCAACTTGAGCCGATCCATGCAGTCGGAGACGGTTTCATGCACGCAATGTTCGTAATAGACGTCCGGGCGGCGACGAAACAGCCGCGTGTGGAGGGATTGAAAGTAGGCGGGATAGGCGCGGGCCTGTTCGATCACCACGGGATTGACAACCGCCTGCTTGCCCCCGCAGCGGTAGTCGAGTTCGCGCACATAGTTCCAGCGATCCACGTCATAGCCGATGGCGGTTTCCTGAGCCATCAATGCCGGGATGCGGACACGCGCCTCGGCGTCGAGCATCTCGTCGGCATCGAGCATCAGAATCCAATCGCACTGCCCCCTGGCGAGGACATGGTTGCGGGCGCGCGCGAAGTCGTCTTCCCAAGGCACCGGGACCACCTCGGCGTTGTACTGCCGGGCAATGCTTACGGTTTCATCCGTCGAGCCCGTATCCCCGATCATAATTCGGTCGACGATCCCGTCCACACTGTCCAGGCATCGAGCCAGCCCCAGGGCTCCGTCCTTGACAATCATCGAAAGTTCAAGCGTGGGGCGCGCCCGGCGCTGGGCCGAACCCTGCGAATTTTCGACCATTGTTTGCCCTTTGCATGAGACCGGGATGAGGGCCAGCCTCCGAACGGTGACCGGATAGGGTGATTGCAGCACGTATTGCGCCAAAAGTGCGCTGCCGGCCTCGCAATGTGCGGGGATGTGGGGCAGCCGCCGTGCTGCTGCTGCGCCGCATGCTGCTCTCCGTACGCCGTCAGCGGCTCATGGCGCTCGATGTCAAACAGGCGCAGGAGGTGCAACAGGTGATTCTTCCCGACGCGCGCACCGTCTTGCCGGGGTTCACCATCGAGAGCGAGTACCGGCCGGCCCGCGAAGTGGGCGGAGATTTCTTTCAGATCATTCCTGACCCCGGCGACGGAAGCCTGCTGATTGTGGCCGGCGACGTCACCGGAAAGGGACTGAAAGCCGGGATGCAGGTGGCGCTGCTGGTGGGGGCCATTCGCAGCACGGCGGAGTTGAATCCCGACCCGCTCGAGATTCTCCATGCCCTCAATCGGCGCCTGCGCGGCCGCGGCGAAGCCCATGCCACCTGCCTTGCCCTGAGCATCGACCGCGACGGCTTGGTGACGCTTGCCAATGCCGGACACATGGCTCCGTATCTCAATGCCGAGCCCGTCGCCATGGAGGGCGCTCTGCCCCTGGGCATGATCGATCGGCCCGAGTTCTCCGTGACGCGCTTTTCCCTTCAACCGGGCGACAAACTCGTGCTGCTCTCCGATGGCATCCCAGAAGCGACAGACGCCGAGGGTCGGTTGTTCGGCTTCGAACGAACCAATGAGTTGTTGCGGACGGCTCGCTCGGCGGCGGAAGTGGCGGCAGCAGCACAGGTGTTCGGCCAGGAGGACGACATCAGTGTGGTCATCGTGACGCGCACGGCCAGCGCGGAGCCGCCGGTCCTATCCGAGACCGCAACCGGTGCGGAGCCGGGTCCGATCCACTCCCGGCGAGCGGCGCAAATCGGTGGTTGATAGGTCCCTTGATTGGCCGAAGACTGAGCGGCAGCCGCGATAGAGTGGTGCGCCGGAAATTCGCTCTCGCCCGCTCGAATGCACCATCGATTTCGTCGACGTGCACATCATCGAAGCGCACATCGAGAAGATAGGAAGCGGGATACAGGGGGCACGACGGTTTACGGGCCAAGAGGAAGCTGCCTTCAAACAACAGGGGACCCTCCTGGCGGAGGGTCCCTTACTATTGCGAAACGAGCCGAGGTGCGGGTTACTTCTTGGCCGCGGCGGCGATGCCGGCCTGCTCGGCAAGGGTGGCTGCCTTGTCGGTGGCCTCCCAGGTGAACTCGGGCTCGGAGCGGCCGAAGTGGCCGTAGGCGGCGGTTTTCTGGTAGATGGGGCGGCGGAGGTTGAGGCTGTCGATGATGCCCTTGGGGGTGAGCGAGAAGTTTTTGCGCACCAGTTCGGTGAGCTTGGCTTCGCCAACCTTGCCGGTGCCGAAGGTGTCAATGCGCACGCTGACCGGCTCGGCTACGCCGATGGCGTAGGCAAGCTGGACCTCGGCGCGGTCGGCGAGGCCTGCGGCGACGATGTTCTTGGCGATGTAGCGAGCCATGTAAGCCGCCGAGCGATCAACCTTGGTCGGGTCCTTGCCGGAGAAGGCTCCGCCGCCGTGACGGCCGGCGCCACCGTAGGTGTCCACGATGATCTTGCGGCCGGTGAGGCCGGTGTCGCCCATGGGCCCGCCGATGACGAAGCGGCCGGTGGGGTTGATGTGGTACTTCGTGTGCTCGTCGAGCCATGCGGCAGGCAGCACGGCCTGGATGACGTACTTGAGGATGTCGGCGTGCAGGTCTTCGTTGGAGACGCTCTCGGCGTGCTGAGTGCTGATGACCACCGCGTCAATGCGCGAGGGCTTGCCGTTCTCGTCGTATTCGACCGTGACCTGGCTCTTGCCGTCGGGGCGCAGGTAGGGCAGCTTGCCGGACTTGCGCACCGCGGTCAACTGGCGGGTGAGCTTGTGGGCGAGGGAAATGGGGGCCGGCATCAACTCGGGGGTTTCGTTCGAGGCGTAGCCGAACATCATGCCCTGGTCGCCGGCGCCGCCGGTGTCAACGCCCTGGGCGATGTCGCCGGACTGCTTGTTGATGGTGGAGATAACGGCGCAGGTGTTGGAGTCGAAGCCATAGAGCGCGTTGTCGTAGCCGATGGAGGCCACCACGCCGCGGACCAGGCTCTGGAAATCGACGTAGGCCTTGGTGGTGATTTCACCGGCGATGACCACCAGGCCGGTAGCCGTCAGGGTCTCGGCGGCGACGCGGCTGTAGGGGTCTTGCTCCAGGCATGCGTCGAGAATGGCGTCAGAGACCTGGTCGGCAATCTTGTCCGGATGGCCTTCGGTGACTGACTCAGAGGTAAACAAGAAACGGTCGCTCAATTTTAAATGCTCCTCCCGTTGCAGGGATCTCAATTTGGGCAGCCTGAAGCGAGGACCGGTAGTTGCTGGATCACCGCCGCGGAGAAGAATTCTCAGCCGCGTCGGTCCACTCTCGCAGAAGGACATGCCAGCACCGTCAGGGGTAAGCCTTGGGATGCATGGTTCCATGGTAATTGCCTGAGTGGCTGGGAGCAAAGGCGGTTAGGCGAATGGGGATCAGGAGGCGGTGGAAGGGGCGTTCTGGAGGGTGAATCGCGGCGGGCGGGGTCTGAGGCGGCGAGATTTGGCGTTGAAAGTGGAAATTGAGCCGGTTGAGCGATGGGTCCTATTTAGTGGTTAATCCAGGCCATGAAGCGGTCGATGAGGCCGTGGGCCCAGGCGAGTGCGTGGTGGGCGAGGGCTGAAATCCCGCCCATGGGCAACAGGGTGGGCCACCAGCCGGCGCGCACGCCGAAGTAGCGCACGATGAGATAAACGCCGGCAGCGACGACCAGCAGCAAGAGAATAGCGCCGATCCAGCGCAGGCGGAATTCGATGGCGTCACGGCGCTGGATGCGCGCCTTGCCCACGTTGGCGGCAAAGGCCGTCCAACCGCGGTCGTCGTCGGCTTCCTGCCCGGAGGCCACGGAAGCCTTGAGGAACCGCTCCGTCCAGTCGCGCTGATCGAGGCCCACTGCGCCGGCGTAGCCGCGCACAATGCCCTTGCTCAGAATTCCACCGGGAAGCAGGCGAAACCTCTCCTGCTCCAGCGCCACGAGGTGATGCCGGCTGATCTTGGTTACTGCCGTAATGTCTTCCAGCGCAATGCCGCGGGCCAGCCGCTCCATGCGCAGGTCTTCTCCAAATTTGCCCATCGCCAACCGGGAAATCTCGCGTGCATGGGAGATTTCCACATCCACAATAAACCGGCCTCCGGCTCCCGTCAAAGACAATTGTTGTTTTTCCCTTTCTTTTCAGGAGTCTGGGAGTCGCTTGCGGGGTAAATGAATGTTTATTAAGTATTTATCCCCGGCAGGGGCTTCGCGGTCCGGTCCGGGGGGCCCTTATCGGCGCTCATCCGGCCGCAACCGGGCAGCCTGCGCCAGACGGAGATGGAAGCCGGCTCAGCTTTCCCGAAACCTGGCGCCGGTGTCCGGAAGTCTCAATCCGCCTTCGGCTGGGGGACCAAATCGGCCTTCGGCGGCGGGCGCCCCGGCTGTTACCCTGAAGGGGAGGGAAGGGTGTGATTGATCGACCCCTCGGAGCCATCATCGGGAATGAACAAGCTCATTTTTGCCAATCTGCTGCACCGGCCTGTCCGCTCCATCATCAGCGTGCTGGCGGTGGCCATTGAAGTTGTGATGATTCTGTCCATCGTGGGCATCTTCATGGGCATGTTGAACGACCAGAAGCAGCGCACCAACGGCATCGGGGCCGACCTGATGCTGCGGCCCAATAACGCCAGCATCATGAACGGCGTGGGCGGCGCGCCGATGCCGGCCAAGAACATCGAGGCCATTCGCAGGCTGCCCCATGTGGCGGTGGCTTCGCCGGTGATTCAGCACCTGAACACCGAAGGCAAGATTGAAGTGCTGGCGGGCATCGAATACTCCAGCTACAACGCGCTGAAGCCGTTTGTGTTTCTCTCGGGCGGACCGTTCCAGGGACCCAATGACGTGATCATCGACGACATCGCGGCCAGCGCCGACGGGGGTTTGCATGTGGGCCAGACGATTCCCGTGATGGACGGCAATTTCCGCATCTGCGGCATCGTGGAGAATGGCAAGGGCGCCCGCAAGCTGCTGCCCATCGATACCATGGGGCAGATGCTGGGGGCGGTGGGCAAGGCTTCGCTGTTCTATATCCGGAGCGACGACCTCGCCAACCAGAAAGCCATCGTCGAGGAGATTCACGCGACGAAGGGCCTGGAAAACAACCAGGTGGAGTCGACTGACGACTGGCTGAAGCAGATGACCCCGGACAAGCTGCCGGGCTTCAACATCGCGCTCGACGTGGTGACCTCGATTGCGGTTGTGGTGGGGTTCCTGGTGATATTCCAGTCGATGTACACGGCGGTGCTGGAGCGGACGCGGGAGATCGGGATTCTGAAGTCCATGGGGGCCTCGAAGCCGGCCATCGTCAGCATGGTGCTGCGCGAGACCGCGGCGATGGCGGTGGTGGGGGTCCTGGTGGGCATTGTGGGAACCTTTGGCGTGAAGTGGCTCATTGGCCACCTGTTTCCCACGCAGCATTTTGAGATTACGGCGATCTGGGTGGCGCGGGGAGCGGCGATCGCCTTCGCCGGCGCGCTGTGCGGCGCGCTCTATCCGGCCTGGCTGGCCTCGCGCAAGGACCCGATTGACGCGCTGGCGTACGAGTAAAGACAGTGGTCAGTGGTCAGTGGTCAGTGATCAGTGATCAGTGATCAGTTGTCAGTTGTCAGTGGATCGTGAAGGACTGAGGCGCTGCCGGGATTTCGGCAGCGCCTTTTTGCTGCCGGAGCCTTCAGTAGAGGAGTTTCTCGATTTCGTCCGGGTCGAATCGGGCATGAGCTGCCGGGAAGATCGAATGTGCGTACCTCCAACCGCTCCATCGCCGGGCGGCATATCGGTCATCTGGCCCTAGGGACAGGGCTGAGAACGCCGGAACGGACAATTCTCCTGAAACTCAGCCCGCGCAGTGCCGATAGTTCCGTGGAATGCCGATCGGGTACCGGTGAAGTCTTTCCACAGGAGGAAGGATCAATGAAGGGGACCATCGTAAAGTGCATGGAAGAACTGGTCACAAAGAAGTTTGGGGCGGCCAAGTGGAAGGAATCCCTCAAGAATGCGGGGCTCCCGGAAGCGCGATACTTCAGCATCACTGAGGATGTGGCCGAAGCGGAGATCCTGGCCATCATGAAGGGGATCGCGGGCGCGGCTTCACTTTCCATGGAACAGGTGATGGAAGCATTCGGCGAATACTGGTCCAGCGTCTATGCCCCCGATTTGTACGCAGTATATTTCGGCAAGGCTAAAAGCACCCGCGAGTTGTTGCTCAACCTCGATCAGATCCACGTCGCAATGACCAAGAGCATGAAGTCGGCTCAGCCGCCGCGTTTCCGCTACGAGTGGAAGGGAGACAACGACCTGGTGATGCACTATGACTCCAACCGGGGATTGGTTGCCCTGATGCCCGGCCTGATTCGCGGATTGGGCAAATACTACAAGGATGCCCCCCAGGTGAAAGTGCACGGAAACGCCGTGCAGGTTCATTTCCAGTAGAACCCTTGCCCAGTGATCAAGCTGCAGGGCGGCAGAGGCGGGCAGCGCTCTTTCTCAAGTTCCCCAACCCAGCATAGGGACCGGCGTCCCATTCTTCGAGCGCACTTTGCACGAAGGATGGGACGTCATAGTGTCTGGAGAAGATTTGAATTTCCGCACCCTCGCATGAGGCATGGGCGGCGCTGTGCGCCGAATGCCGCCGCTCGATTTCGCCAGTTGACGCGAAAGTGCTGCCTGGTTACAAAGCCTGGTTTTTCCGCAGCCTGGTCAGTCGAGGCGTTTCTCGATTTCGTCCAGGTCGAAGCGGGCAGATGTGCCGGGAAGGTCGAATGACCGCGCCTCCAACGGCTCCAGCCGTCCGCCGACATACCGGTATTTCGGACCATCCGGGTCGATGACCAGAATCGTCCGGATTCCCATGCGCTCATACATCCCGCACTTGTTCATGACGCGCTTGAGCGTATCGGCGGCCGAAAGAATCTCGAAAACCGCGACCGGTGGATGGGTGGCGATCCGCTCGATAGGCAGGTTGCGGTCCAGCAGCGTCACATCCGGGACCAGGAAGGAAGTGGGTGCAACCTGCACCCGGAGTTCCGGCCGCACGCGAATCTGGCCAGTTTGTGCCTGCTGACGGAACCAGGCAAGAATCGCATCCTGCCACGCAGAGTGATCATTTTCTCCCACGGCCCGCTCCTCGATCTGGCCATCGACGTACTCTGCGTCGGGCTCGAAGGAGCTGCGCAGGTATTCTTCCACGGTGACAAACGTTGCTGCGGCTGCCATGGCCCCTCCCTTGTGAAAGATATTACTCCCAACTTGCTGGGATGGGGATGAGGGGGGCGTCGCGCCAAAACAAGAGGAGGGCCAGCTACCTTGCTGAGACTACTTCTTGTCGAGGGCGTACTCCATGGACCAGATGGCGCCGGGGCGCATGTACATGCTGGCGCGGAAGAGGCCGCGGATGTCGTAGGCCTCGGGGGTGCGGAAGAAGTAGCCGCGGTCGCGCCACACCACGTTGTAGACGCCCTTGGCGGTGGCGAAGCCCTGGTCGCGCATGCCCTCGGCGATCATGTGGCTGGCCACGCCGAAGGTGGTCCCGGTCCACACTTCCTCAATCTGGCCGTTGGTGTGCAGCGGGTTGCCTTCCGGGCTGACGCCATTGACGGCGCCCATCTCGCCCTTGGCGAATTTGCGCACGTTGGCGTTGTAAACCATGCGCAGGGCGGATTTGCGCATGTCTTTGGGCACCAGGTCACCCAGGCCGGTGAGGTCCGCATACCACTGGCCGGCCAACTGCTCGGCCATGATGGCATCGGTGTCCTGGCCTTTGACGGCGTAACGGAAATACTGCCCGGTCCAGAGCTTTTTGATGTAGGCGTTGGAGGCTTTGGCTTCGAGGGCGTCGTAGGCGTCGGCGGTTTTGGAATCGCCGAGCTTCTCCGCCATGCGGGCCGTGGCCCTGAGGGCCGCGAGGTAAAGGCCGCCGCTATAGGAGCTTTCGCCGGTGGCGATCCATTCGTCGTAGGTCTGGTCAGGGAAGCCGCCGTTTTCAATCAGCCCGTCGCCGTCGGTGTCGTATTGTTTCAAGTGCTCCATGGCTTGCTGGACGGCGCTCCAGCTTGAACGCAGAAAGGCGTCGTCGGTGGAGCCGGTGAGCACGTAGTCGCGCCAGACCATGAGCACGTACTTGGAGTTGAGGTCGCGCCAGTTGGACACATCCTGGTAGTTGTACTGGTTGGAGTTGACCAGCGGATCTTCCTGGGGCGCGCCCAGGTCGTGAGGCACTGCGCCGGGGGTCTTACGGGTGAACTCGACGAGCTGATGGTCGCGGGCGCTCTTCCATCCCCAGATGTAGTGCTGCGGGTTGGACTCGGGAATGGTGTCGGTGTACTCGCGCATCTCCTGTTTTTCGATCTCCGGCCAGAAGCGCAGCAGGGCAAACGAGCCGTAGAAGCGCACATCGGAGGTGCCGTAGTAGGGATAGTCGAAGCACTCCAGATAGGTGAAGCTGTCGTTGATGCTGGCGGAGGGGTGGGCGGGGTTGCCGACACCGTCGCGCTCGTGGGCCCAGACGGAGCCGCCGTCGGCCAGGTAGTAAAGCTCGTTGAAGAGCTCGCCCCGGTACCAGAGCGGCTTGTGCTGGTCCTCGGCGATGGGTTTTTGCCAGGCGTCGATGGCCCGGCTCCATTCTTCCTGGTGCTCGAGGGCGGTGCGGGCAATCTCCCAGGCGTGGGTTCCCTCCGCGCCGAAATAGTGTGTGTAGTGCCGGTTCCATTTGCGGCCGCCGCCGAACTGGACCACCGGCAAATCCCAACTGAGGACCATGGGCACCAATCGCTTCTCATGCGGGCCGAGGGTGAAGCGGACGGCAAATGCGCCGGCCAGTGGGTCGCCGCTGGAGGCGACCGGCGGCGCCTCGTTGGGCAGCCGGCCGTCTTTCGAGAACGGCCGCCAGACCTCGCCGCCGTCGCCGGAGGCTTGATACGAGGCCAGGTAAGTGACCTCCGCGCCGTCGCCGGGGAGGGTGGCGATGGCGAATTGCCCATCCCACTCCTCGGTGACCGGCCCCTGGCGCAGGCGGTCGAAGACGATGCCGCTGGCCTGGCCGCCGGCGATTTTCTCGGTTTGGAAGCGGTCGGTGTTCTGCTGGTTCAGCGCGCCATCGAAGGTGCGCGACTGGTCGCGGAACCAGCCCACCATGTTGGCCCAGGAGAAGAGGATGGAAACCGTCACCGGCTTCGACGAGGGATTCTCGGCCGTCCAGCGGTATACGGCCACCGGATAGCTGGTCTCCTGGTAGTTGTTGGGCAGGATGGGCGAAAACTGCTCGACGGTCAGCTTGACCGGCAGGACCCTGGTTCCGTAGGCGAACCAGCTTTTGGGGTAAAGCGCCGCATACTCGCCGTCGCCGGCCGGGTAGCTCCAGTTCCATGCGTCCAGCGAGTAGCCCTGCGGCTTGCCCACGGCCAGAGCCATGGAAACGGGCGCCGAGCCCTCCTGCTGCGCGAAGACGGCGAACTGGTCGGCGGCCACGTCCTGATATTTATGGATGCCGGCCTTGACGTGCCAGCGCTCGAAGCGGCCGCGATAGCTGCGGGAAAAAGTTCCGGCGCCAAAGCCGCCGACCGGCGCGCCCTGCCAGTAGCCGTCGTCGATGTTCGAGGAGCCCAGCTCCGGCTTGTGCGTGCCGGGATTGGCGGGAGGCGTGCCGATGGGGATGCGCCATGCGGCCTCGGGAATGGTGTCCTGGCCGAAGGCCGCGGAGGCCGCGGCCAGAAGCAGGAATGCAGAGATAAAACGATTTAGTCGCAAGTGCTTGAGTCTCCTGCAGGGGGGCAGAAACAATCATACACAGCGCCTTCGGCGGGGCGCAAAGCTGTGGCAGCGGGCGGCGGTGACCCTGCTGGCGCGGCTGCCGGCTGGTGGAACCGGGTCGCGGAGCGAGGACGCCGGCGCGGTATACTCGGGGCATCTCCTCCGAGGCCTTTGCCCCTCATTTCAGAGGATTCTCGCCTTGTTCGAGAAACCTGCTGCGCACGCTTCGTCGAGGAGTACCCTGTTGCGGAGAAGCAGACCTTGACGAAGTCGTCCCAACGCTGGATTTATGCCGTCTGGCTGGTCCTGATTGCCAGTTTCGCCCTACTGCACGCCTTTCATCTGCGCGCCGACTTTCCCAACCACACGCCATGGTTCAGCGACTGGGCCAAGTACACCGATGAGGGATGGTACGGCAACGCGGCCATCCGCGCCCACCTGTTTGGCCACTGGTACCTGCCGGGAGACTTCAATCCCGCGCCGGCCGTGCCGGTGTGGCCGTTTCTGGAGTGGGTTCTGTTCTTCTTTACCGGGGTCACGGTCCAGGCCGCGCGGGGTCTCGCGGTAGGGTTCTTCTTTTGCAATCTGCTGCTGAGCTATCTGCTGCTCCGCTCCAGGGGGCCGCGGTGGATGGCGCTGCTGGCCCTCACGCTGATGGTGACCAGCCCATTCCTCTACTGCTTCAGCCGGCTGGCCATTCTGGAGCCGATGCTGACCGCCTTCACGCTGGCGGCACTGAACCTGGCTGTCCGCTTGCCGCGGATGCGCCGCCCAATGGGCGCTGCCGCCGCTATCGGCCTGCTGTTCACGCTGATGATGCTGACCAAGACCACGGCCGTGTTCCTGCTGCCGGCCCTGGGATGGGCCATGGCGGCCTCGCTGTGGCGCGACAAGAAGCTGGCGCTGCGCTGCGCCGCGACCGCTGCGGCCGTGTTCGCCGCCGCCTTCGGCCTGTGGATGGCGCTGGTCATCCACTTTGGCCTGCTCGCCGACTACAAATATCTCTTCTTTGTGAACAAGTACGACAAGCCGCCGGAGTTCTACTGGCCGCTGGTCAGCCTGTGGTGGTCGATTCACGGCATTCCGTGGGTGGACCACATCCTGATCCCCATGGCTGGCCTGCTGGTGGCCGGCGCGGCTGTGGCCTGGTGGAGTTCCCGAGCGCCCGCGGAAGGGGCCGCGAGGGTGGGGCCGAATTCCTGGGGCCGCAGCCTGCTGCTGGACCCGGTGCTGGGCGCGTCCCTGTTGGCCGCTGCCGGCTACATCCTTTTTATGACCTACCAGAATCACCCGCAGCCCCGCTACTACGCCGTGGTCGGCATTTTCTGCTTCTTCGTGGTGGCGCAGGGAGCCGCGGCGCTGCTGGGCCAAACCACCGATACTGGCGCTGAGCCGGCGCACGGGCCGTGGCGGCGACGCCTGGGGTGGGCCGTCATCGGGATGGCCGCCTTTGCTGCCGCCGTCAATGCCGCCTCGACCCTGAATTTCGCCTTGCACCCGGAGTACACGTTTGTGGATGCGGCCCAGCGGCTCACCCGCTATATCGACGAGCACCCCAACGGCAATCGGCTGCTGTTGTCGATCAGCGGCGATCAGATTACCCTGGCCACCCACCTGCCCAGCATCTGCGACGATTTCGGAACCGAGGACCTGGCGCCCAAGCTGGCCGTCTACCGGCCCGGCTGGTACGCCACCTGGAACGACCTGGACCCCGGCACCCTCGAAGACCTCCACAACCGGTTCTCGCTGGAGCAGGTGGCCAGCTTCCGCGCCTTCGACGATCCGGACCGCAATGTCCTGGTTCTGTTCAAGCTGCGCCCGCTTCCCGGCGGCCAGGTGCGCGATCCGGGCCGGCAGAACCTGCTGCTGCCTCTCAAGGGCGACAAGATCGACATTCCGGTCGAGTAGGCCATGAAACACCGCAATTCCCGCCTGCCCGGTGCTCGACACTTCCGGGGCAAGGTCCATCCTTTGTTGGACTAAGCTCCGGACCGTGAGCCCTGTGACTGCAATCACTCGACAGTGTCCCATGCGGATGCTACGCTTCCGGTGACTTTTTCACCGGCAATTTGCCGTAGCGATTTTCCGGGGACAGGTCGCGAATGCGACCCCAAACTTCTGATCGGGAGGAAATGTGACTGCACAGTATTGGGTGTACTTTTTTCTGGCCGTGAGCGCTCTACCGCTCGTTATGGCCTTGTTTTTTGCGCGCCAAGTCGTCGGCGCTGACACCGGAACTCCGGGAATGCAGAAGATCGCGGCGGCCATTCAGGGCGCGGGGACATTTCTAACGCGCCGGCGGAAGACGGTGGCGGCCGTCCTGGGCCTGCTGCTTCCCACCCTCGCCAGCGCGCAGCCGGAACAGGCGGGCGGCGGCGAAGCCAGCCTGATCCTGCCGGATTTGCGGGCCGTGCATTTCGCCAATTTTGCCGGCTTGAGCGGCCATGCCCTGCTGTCGATCGGACTACTGTTCTGCGCCGCAGGCCTGCTCTTCGGCCTGGTGATCTTCGAGCAGTTGAAGAACATGCCGGTTCATCGCTCCATGCGCGAAATGTCGGAGCTGATCTACGAGACCTGTAAGACCTATCTGGTGACGCAGGGTAAGTTCATCATGCTGCTGTGGGCTTTCATCGCCGTCATCATCTCGCTTTATTTCGGCTGGCTGGCGCCAGTGCAGGGTAAACCCATTGCCGTTACGTTGCCGGTTATTTTGTTGTTCTCGCTCATCGGCATCGCGGGCAGCTACGGGGTGGCGTGGTTCGGAATTCGGGTCAACACCTTTGCCAACTCCCGCGTGGCATTCGCTGGATTGAAGGGCAAGCCGTACCCGCTGTTCGCCATTCCGCTGAAGGCCGGCATGAGCGTCGGCATGATGCTGATCTCGGTCGAGCTGCTCATCATGCTGGTCATCCTTTTATTCATCCCGGCCGATTTTGCCGGCCCCTGCTTCATCGGCTTCGCCATTGGCGAATCGTTGGGCGCGGCGGCTCTGCGTATTGCCGGCGGCATCTTCACCAAGATCGCCGACATCGGCTCCGATCTGATGAAGATCGTCTTCAAAATCAAGGAAGACGACGCGCGCAACCCGGGCGTCATCGCCGACTGCACGGGCGACAACGCGGGCGACTCGGTTGGACCCTCGGCCGACGGATTTGAGACCTACGGCGTCACCGGCGTGGCCCTGATCACCTTCATTCTGCTGGCTGTCCCGGATCACACCACGCAAGCGCAACTGCTGGTGTGGATCTTCGTGATGCGCGTGGCCATGCTGATCTCCAGCTCGGGCGCCTACTTCCTCAATGGTTTGATCGCCAAGGCCAAATACGCCCACTCCGACGACATGGACTTCGAGGCGCCCTTGACCTCGCTGGTCTGGATCACCTCCATCGTCTCCATCGTGCTGACCTACGTCGTCTCCTACCTGATGATCCCCACCATGGGTGACGGGTCGCTGTGGTGGAAGCTGGCTTCCATCATCTCCTGCGGCACTCTGGCCGGCGCGCTGATCCCCGAACTGGTCAAGGTCTTCACCTCGACCAACTCGGCCCACGTGCAGGAAGTGGTCACCTCCGCCAAGGAAGGCGGAGCATCGCTGGGTATCCTGTCGGGTCTCGTGGCCGGCAATATGTCGGCTTACTGGCTGGGACTGAGCATGGTTGCGCTGATGGGCGTGGGCTATTTCTTCAGCATGGGCATACCGGATGCATTCAATAATCCGGCGGGAATGATGCTGGCTCCGGCCGTCTTCGCCTTTGGCCTGGTCGCCTTCGGCTTCCTGGGCATGGGACCGGTGACGATTGCCGTGGATTCCTACGGCCCGGTTACCGACAACGCTCAATCCGTCTATGAGTTGTCGCTGATTGAAACCATTCCCGGCATCGAATCCGAGTTGAAAAAGGACTTCGGCATCGACGCCAAATTCGAGCGCGCCAAGTATCTGCTGGAAGCCAACGATGGAGCCGGCAATACCTTCAAGGCGACCGCCAAGCCAGTGCTGATCGGTACCGCCGTCGTCGGCGCAACCACCATGACCTTCTCGATCATCATGGCCCTGACCGACGGACTGAAAACCAACGTGGACAAGCTCTCCCTGCTGCACGCGCCCTTCATGCTGGGGCTGATCTGCGGTGGCGCGGTCATCTTCTGGTTCGCCGGCGCTTCCATGCAGGCCGTCACCACCGGCGCTTACCGCGCGGTCGAGTTCATCAAGGCCAACATTCACCTCGAAGGCGCGGAGAAGGCCTCGGTTACGGACAGCAAGAAGGTGGTCGAGATCTGCACCAAATACGCGCAGAAGGGGATGTTCAACATCTTCCTCGCCGTCTTCTTCGCCACGCTCTCGTTCGCCTTCATGGAGCCGTTCCTGTTTGTCGGCTACCTGTTCTCGATTGCGATCTTCGGCCTGTACGAGGCCATCTTCATGGCCAATGCAGGCGGCGCATGGGACAACGCAAAGAAAGTGGTAGAGGTGGACCTGAAACAGAAGGGGACGCCTTTGCACGACGCAACCGTAATCGGAGACACCGTCGGCGATCCGTTCAAGGACACCTCGTCGGTGGCGATGAACCCGATTATCAAATTCACGACCTTGTTCGGATTGCTTGCGGTGGAGCTTGCGGTTACGCTCACGAAGAGCAACCCGATGCTCACACACGTGATGACCGTCGCATTCTTCCTGGTGTCGGCTTTCTTCGTGCGCAGATCGTTCTACGGCATGAGGATTGAAACCAAGGAAAGCAACTGAAGTCTGGAAGCAACTGATTTCCGACTTTGAAATCGAAGAAAACGCCGCCTGGAAATGGGCGGCGTTTTCTTTTGGTGCGCCCGGCGCGCTGGCCTTTCGATCCCATTGATTCCAAGGGAACAGGGCGTATTTTTTTGCTTGACTTCACCTCGGACTCAGGGTACTTTCCGCTCAACCCAATTCATCGGGCGGGCCCCTTCCCTCAACTCAACTTGGAAACAGTCGCGGCTTAACCAACGCGCGGATGGGCTGCGGCCCGCGTGCGGTTTTTGCGTCACTGCGACGGCTGCGCTTGCGGTTTTCCGGGGGCGGGGAATCCAGCCAATTCCGGTTCAGGAGGCAAGCCAATGCCAGACAATGTGGTAGTGGATCCCAACAACCCGATCACCGTCTTCCAGTCGTGGCTGGGAACGAATCAAGTTCTGGATCAAACCGCAACTCTGAAGTCGCTCTGGGCAAAATTCAACAAGGAGGCCGGGGGAGGGGCGCTGGACTTCAACAAGTTTGGCGTGCCTCGACTCATCAATCTCATCAAGGGAGCCTTTCCAACGTTCAACACCGACACGGGAACCGTGGCGGCATGGACCCTCGGACAGGGGATCGGGGCGCTCGATGGCTTATTGGACTAACGGATGCGTTGAACGCTCCCGCGATACGGGCCAATTGACCAAGGAGTTTCGCATGAGATCGAATCGTGGTTGGCGTTTGTGCCGTGAAATGGCCATTCTTGCTGGTCTTGCGTCGGTTGCGAGCGCGGCGTTTTCACAGCAGGCCGCGGCGGCATCTGGAAGTCAAGCCAAGGCGCCAGAGTACAAGATTCTGGGGCCTGACGAGGTGCTTCTCGAAGCCGGTTCGAAGGCCGTTGACTGCATCAATTCTTACCGCCGGAAGAATCAGAACGGAGGCGCCTGCATCGCAGAGGTGAAATTGAACGGTGTCCCGGCCGCATCCCCACCGATTCAGGTGTGTGGGCAAGGGTGGTTTCTGCTGACCTTTCCGCAGGGCTCGATGGCGCCGGATCAACAGTATCTGCTCACCTACAGGGAGGTCGCGGGGCACGGCGGGGAGCCGGCGGCAGCGGAAAAACCGAAAGGCGCCGAACCGCTGGCGAAGCACAAGGCAAAAGAAGAGCCAAGCGCGATCATCCTCGACACGTACGAAAAGATTTCTGTAATCCAGGGTTCGGCCAAGGGAGTTTACGAATTCAAATCCGCGACGGCATTTGGAAAAGAGAGCGACTACGACGGCTACAAGAACCCGCCGTCATGCCCCCGCGACCCGCAGAACGTGGGACAAATCAAGTTTTCTCTTGATGCGGATCAACTGCCAAAGGACCAGAAAGTCATCGATGAGGCATTCGCCGGAGTCATCGGCAAGTGGGGCAACCAGAATGTGCTGGGGATCAAGTTCATACCGGACAATGCTTCCGCCGAAACTTCCGGGACCGAGGCGGCTTCAAGTGTTGTGAGCCCCTACAAGAATTCGCGCAAGGCGCCCAGCGGAAAAACGGACGCTGAACTGTATGCCAACGTGAACCTGGTTGCCGCGACCGGCGCATCGCTTGCCTGGGGGCTGGACGGGAAGATTTCCGCATGTCCCGACTTCAAGGCGTCGTGGCGACTGGTGGCTTGCCCTGATGTATTCGCTACGTCGAAAAAATATGGAGCGCTTGCGGTGACGTGGTTATCCGCGACCGCCAACGGAGGGCACAACACCGGCAGCATTCAAGGCCAGAGCTACACGGATTCAGTGGCCTGGAACCTGCCAATCAGCTTCGTGCCTCAGCATGGCAACGTCCTGATCACCGGCGCGCCGGATTTTGAAACCGATTGGGAACTGGACAGGAGAAACTTCCTGGGCACACTGGGCGCCTTCTGGCAACCGAAGAACAATACACAACAATTCAAGATAGACAAAGGGGGGGCGGCGATTGCCGATCCCGTTGCTTACCTCGGCACGCGCGAAGGACGCGTGGGCTACGAGTTCGACGCGCAATTTGGATTTGAAGGCGGACACGCCATCGACGACACCACCCAAAAGCCGACAAAAGGCTCTGCGCCCGCTGTCCTCATCCCGGCATACTCGATCTTCAGGGCTGTTCCCCAACTGCATGGCGTCTACCAGTACTGGAGGTTCAGTTTTGACGAGCAATTCATCGGGCGGTACTTATTCCTCACCGAGAACTCAGCAACGCAGTCGAAGGCAAATGTCGTCTATCCGGAGAGACTCACCGGATGGAAGGGAATCAACAAGCTGAACTGGTCGTACAAGACGAATCCCACCGGTGCGTTTTCGTTGTCGCTGACCTACACGGATGGATTCGATGCGCCCAAGTTCAAGCGCACCAATTCAGTGCTTGCGGGTCTGACGTTCATGTATTGAACAGCGAGCCCTATTCTCTTCCCGCGGCTGCCAGGCTCTGCCTCTGCCGCCCTTCGGCGTCGAAGTTCTCGGGGTCGAGCCAGGCTTCGAAGGCGCGCTTGCGGGCCGGCCAGTCGCTGTCGAGCATGGCGAACCAGGCGGTGTCGCGGCTCCTGCCCTTGATGACCATGTGCTGGCGGAAGATGCCCTCGAAGGTGAAGCCCAGGCGCAGGGCGGCGCGGCGCGAGGGCCCGTTCCCGGCGTTGCACTTCCACTCGTAGCGGCGGTAGCCCAGGTGGTCGAAGATGTGGCCAGCCATCAGGAACATGGCCTCGGTGGCCGCCGTGGTCCGCTGCAAGGCCGGCGAGAGCAGGATGTTGCCCACCTCCACCACGCCGTGCGCCGGCTCGATGCGCATGTAGCTGGCGTACCCGGCGGCCTGCCCGGACGCGGGGCCTGGCTGCGAAGTTCCCGGTTGATTGCTTGCGGTGGGCAAAATGGCCAGAAAAACAGCGCCCTTTGCCGACTGCTTTTCGGCCAGCGCCTGGCGCAGGGCTGCCTCGGTTGCGTAGGGACCGTCTCCCATCCAGGTCCACAGGTCGTCATGGCCGCGCACGGCCTGCCAGAGGGCCGCGGTATGGCGCTCGGCGTCGAGCGGCTCCAGGGTCACGGTCCGGCCCCGCAGCGTGATGGCTGCGGGCGGCGGCACGGGCTTCCAGCCGAAGGCGGGCGGGGTGGACACGAGACCAGCTTAGCAGCAGGGGGCAGGGAACAGGGGGCAGGGATCAGGGGATCAGCCGGGGCGCTGCCGTGGTTCCCCGCCCGGCCCGGTTGTCCACATCTTCACAGGACGGGGGCGCAAACTGCACCGTTTCTGCGTCTTGTCCCCGGACTCGGCAGAGAATAGGCTGGTGGCTGGGGATGAGCGATTTCAAGCCGGCCCCCCGCTTGCACCGAATCCGGGACAGGGCCGGGGCTGAAGCGCCCGCCGCGAAAGGCCGTTCGAGCTTTCCACAGGCATTCGCCTTTGTTTCGGAGAGAGATGCCGCGAATGTGAACAAAATACAAGATGTAGTGGTTTGTTGTTGACTTGTACCACAGACAGCGGTATTTTTTCATCTGCGGCTGTTAACGGACTGTAATGAGTTCCGGTGTAAAGGCCCTCCCGGAATGCCGCACAGGGCAGAGAAATCGCGGTACTTTCTAATCCCCGATTCCCGCACTTTGTAAGAGATGCCCCCGACTGCTTCCAGGCTGCCTTGCGCCGGATGGAGCCGGGCACTCACCAGCCTTTTCGCCCATTGAGAGGATTCCATGCACGATACGCACCTGCATACGTCCACCGCTTCGCTCCAGACTCCTTACACCCAAAGAGGTCTGATTTTTTCGCGCCGCTTTACCCCCGAGGGAGTTTCCCCGTACGACGATGTCCAGTGGGAACTGCGCACGGCGTCCATTACCGACAGCAAGGGCAACACCATCTTTGAGCAGAAAGACGTCGAAGTGCCGGTGGACTGGTCGATGACCGCGACCAACATTGTGGCCTCGAAGTACCTGCACGGCCAGTTGGGCACTTCCGAGCGGGAGACCGGCGTGCGGCAACTGGTGGGGCGCGTCGTCGAGACCATCCGCGACTGGGGCATGGCCGGCAACTATTTTGCCACCCCCGAGGATGCGGCCATCTTCCACGACGAGCTGGCGCACATGCTGCTGACCCAGAAGGTGGCCTTCAACTCGCCGGTGTGGTTCAACGTGGGCTGCGACCGGCTGGAGCCGCAGGCGGACGGGCAGAACTGGCACTGGGATCCGGTGACCGGCGGCGTGCGCTACTCCGCCACCGGCTACCGCAATCCGCAGTGCTCGGCCTGCTTCATCAACTCGGTGGACGATTCGCTGGACTCGATTCTGACCCTGGCCAAGACCGAGGGCATGCTGTTCAAGTGGGGCTCGGGCACGGGAACCAACCTGTCGTCGATTCGCGGCTCGCAGGAGACGCTGTCGGGCGGCGGCCAGGCCTCGGGGCCGCTGAGCTTCATGCGCGGCTTCGACGCCTTCGCCGGGGTCATCAAGTCCGGCGGCAAGACCCGCCGCGCCGCCAAGATGGTGATTCTGAATGTGGACCACCCGGACATCATGGACTTCATCGAATGCAAGGCCAAGGAAGAGGCCAAGGCGTTCTCGCTGATCAAGGCCGGATACGACGGCTCGGGGCCGGATTCCGAGGCCTATTCGTCGATTTTCTTTCAGAATGCCAACAACTCGGTGCGCGTGAGCGACGAGTTCATGCGGGCTTATGAGGCGGACGGCGACTTCACCACCTATACGGTGAAGGACCGCCAGCCGGTCAAGACCTACAAGGCGCGCGACATCATGCGCAAGATCGCCGAAGCCACCTGGCTGTGCGGCGACCCCGGCATGCAGTTCGACACCACCATCAACCGCTGGCACACCAGCAAGAACACGGCGCGCATCAATGCGTCGAATCCTTGCTCGGAGTACATGTTCCTGGACAACTCGGCCTGCAACCTGGCCAGCTTCAACCTGATGAAGTACGTCAGCCCGGCGGGGGTCTTTGACATCCAGGCCTACCGGCACTCGATTTCGGTGATCGTCACGGCCATGGAGATCCTGGTGGACAATTCCGGGTACCCGACCGAGGCCATCGCCCGCAACTCCCACGACTACCGGCCGCTGGGCCTGGGTTACGCCAACCTGGGCGCGCTGCTGATGGCCTTTGGCCTGCCCTACGACTCGGCAGCCGGACGCGACCTGGCCGCCTCGCTCACCGCCATCATGTGCGGCCAGGCCTACCTGCAGTCGGCCATTGTGGCAGCCAACTGCCCGCCCATCGCCTCCGCCACCCCCCTGACCGCCTCGGTGGACCGCCAGGGCGGCGCCTGCCCGGGGTTCTACGTCAACCGCGAGCCCTTCCTCGATGTGATCCGGATGCACCGGGCCGAAGTGAATAACATCGGCAAGTCGCGGCAAAGCGGCGAGCCCTTCAACGTGCCGCAACTCGACGCGCTCATCGACTCCAGCCGCGAGTGCTGGGATATGGCGCTGGTCTACGGCGAGCGTTACGGCTATCGCAACTCGCAGACCACGGTTCTGGCGCCGACCGGCACCATCGGCTTCATGATGGATTGCGACACCACGGGCATCGAGCCCGACCTGGCGCTGGTCAAGTACAAGAAGCTGGTGGGCGGCGGCATGATCAAGATCGTCAACAACACCGTCCCCGAGGCCCTCTTCAAGCTGGGTTACAAGAGCGACGAGGTCAACGCCATCGTCAGCTACATCGACGCCACCGGCACCATCGAGGGCGCGCCGGGCGTCAAGCCCGAGCACCTGGCGGTCTTCGATTGCAGCTTCAAGCCGGCCAAGGGAACCCGCTCCATCCAGTACATGGGACACATCAAGATGATGGCCGCCGCGCAGCCGTTCCTCTCCGGCGCCATCTCCAAGACCGTCAACCTGCCCCATGAAGCCAGCGTGGAAGACGTGGCCGAGGCCTACGCCGAGAGCTGGCGCCGCGGCATCAAGGCCGTGGCCATCTACCGCGACGGCTCCAAGGGCACCCAGCCGCTGAACACTAGCATGGACGCCAAGCGCGAGCCCTCGGCTCTGGACCTGGCGGGCAGCCGCGTGCTCGCCCAACTGTCTGCCGGCCAGGCCGCCGCCGAGTCCGACCTGAAGGCCCTGGAAGCCAAGATCGGAGAAAAGCTCGAGGTCACCGCCAAGTCGGTCATCGCGTCCTCCGCCGCCTTCCAGAAGTCGTTGCAAGAGATCGCCAGGGCCGCCGCCGTGCCCCTGCTGCAACCCACCATCTCACTGGACGCCGCACAGGAGGCAGCCAAGGCCGCCGCACAGGACCTCAACGGCCCGCCGCGCGCCATTCGCCATCGCCTGCCCGACGAGCGCGCCTCCATTACCCACAAGTTCTCCATCGCCGGCCACGAGGGCTACATCACGGTCGGCCTCTACCCCACCGGGCAGCCTGGCGAAATCTTCATCAAGATGGCCAAGGAGGGTTCCACGGTCTCCGGTCTAATGGACGCCTTCGCCACCTGCACCTCGCTCGCCCTGCAGCACGGAGTTCCCCTGAAGGTGCTGTGCGAAAAATTCGCCCACACCCGCTTTGAGCCCTCCGGCTGGACCGGCAACGAGCAGATCGGCTACGCCAAGAGCCTCATGGACTACATCTTCCGCTGGCTCAATCTGCGCTTTCTCTCCGGCACGCAGTTGTCGCTGTTTGCCGGCCTGGCCCCGCAGGCGCCGCAACTGCCCGCCTCGCCCAGCCTGATTCCCGACGCCGAATCCGAGGAGGAGCCCTTCACGCAGAACCACCTGGCCCGGCTGGCCGAGGAGGTTGCCCGGCGCTTGAACCAGGTCAGCGGTCAAAACAGTTTCGGCAGCTCCACCGCCAGCGGCGCCGGAGTCGCTGGCGGCGGCATCCCGCCGGAGGCGCAAGCCGCGCCGCCCCCCTCTGCCAGCCCCTCGCATGGGCCCCAGCTCCAGGACCGCGGCATCTATCACGCCGCCGATGCCATGCGCGAGATGTACGACATGGGCGACGCTCCCAGTTGCTCCACCTGCGGCGCCATCATGGTCCGCAACGGAAGCTGCTACCGCTGCATGAGCTGCGGCTCGACTTCAGGCTGCTCCTAGTAACTTTCACTTACTTTTGCCAAGGATGTGTGTTACCGGCAAAAATGGAAGTTTGAACCACTTCGGTGAAAGTTTGACGCAGCAAAATGAAAGTCGATTATAGCGAAACCAGAGTCGCTGTATCCCGAAGGCGAGTCCCTAAAGTGGCTTTTTCCTCAAGAAAAAGCCACCTGCATGACTCTTCGGGAGGCCACGTTGACTCTGGTTTCGCTCTAAGTGATTCGTTTCAAGTTACTTTTTAGCCATGTCTTGAACGCCATGGCTCACTTTCTGATCAAAACTCAGAGAAATTGACACAGCGTTAACATCTTAGAGAGTCGTCGCCAGTCCTCGCGGTGGGACTCCCGTATGTCCGTGGGCTGCAGCCATAAGCCGCAGTTTGACCGTGACCTGTTGACGACGGCAGGAACTTGGCCAAGTCCGTAACGGTTGAGGCGGTATCAGGACTTATCATGGCACTCTGGAGACGGGCAGCAATATCCCGAACGGGACATCATTAACCCCAACCGGACAGCATGATCCCCTGCAAGCTCTGGATCGCATCGCAACCCGAGCCGGGAACAATCGCTAGCCGGGAAGGCCATCATCTCCCAGTAGGTCGAAGGGGCCGTCTGAAGAACCGATCGGATATCTTTCCAGCTACCGTCGCCGCGATTCAGGTTACTTTGAGGGCACGTACAAGTAGATCCCATGTTTTTGCGGATTGGGAGTATTTTGCTTTGTCCGGAAACCTGAATTCTGCGTAGGTCTTTGTCTCTCTGTCCGGAATAAATACAGGGTCCAATCGAAAGGCATGCGAGCCCCACTCTTGTCCAAGACAGCCTTTTCTTTGAATTGAGCGGTTGATTTCGCCGGACATAGGTATGCTCTCCCAGCGATGGCGTCTGGTTTCTTGGATGACTCGTGCTGGAGGGGCTTCTACATTCCCGGCGTCAGGCCAGGACGCCCCATCCTCTCGGCATAGAACCTTGCACACAGCTTCTCGACGAATGCGTCGAATCGCTCGCCGTCAAGCAATTCGTCGAGACGAAACAGCCATATCCGCACGCGACACCCACAAATCCTCTTGCCGCTCTCGATCCTTGCGCGTGCCCATCGCCATGACTCAATTCTACGAACGAGTTTTGTGGAAACTCGTCCACTTTCGTCCCAAGTTACCAGGACTTTCACCGCAGGCTGATAGGCTCATGGCATGATTCGTGGCAACTAATCCTTTCACTGTGTGCCCCGTCCTAATCCATAGATGACTGCCGTGTAGGCATAGGGCGAGCTGAATTGGCATTTATTGCTCAATCCAATGTAACTATCCCAAGGAGGAAGAGATGATTCGGCCTATTTTACGCCGTCGCCCCGGAGTCCGCACCACCAGGAAATCCCGCCTCTCGATAAGCTCTGAGTTCCTGCTCGGCGCTCTTCTCCTGCTTTGCGCGAGCAGCTCATGGTCACAAGCTTTTCAGAAAGTTCCTGGACTTTCCTTCACCATGCCCTACGGTGCGGTGAATCCACTGCCGCAAGTGCTGGCGTCCGCCAGTACGGGAACCAACTTCAGCTTTACAGCTACTGTTTCGACCACGAGCGGCGGCAGTTGGCTGCAACTCAACGGTTCGACGAACAGCTTGTACCCGAACACGCCGGACGCCATCTCGGTCGGCGTGAGCGCGGCGGGCCTGACGGCTGGCACCTATACAGGCGATATCGTTCTCACGCCATCCAGCAGCAGCATTGCAACAATGACGGTTCCAGTTACCTTGGCAATCTGCTCGTCTACCGCAGCGCTCTTTGATAATCTTCCCGGCGAGATGTCATTTTCACTGGTGTTGGCAATCAATTGGATGATGACCTCATGACTGAGCAGCGGCCGGCCCCGCCAGTTCCGGGCATGTGGGGGAACATGCGATCTTCGATCTAAATCCACTTGCTTGTTCCCGGTGGGAAATGACATACCCGAACGGGAATGCCCAGGCGCACCGCCAAGTCTTGCAGCGCAACCTTCCACAAGCTGGAACGGCTGCCGTTGCCACCCCCTCCGTCGGCGTTGATCAACAGTTCCTGAGCGTTGCTGTATCGCTTGGACCCCATCGTCTTCCACCAACGCTGGATAGCCTGCGCGGCAAAGCGCGCTCGGCAATGTTTTGAAGAGAATCGGACTGCGGCGGCACTGCGAAATGAGGAAACCTCCACCGAGGTGTCTTAGCCCGGATTATTCATGAACACATAGCGAGCAGTCCTTTTGGCGGCGCGATATTGCCGAGCACGTCGACGGCGGCGTGATTTGTTGCATGCGCAGATTGCGACGGGCTTGATTTGCATTTGGCGGC
>Ga0302320_10005089_pt1 | contig 29591 bp, 27 predicted proteins | sample Bog_T0_3_FD_202130 | JGI IMG/M metagenome (GOLD analysis project Ga0302320, IMG submission 202130) | Peat permafrost microbial communities from Stordalen Mire near Abisko, Sweden - Bog_T0_3 | ecosystem: Environmental > Terrestrial > Soil > Wetlands > Peat | place: Sweden: Abisko, Stordalen Mire...
TGGGTATCTTCGCCTATGGCAAAACCTGGACCAAGATGGGGCCCTTTGATCTCGGTGCTCCGGTCTATAAAATCACCGGCGTCATCTCGATCATCGGTGTGGCCGCGCTCATCTGGGCTGGTGTTCAGCCACCCAATGCCCTTGCGCTTCCTGTGACTGCGGGACTTGCCGTCATCCTGACGCTCTCATGGCACCTGGGCATTAAGAAATCGTTCCAAGGCCCTCCCTCAGTCCTCATTAAAGGCCCCGCAACCGAGATCCCCATCACTGAAAGCGTGGAGATCGATCCAGCGTAAAACTTCATCACCTTTATCTGATCAAATAAAAACGGGAGGTCTGATTTCTCAGACCTCCCGTTTATGATTTTAAGGTAAAGTCGGCCTTGCTCTATTCGAGGCGGCTTAGCTTTTGTGCGAGGCGATCTTGCTTATGCGAGGCGGTTAATGCAGTTCAGATCCTCGAACGAAGCGAGTAGACGCTTGGTGAAGGAGTCCTCAGCGGCTCCAACCCAGACGCGGGGATCGTAAAACTTCTTGTTGGGTGAATCGGAGCCCTTGGGGTTGCCGATCTGGCCCTGGAGATAATCGTGGTTCTTCGCCTCGTAGGCGCGGATTCCATCCCAGAAGGCCCATTGCAGATCGGTATCAAGGTTCATCTTGATGGCGCCGTAGCCAATCGCCTCGCGGATTTCCTCGCGAGTCGAACCGCTGCCGCCGTGGAAGACGAAGTTCACTGGCTTTGGTCCGGTGCCGAGATGCTTCTCAATATAGTCCTGAGAATTCTTCAGAATGGTTGGCTTGAGCTTCACATTGCCCGGCTTGTAAACGCCATGCACATTGCCAAAGGCTGCTGCAACCGTGAAATTCGGGCTGATTTTACCCAGAATCGTGAAGGCTTTGGCCACATCCTCGGGCTGTGTGTAGAGACGGGATTCGTCCATATCGGTATTATCCACGCCATCTTCCTCACCGCCGGTGCAACCGAGTTCGATTTCGAGGGTCATCCCCAACTTGCTCATGCGCTCAAAATATTTGGCGCTGATTTCGAGATTCTCATCAATGGGCTCCTCGGAAAGATCAAGCATGTGGGAGCTGTAAAGCGGCTGACCAGTCTTGACGAACTGCTCCTCGCTGGCTGCAAGCAGCCCATCCACCCAGGGGAGGAGTTTCTTGGCGCAATGATCGGTATTGAGGATAACGGGAACGCCGTAGGCTTTCGCGGCGGCATCGACATAATGAGCTCCGGCGATACCGCCGAGGATCGATCCGGTCTGGCCTTCCTTGGTAATACCCTTACCGATAAAGAAATGGGCTCCACCATTGGAGAACTGGATCATCGTGGGGGAATTCACCTCACGAGCGGCGGCCAGGGTCGCATTGACGGTGCTCGTGCTGATACAGTTGACAGCAGGAAGCGCGAACTCATTCGCCTTGGCATAATCCATCAGTTCCTTGACCTCTTCGCCGAAGAGCACTCCGGCACGAAATTGCTTACTCATAGTGTGGTAATAGGTTGGTTGTAGGTGATTCACGAATTGGAATCCCCTGCTGTGAAAGCACAATTTATTCCAACCACTGGACAATTACAGAAAAAAGTCTCTCTATTTCAGACAGGCTCTGAAAAGTGTTCCTTATTGATACGGATACGACAGCCCGCTATCACTGCGCAAATCAGTATTTTCCCCATGAAACCTCTCTTTAAAAAATCTCCCATTTTCGCCTCTCTGCTCCTCACCCTCGTTCTCCTTCTGAGTGGCTGTCTGGTGACTCCCATCCAACACTCCGGCGGCATCGGATCGGTCACCGTGACCAATTCTAATCCCGGGGCCATTATCGCTGCGGCTCAAAATATCTTCCCAAACTACAGCTACACTCTCCACAGCGTGCACTATCCCGACTCGCTCTCCTTCGATCAGGCCTCGAATAAGACCGCCCGCATCCTTTGGGGAAGTTATGGCAATCCTCAGACCATGCGAGTGAAGGTGCTAATCATCGCGATTCCCGGCAGCAATAACTACCGCATCTCTCCCAAGCTCTACACCGTCAGCGATGCCGGGGAAGCCGGTTTTGAAAGTAAACGACCGCTGATCGGCCTCTGGAATAGCCAATTCTCTTCAATTTTTGAACAGATCGCTTCTCAAGCCTCCGGGGCTGGGCCGCTCTAAAAAATGGAAGCTTTGAAGCGATGAATAACTGGCTCCTCTGGTCGCTTCTCTCCGCCCTCTTTGCCGGAGCCACAGCCATCCTCGCCAAGGTCGGCGTCGAGGGGATCAATTCCAACCTCGCCACAGCGATCCGCACGACGGTCGTACTTCTCTTCACCTGGCTCCTGGTCGCACTCGCTCGCACACCACTCTCGCTTTCGAGCATTTCCAGACGCACCTGGATTTTCCTGATTCTCTCAGGCCTCGCTACCGGACTCTCGTGGCTCTGCTATTTTCGTGCGCTCCAACTGGGGCTTGCCTCCAAGGTAGCTCCCATTGACAAGCTCAGCGTGATCTTCGTGATCGCCCTGGCCGCAGTCTTTCTCCACGAGCCAGTCACCTGGCATCAGTGGATCGGAGGATTCCTCATCCTCGGAGGGGCCATCATCCTGGCTCTGTAAGAAAGTGCTATTTCCGCGAGTCCACCAGCACGCACTCCATTCCGGCGGCATGGGCGGACTGACGACCGATTTCGGTATCTTCAAAAACGAGGCACGCCGTCGGTTCGACACCGAGACGACGCGCCGCTTCGAGATAGGGATCGGGGAAAGGTTTGCCGTTTTGATAATCCTCGGAGGTGATGATGGCGTCGAAAAGTTCCATGAGTCCGAGGCTCGCCAGGGTCTTGTGAACCGAGGCTCGCCCGCCGCCGGAGGCCACGGCCATCGGCTTTTTTCCATGCATGGAGCGGGCAACTGAAATCACCGACTCGATCGGCTGCACACTTGGAATGAGGCTGTGATAGAGCCCCTCCTTCACTACGACAATCCGCTCAGGATCCATGAAAAGCCCCTGCATCTCATTGAGCGACTCGACGATTTCCTTGGTCGGACGGCCGCCCCATTGATAGTAAAGATCCTCAGGGAGATCGGCGCCATGCGGTTCGAGGGCCAGCTTCCAGGCCTCGTAGTGCAACCCCATCGTGTCGGCAAGAGTTCCATCACAGTCGAAAATATAGGCGTCGAAGTCGCGGGCAGGCAGCTGAAGAAAAGACATCCAGACTTAGTATCTTGTTGATTTGCGTTTGACGAAAAAAAAGCGGCGAACCATGCTGACCATTCCCCTTTTTTCTCCCCTCGGGAAAAGAGACGGGGAATACCACGCCATTCATGCGCCACACCATCTCCATTCTCGTCGAAAATAAATTCGGCGTCCTGACCCGCATCGCCGGCATGTTCAGCGGTCGCGGCTTCAATATCGATACCCTCAATGTCGGGCCGACGCTCGACCCTGAAATCTCCCGCATGACCATCGTCGTCCGCGGTGATGACAAGGTGCTCGACCAGGTCAATAAGCAGCTCGACAAGCTGATCAATGTCATCAGCGTCGAGGACTTCGGCGAATCCAACTATATTGACCGTGAGCTCGTCCTCATCCGCGTGAAGGCCGATGCCAAGGCTCGCGCCGAGATCATGCAGATTTGCGACATCTTCCGCGCCAAGATCATCGATGTGCAGCCCAAGCGCCTCGCCATTGAGATCACCGGATCGGAGAACAAGATCGACAAGTTCCTTGCCCTCATGGAGCCCTTCGGCATCACCGAACTCACCCGCACCGGCAAAATTGCTCTCTCCCGATCGACAAAATAAATCACCCCTCCCACAATCAACACTCAACAACACACCACGACAACCCATGCCCGCTAAAATCTACACCGACAAAGATGCCGATCTGAAGTTCTTCAAAGATAAAACCTGCGCCGTCATCGGCTTTGGTTCCCAGGGACACGCCCACGCCCTCAACCTCAAGGAGAGCGGCCTCAAGGTGATCATCGGACTTTACCCCAAGAGCAAGAGCCGCGCCGTGGCGCAGAAGCTCGGCTTTGAGGTCTATGACACAGCCGAGGCCGTCAAGCTCGCTGATGTGATCATGGTTGCCGTTCCCGATCTCACCATCCCTGAGGTCTACGAGAAGGACATCGCTCCGAACCTTCACTCGGGCCATACCCTCCTTTTCAGCCACGGCTTTGCCATCCACTTCAAGACGATCGAGCCACCCAAGCATGTGGACATCATCATGGTCGCTCCCAAGGGTCCCGGTCACACCGTTCGCCGCCAGTACCAGGAAGGCAAGGGTGTTCCTACCCTCATCGCCATCTATCAGGACAAAAGCGGCAAGGCCAAAAAGACAGCCCTCACCTGGGCCAAGGGCATCGGCGGCACACGCGCCGGAGTTTTTGAGACCTCCTTCAAGGAAGAGACCGAGACCGATCTCTTCGGCGAACAGGCCGTGCTCTGCGGCGGCACAGCAGCCCTGATCCAGGCTGGATTTGAAACCCTTGTCGAGGCTGGCTACCAGCCTGAGATGGCCTACTTTGAGGTTCTTCATGAACTCAAGCTCATCGTCGATATGATCAATGAGTCGGGCATCAGCGGCATGCGTTTCTCCATCTCCGAGACAGCCAAGTATGGAGACATCGTGGTGGGACCAAGGGTCATCGACGCTTCTGTCAAGAAGCGGATGAAAGCAGCCCTCAAGGACATCCAGACCGGCAAGTTCGCCAAGGATTGGATCAAGGAATCCAAGACTGGACGCAAGAACTACAACGCCCTCCTCAAGGCTGGCGAGAAGCACCCGATCGAAAAGGTCGGCGAGCAGCTCCGCTCCCGCATGTCCTGGGTCAAGAAGAAGAACATCAAGGGCACCCAGGCCGGCTATCAGGAATAAGACCGTTTCACACTAAAAACGCCCGGAAAAGCCGGGCGTTTTTTTGTGCCCATGCCTAGCGAGTTTCTTGTATTTGTATTGACGAACCGAAGGCCCATTCGATCCCCAGTCCTTTTATCTTTGAGAGCAGTATTATTGAATCAAATCTCAACTTTCCAAAATTTCTGATTTGGACAAGTGTGATTGCGACTATGAGATCCCATGTCCTTTTAGATGAGCGATTTCACCTTGATCAACCATGACGGGAAAAAACCTCTATGACCTTCTAGGAGTTGCTACGGACGCCACTACAGAACAAATCCGTCAGTCATACCTCCTCAGGAGCAAGATACTCCACCCCGACCGATTTAACCAGACTCGACAACGCGCTGAATGGGAACTCGCCAACCAAATACTCAAGGAGCTGAATCACGCATACAGCATTCTTCGAGATTCGGCTACTCGTGCTCAATATGACCGTACCATTCCAGGTACAACTCCACACCAATCGCCTCCGCAGCAACCTCCCCCAAGACAGGAATCAACGGCCCCGCCACGATCAAATGTAAATCTAGATCACCTCAAATCAGGGACTGGTTATTTTGAGTCGCTTCCACGATCAGCCCAAGAGCGACTCATTAACCGAGTCTCCGGCAAGAACAATGAACAGTGTGCAATTCGACTCTCTGCTGTTGGTAAAAACTATCTTTGGTCGCTTGTATGCGCTGGCTGGTTCTTCATCTTGTTCTCATCTGCTTCAGATAGTCGGTGGGACGGTCAAACGGCTCTTTGGTTTTTTGGTTTTAATGTCACGGCTGCGTTCTTTATGGGGATCAATCTCAACTGGATAGTGCGCTGGCACAGGTCCCCTCTGCGTTGCTGGCTTTTTGTCACTCCGCTCTACATTATCAAAACCCACCTCGACAGAGTATGGTTTTGGCCGATTCGGGAAGTATCTAACCTGAGAGTGACTCACAACTACCGAAACGGAGTTTATCAGAATACTTCTCTCGCTATGGCAGTTGGCTCAGATAGGGAGAAATTTACCCTCAATTCCCGGTCAGCTTACAAATCACTAGCCATCGCATTTAAAACATTCAAAAACAAGATCCGTAGCGCAAAGTCTCAACAGGATTGGAGCTATTTCTTCGAGCAGGATGACTTTCGTGAGTTTGTTCCCGCAAATGCCTCTCAACCTCCACGCCTCATCCCAAAACGCACAATTGCAATCTGGGTTCTTACATTTGTGTCTTACGGTATTGCGTTCCACATTGCTGCAGCAGTCAACTCGGATCGCGCCCCACGCTCTAACAACGCTTATCCCCAACCTGAGCCACATTATCGTCCTCAACCTACTCCGTACTACCGACCACACCCCTACCCCGTTTCACTTCACCCAGCGGCCCTCATATAATATGGCATTCTCGTATTAATTCATTGCCAGCCGGAGGACTCAACTCGGGCGTGCCCACGCCGCTCGACCCTTGCGGGGCTGCCTTCAGTACTCCTACCAGCTACCGCCAGTCGCTGGTTTCTTCTGGACTCTATTTTTTTACACCGCAATGGTTGAAGACTATGGCCACCGACATTTCCCAAGCTCTCGGCACCCAGGCCGAATACCTCCTCAATCACACTTCAAAGACGATCTCCAAGGACCTTCTTCATCTGCCCGGCCCCGACTTCGTTGATCGCATTTTCATCCCGAGCGATCGCAATCCCCGCGTTCTTGCCAATCTCCAACGCCTCCACAATTCAGGCCGACTCGGCGGCACAGGATACCTCTCGATCCTGCCAGTCGATCAGGGCATCGAGCATTCCGCAGGAGCCAGCTTTGCGGCCAATTCCCTCTACTTCGATCCTGAGAATATCGTGAAGCTCGCCATCGAGGGAGGCTGCAATGCCGTCGCCTCGACCTTTGGCGTCCTCGGCAGCATCGCGCGCAAATACGCCCACCGGATCCCCTTCCTCGTCAAGGTGAATCACAACGAGCTGCTCACCTATCCCAATCAGGCCAGGGAAATCATGTTCGGCAATGTCGAGGAAGCCTACAATATGGGGGCCGCAGCCATCGGAGCGACCATCTATTTCGGCGGTGAAGATGCCACCCACGAGATCATCGAGATCGCCGAGGTCTTTCAGCACGCCCATCAGCTCGGCATGGCCACCGTCCTATGGTGCTACCTGCGCAATAGCGCCTTTAAAAAGGACAAGGACTACCATCTCTCCGCCGATCTCACCGGCCAGGCCAATCACCTTGGTGTTACCATCCAGGCCGACATCATCAAGCAGAAGCTCCCTGAGAATAACGGCGGCTTCAAGGCTCTCAATACCGGCAGCTCCAGCTACGGCAAACTCGACGAGCGGATCTACACCCAGCTCACGAGCGATCACCCAATCGATCTCTGCCGCTATCAGGTGGCCAACTGCTACATGGGCCGCTCGGGTCTGATCAATAGCGGCGGCGCCTCCGGCTCACACGATTTTGCCGAGGCCGTCACCACAGCCGTGATCAACAAGCGCGCAGGGGGCACGGGACTGATTTCGGGCAGGAAGGCCTTCCAGCGTCCCATGGACGAGGGAGTCAAACTCCTCAACGCCATTCAGGATGTGTACCTCTCCAAAGAGATTACGATTGCCTAGATGGCAAGTGGGTCACCATCGCATAATTATTTTGGGGGAATGAGCGAACACGCAATACTCGCAGCGCAGGGATACCTGGAGCTCGGCATGGTCGAAGAGGCCCTTGCCGAGTTGTCCAAAGTCGAAACGGAATTTCTTAGCGATCCTGATCTGATAGAGCTTCGACTGCACATCATGATGCAGGGAGAGCGCTGGAATGATGCCCTGATCGCCGCCGAGGAACTCCTGCACCTGCATCAGGACGCGCTTCCAGCCTACATCCACGGAGCCTTTGCCCTGCACGAACTCGGACGCACCGCCGAAGCCAGGGACCTTTTGCTCAAAGCTCCTTCCATCCTCCGACAGGATCCCACCTTTCATTACAATATCGGCTGCTACGAGGCCGTCCTGGGAAACCGTGCTGCCGCCATTGAAAGCCTGAAACAGAGCTTTGCTATGGATAAAACCTTTCGCGATTTCGCCAAGCGCGATCCCGATCTCGCCCAGATCGCGGAGGAACTTGCTTGATGAATCATCCCTTTGTTTTGGCGGCGGCGATCGTACGCCTGGAATCGGCCTTTGCCGAGATCCTTGCAGAGAACAAACAGGGTGGAGTATCCCTGGCCCTCTATCAGGGAGAGAAGCGCCTCCTCAGTCTCTTTGGTGGCGAGGCCTCTCCGGGCACTCCCTGGACTTCGAACACTCCCTGCCTCATCTGGTCGGCCAGCAAGGGAGTTGCTGCGGCCTGCGCCCTTCACGCCTTTCAGGAACAGAGCATACCCCTCGATACCCCTGTCTCCGATCTCTGGAGCGAATTTGCGCACCAGGGAAAAGAGCGCATCACCCTCGCAGAGCTGCTCTCTCACCGCGCCGGACTCGCCGCCCTGGAGACCAAAGGCCTCGCCATTACCGACCACGAAACGGTCGCCGCTGCACTTGCCGCACAGCCGCCGAATTGGAACAGGGATGGTGACAGCGCCGATGGCAAGCATGCCATGCACGGCTACGGAGCACGGACTTTTGGCTTTCTTCTGGATGAACTCATCAGACGCACAGCAGGAGTCACCCTTGCCTGCTACTGGAATACTATTTTCCGCGAACCGCTCGGACTTGATCTCTGGTTCGGACTGCCCGAGGAAAAGATGATTGAAGCCGCCACCATCATTGCTCCCAAGACACCTCCGGCGCCGAGTGATTTCTCCCGTGCCTTTGGCGATCCCAACTCCCTCACCCGCCGTGCACTGAGTGAGCCGGGAGGAGTCCTCACGCCGAGCGTGATGAATACACCGGCACTGCGCACCGCCTCGATTCCCTCGCTCGGTGCCATTGCCACAGCAGATGCTCTCGCCCGTTTTTACAGCCTCCTTTCCGGGCCGAATCCGTTCTTCCATGAGACAACTCATTCCCGGATGCAGACCACTCTCTCACGCGGACTCGACCGCGTCCTGCTTGATCAGACCTCCTTCTCCGCAGGATTCATGACCAATGATTTGGAAACAAACACCAATTCGGTGGGCGTCTATGGCCCCGGGAAAAAATCCTTCGGCCATCCAGGGGCGGGCGGTTCCCTCGGCTTTGCCGATCCCGAACTCGGAATCGGCTTTGCCTTCATCCCAAGCGCCATGAATCCTGGGGCGCTGCCGGGGCTACGCACTCGAAAACTTGTTCAGGCACTTTACGGCACGACAGAGTCCGATTAAGTTGCCTCCATGTCCGAATCCGTCACAGCACCCACAGCGCCCCTTCCCTACAAGATCGGGAATGAGAAGCTCTGCCGCGTCACGGATGCCGCATCCAATCGTCTCACATCGCTCCTCACCAAGCAGGGCCGTCCAAATGGCGCGCTCCGCGTGGCGGTCATCGGCGGCGGCTGCTCCGGCCTCCAATACAAGATGGACCTGGTCGATGGCCCCGTTCCGCGTGACATCCTTGTTCCCTCTAAGGGTGTGAACATCGTGATTGATCCCAAGAGCGCCCTTTTTGTCAGCGGTTCGGAACTCGACTACAGCGATGATTTGCAAAAGGGCGGATTCAAAGTGACCAATCCCAACGCGGTGGCCCACTGCTCCTGCGGCGAGAGTTTCTCGGCCTGAGGGAGGAGAGGGATAAAACTTGAAAGCTGAAAGATCAGCTAGTATCTGCCTTCTCCTGAGTTTCCAATTTTTCTCATTCATCATTCTGCCTTTTGCCTTTCCGTATGGATCCCTTCTCCCTGCTTTCTCTGCCACGGCGGCCCTTTTTAGACGACGAAGCGATCGGCTCCGCCTATCGCAGGCTTGCCGGGGCACTCCATCCCGATCAGGCGGGTGGGGATGCGGCAGCTTTTCGCGAACTGGGCGAAGCCTCAGCCATCCTCTGCGATCCGTCACGACGACTCAGAGAACTCTCTGGAAGCCTTGCTGGAAATCAGCTTCCTCCACAAGCGGCCGATTTTTTCCTAAAAGTCGCATCCATTCTTCATCGCTCCGATTCCCTGACTACTCAGGCTGCAACGGCGTCCACTCCACTTTCCAAGGCCCTGTTGATCGCACCTCTCAAGAATCTTGCTTCGGACTTGCAGGAGACACTTGCTCAGCTTCGTGAATGGCACTCATCACTCGATCGCGAGCTTCATCAGCTCGATCGCGCCTGGCCGGAGAGTGATCCGGCGGCTCTGAATCTCCTGGCCGATTCCTTTGCCTACGCCGGTCGCTGGGAGAGTCAGTTGCGCGAACGGGAGTTGGCTCTTGAGGCGCTTCTCTCGTAGCATCCTCCGATGATCGCTGGCATCGACCTTGGCACCACCAATTCTCTCATCGGTGTTTATGAGAGCGGATTCCCGACGCTTCTTGCCGATGAGGAAGGAAAGCGACTGATTCCTTCCGTTGTTCATTATGGCCCCACCATTCTGGTTGGACAGGAAGCCCGTCGGATGCAATCCATCCATCCCAATCTGACAATCTCCTCGGTGAAGCGTCTCATCGGACGCCGCTTCGGTGATGAAGGAACTGAAGGTCTCACCGGAACGCCAGGAATCCCCGTGACTCTTCCTCTTGACGGAGGGCTGCTCACGCCCGAAGAGATTTCCTCGGAGATTTTAAAAAAGCTCAAGGCGATTGCGGAAGCACGCCTCGGCACCGAAGTCACCCGTGCCGTCATCACCGTTCCCGCCTATTTCAACGATGCGCAGCGAGCCGCCACGCGCAAAGCGGGTGAGCTGGCGGGATTCACCGTGGAGCGCATCGTCAGCGAGCCGACTGCTGCCGCCCTGGCCTACGGACTCGATCGACTTCAGGAGAGCGCAAAGATCGCGGTCTATGATTTGGGAGGAGGCACCTTTGATCTCTCGATCCTGCAACTCGACAACGGCGTCTTTCAGGTACTCTCCACACACGGCGACACGCAACTCGGCGGAGATGATCTCGATCAGGCGATTGCGGCACTGATCAGTAGCCTTGCCTCACTTCCTGCTCTCTCGATTTCTGATGAGATTCGCCTCAGGGAAGGAGCCCGCTCGGCCAAGGAACTTCTCTCCACCGAAGAGCAGACCACCATCCGACTCCCCTTTTTGGAAAGCGGCAGGAGTCTTGAAATCACACTGACCCGCTCAGAGGTTGAGAAGGTCTGCGATCCCATCATCCGGCGTACACGGATGCATTGCCTCAGAGCGCTCGAAGATGCGGGCATCAAAAGCTCAGATCTTGATCAGGTCATCCTTGTTGGCGGCTCCACCAGAATGCCTCTCGTCCAGCAACTCGTCGCTGAGATCTTCGGCAAAGAGCCAAATCTTTCGCAACACCCCGATGAGGCGGTTGCCCTCGGTGCCGTGCTGCAAGGAGCAATTCTCGAAGGAAATCTTCAAAATGTCGCCCTCCTCGACATCACGCCCCTCTCGCTTGGGATCGAGACCTTTGGCGGCCTCATGAATGTCATCATTCCGAGAAACACCACAATCCCTGCCAAGGCTGGCGAAATGTTCACCAATGCCGTCGCGGGACAGAGCGGCATGAAGATCTCCGTCCTCCAGGGAGAGCGGGAACTCGCCGCTGATAACTGGACTCTCGGCAGCTTTGAGATCCCATTCCCTCCGGCAGCAAAAGGGGTTGCACGGGTCGGCGTGCAGTTTTCCATTGATGCCGACGGCATCCTTCAGGTGCTTGCACGCGACACCGGCACTGGCGCTGAAAAGATCGTTGAGATCAAGAGCGCCGTCGAGGTCTCCGACGAGGCCGTCGAGGCGATGCTCGCAGGATCGCTCGAACATGCCTTTGAGGACATGGATGCACGCATTTTCACCGAGGCGCGACTCAAGGCCGAGGAGATGCTTCCCGCCGTGGAGTCAGCCTTGGAGCAGCTCGCTGCGGAACTTCCTGCAGACGAAGCCAAACTCATCCGCCATCAGGCCAAGGAGGTCACTGCCGCCCTGCAAGGCAAAGAAACCATCCGCCTAAAAAAGGCCCTGACCAATTTGGATAACGCCACCCAGACACTCGCGACCCGCTTGATTGAAAAGGCAATGAAAACATCCTCATAACGCCATTGCTCCCTCAGTAAAGTTCGTTTAGAAACTTCGTCCGCGCCCCCCGCTGCACCTGTGAAAGCAAAAGCTGCAGGGGGCGTTTTTATTTTTCCACGGCAACTTTTCCATGCCCTCACACAGCATCGTGGCATGTTTCTTGCTCAACCTTTTTTTAACGCAATGACCACTTCCGACACACCTACTCCTGAATCCGATTTCACCAATGTCGTCCTTGTCGGAGCGGGCATTATGAGCGCCACGCTGGGAGTGCTCCTCAAGGAACTCCAGCCCGAGCTCTCCATCGAGATTTTTGAGACCCTCGATGGCGTCGCCCTCGAAAGCTCCGACGCCTGGAACAATGCCGGCACCGGCCATGCGGCACTCTGCGAACTGAACTACACACCGGAGCACGCGGACGGATCGGTCGATTGCTCCAAGGCCATCGGGATCAACGAATCCTTTCAACTCTCGCTCCAGCTATGGTCTTACCTTGTCGAACAGGGAAAGATCGACCTTCCAGAGAATTTCATCCGTTCCATCCCGCACATGAGTTTTGTGAAAGGCGAAGCCGATGTGGACTATCTCAGAAAGCGCCATGCCGAACTGACGCTCAACCATCTCTTCGAGAGCATGGAGTTCTCCGACAACCCGGAGAAACTCGCCGAGTGGATGCCCCTTGTCATGGAGAATCGTGACCCAGCGGAGCCTGTGGCAGCAACCTACACGGCGGACGGTACCGATATGAACTACGGTACCCTCACCCGCAAGATGATCTCCTTTTTGAAGGGACAGGAAGGGGTCGCCCTTCATCTCAAGCATGAGGTGAGTGATCTCAAGCGAAACGAAGACAACTCCTGGAAGGTCGAAGTCCGAAACAAGTCCACGGGAAAGAAACGCAAGGTGACTGCCGACTTCGTCTTTCTCGGAGCCGGTGGCGCTGCGCTCCCGCTGCTTCAAAAATCCAACATCCCTGAAGGGAAAGGCTTTGGCGGCTTCCCGGTCAGTGGTCAGTGGCTCCGCTGTCTTAATCCCGCACTCATCGAGAAGCACGATGCCAAAGTCTATGGCAAAGCCTCCGTCGGCGCTCCTCCGATGTCCGTCCCACACCTCGACACGCGGATGATTGATGGCAAGAAAGGACTCCTTTTTGGCCCGTTCGCAGGATTCACCACCAAATATCTCAAGAACGGCTCACTGCTTGATTTCCCGCTCTCTATGAAGCTCGACAACCTCATCCCCATGACGGCTGCCGGCATTCAGAACATCCCCCTCACGACTTATCTGATCGCTCAGGTACTGCAATCCCCCAAAGATCGACTCGCTGCACTTCAGGCATTTGTGCCCGATGCCAAGCTCGAAGATTGGACACTCGAACATGCCGGACAGCGCGTTCAGGTCATCAAGCAAGATCCGAAGAAGGGAGGCATCCTCCAGTTCGGAACCGAGGTCATCTGCGCAGCCGACGGTTCCCTCTCTGCCCTGCTGGGAGCCTCACCCGGAGCCTCCACCTCAGTCGCCATCATGCTCACCTTACTAGACAACTGCTTCCCTGAGAAAATCGTCTCCGGTGAATGGAAAGAGAAACTCCAGCAAATGCTCCCCTCCCACGGGCAGTCCCTGGCAAACAATGCGGAACTCCATGTTAGCGTCAGCAATTGGACTCACTCCATTCTCGGACTCAAAACTGAAGTTCTAGTGTAGAGAGTTTGGGCGATTCGCGAGTTGTGAGCTCAACGGGTTTCCCATTATGATTGCCGACTCATGACAGGCACCGGCATTTTTATTTCGTTTGAAGGATCGGAGGGATGTGGCAAATCGACTCAGATCCGCCGTCTGGCCGATGCGCTGCGCCAAAATGATCGCGAAGTGTTGATTCTCCGTGAGCCGGGAGGTACGCCGATTGGCGAGGTGATCCGTCATCTGCTCAAGCATGATGAGAATGCCGTCGGAATGACACCGGAGTCCGAACTGCTTCTCTTCGCCGCAAGCCGCGCCCAGCTGGTGCGTGAGGTGATCCGTCCTGCATTGGAACGGGGAGCCGTGGTGCTCTGCGACCGATTTTTGGATTCAACAACTGTGTATCAGGGAGTCGCGAGAGCGCTTCATGAGTCCGATGTCGCCACTATCAATGCTTTTGCCGTGGGGGGAACCTTGCCTGATCTGACGCTCCTGCTCGACCTCGATGCCGCCGAGGGCCGCCGCCGTGCTGCTGCCCGTCAGGAAGCTCCTGATCGAATGGAGCAGGAAAATGAGGAATTTTACGAAGCTGTGCGCCAGGGCTATCGGAAACTCGCCATGCTTCATCCCGAGCGAATCGCTCTCCTTGATGCCTCGTTGGATGAGGAGGGGGTGGCCGCGCTGATCGGAGCTCAAGTGAGGCGTTATCTGGAGGGAAAAACTCATGGCCTTTGCTAAAGATGATGCCTTTGCCTTGCTCGAAAAGGCGCTGCACGAGGGGCGGCTCGGTCATGCCTATCTGATCTCCGGGACTCCCGGTTCGGGCGTGAATGAATTTGCTGACGAACTGGCCGGACTCTTTCTTGAAAATGGTGAAATCGCGGTGCATCTCCATCCTGATTTTCACGCCATCGAGCCCGGTTCCAAATCCCGACGACTTCTGGTCGAGCAGGTGAGGGATCTGGAGGAAGCGATTCATCGCACTCCTGACAGGGGGTCGCGTAAGGTGGCCGTGATCAGGGATGCCGACCGACTGATGCCGCAGGCGGCCAATGCCTTTCTCAAGACGCTGGAGGAGCCACCTGCCGGTTCTCTGCTCCTGCTAACCAGTGAACTGCCCGAGGCGCTACTCGAAACGATCCGTTCGCGCTGCATTTCAGTGGTGCTCTATTCGCGTGAGGCGCTTCCTCCCGATTCGCGCGAAGAACACCTGGCCGCCGAGATGGCGAAATTTTTCGGTCCCGGCTCGCGGGCTGATGCGACAGCGGCCTTTGGTTTCACCAGAATCTTCCGCGATCTGCTGGAGGATGCACGAGAGATTGCCTCGGAGCGCACCAAGGAGGAGCTTGCCGCAGAGAAGGCGCACTATGGCAAAGGCATCGAGGGAGATTGGGACAATCGGGAAGAGGTGCTCAAGGCGAGTGCCGAGTCCGAGGCTCTCCAGGAACGCTCCCATCTTTTGGGCCTCATTGCCAATTACTTTGGCTCAGCACTCCGTCATCAGCACGAGTCCGGCGAACCCGATCGCGAGGAATCACTGCGGCTCCTCCGCTGTCTCGACGCGGCGGAAAAGCTCCGCTCCTCACTCGAACGGGGTATTCAGGAAGCTCTGGCTTTGGAAGCGGGTTTTCTGGAATTAATGACGGCCTCTCGTTCAGAATAACAACTCGAAAACAGCAATTAACTCAGAAATTGCATTGGCATCCCTGGAACAGAGTTATCGCTTTCAGACAGGCTCTAAGGATTTTTCGATGCCTTGACGGGAAGCGTCGAGAGGAGTTGCAGCTCCTGAGGATTGAGTCTGGAAGTGTTAATCGTGCCAGTCATCCGGTCAGCAGAGGCTTTCTCGCCAGCGGCTCTCAGCACCGCCGCATAAACCACCTTCCAGGGATCGGGTGCCGTCGTCCAGTCGATGTGATTCTCCTCAAAGAGCGCAAGAGCGGCGCGTGGATCGCCATTTTTGAGCCTTCCCAATGCGGCCACACTGATCCTGGCAAGGGAATTGGGTTCGGCAACTCTAAGCTTTTCAGCCACGGCGGAAGCCGAAGGAATGTCCTGATTTTTCAGCAGTTTCAGATACGCAAGATCTCCTGTGGCATCCGGCAGGTTCGGGGCCGCCAGCAGGAGTTCCTCGTAAAGCGGAATCTGCTTTTCAACATCAAGAGTCCGGGGTTGGGAACGGATAAGGCCGATCAGTCCCGGCACACGCATGGTGCTTCGATCTGCCATTGTCCGATAAACTTGCCGAACCTGTTCGGTCGCTCCGATTTCTTCCTCATAGCCTGCAATGTAGGCCAAGGTCTCCGGTTTTTCCAAATGCAGGAAGTCACTCACTTTCCCCCACTCCTCTTCCGCCGCGGCAGCCTCTCCCTTCATCATGGCGATCCTGGCCAGAAAGAGATGCTTTACCGCGTCAGGAATACCGAGAGCAGCCGTGGTATCGAGCATTTCTGCGATACCGCCCCACTCTCCCTTGGCGCTCTTGGCATCAAGGACAATAAGAAGCCAATCGGTGTCATTTTGAGGGCGTTCCTGCCCAGCAAAGGCAATGACTTCATCCCGTAGTCCCATGCGATTGAGCCAGCGGGCAAAGTTGAGCATTGCGGCAAGGGGAGAGCGTTGATACTCGGCAGTCAGTCGTTTCACCACGGCTTCCTTGGAGGATGGATTGGTGTGAATCTCCAGATCGGCAGCCAGGAGAGTATCATCGGACTGATGTCCCGGTAGCAGAGGAAGGAGTCGGGCCACTTCCAGAGCCTCTTGCTGGGTGATGATTCCAGAGTTCTTCAGATTGGCGTGAAGCAAAAAGCCGGCAAGGATTCTGCCTGCTGACAAGGAGGCCGCCTTTTTCTCCCTCATCACACCAAAAAGAAGATCAATTCCCTCCCTCACCCTATTCTGTCGTTGATCGAGAAGCAGGTAGGTGGCTGCGCGGATTTTCAGTCTGGCGGCTTCCTCGCCCTTTTGCGTGCGTGCTGCCGTCAGACAGACATCGGCGGCTTCATCGCCTCCAGCGTCCCGTTCCTGAATCAGCGCACGAAGCAAGGTCAGTTGCAGCGCCTGATGTCCACTGAGATGGTTCGGAACGCTGGCGAGGGCCTTATTGACAAGCCCGACATTGCCTTTCCTCACTTCCAATTCAGCCACTCCCAGAAGCTCTGCAGTCGATGATTGCCCCTCTCCCATTCTGGAGAGGATTTTATTCAGGGAGGCTTCATCGCCCTGACGGGCATTAAAGAGTTCCACTGCGTAGCGTGCGGGACGGCTACCTGGTGCAAGGGCCACGGCCTGATTGAGCAGCCTCACTCCTCGCTCGCCATCACCGTAAGCAAAGGCCATCTCGGCATCTCCAAGAATCATCGAGGCCCGCCATTTTTTCAGCGAGTGATAAAGGGGAGCCATCATGAATATTCCTGCCAGAAGCAGGAGTGCGATCAGCAAGCGGAACCAGTTTTTCGGATTGGAGAGCCCACCTGAAGCAGTAGGAGCTGGAGCACTCTCTTCCTCCAGATAATCAGGAAGCTCCTGAGGAATCTCCCCGGCATTCTGAGAAAGCAGATCCTCATTCCGATCCTGCCGGTTGGGCATCGGCTTGTTTCCCTCGTTCACGGTTTGACGGAGTGAGCGTTTGAGGGATGAGAGCCCGTCAAGACTGCCTCGCCAAGATAGGTGACGAGGGCCTCTCTGGCTTGTTGTTCATTCGAGAGTTTCCAAAAGGCCACTTCGAGCATGCGCTGGCCGTGATTGCGATGACCGGAGAGCATCGCCATCACCCTTCCCTTGAGAGAATCTGAAAGTAACAAATCCTTGTTGGCCAGCGCTCCCTGTTCAATCAGGGCATGGAAGACATAGACTGGGGCTCCATGATCATCAAAGAGCGAGGAATTAAAGGTCACTTGTTCGGTTCCAAGCTTAACGCTCAGTGGTGAGAGCGGAGCGGTCAGGGTGATTCCGATACTCGAGAGGCAAACTTCGGGATTGTGCATCGTCACCGCCTGAACGGCGGTGCGTCCCGGCGGCCACTGGAAGTAGAAAACCTGTCCCTGGGCACCATCTTCCGCAAGCCACCTTTCTGAAAAACCCTCGGGATAGAAAAGCATTCTGCGCGTGGTGGAAGCAATTGGCACAGCGTAGATGCCTTTGACTCCTTGGCGTTCTTGTAGATTCCATGACCAGGGAGTGATCCCATCCCGCTCATGAGAGCCAAACCAACTCTCCGTCAGCACCAGAGGACTCGCCAGGAGAATCAGCACTGTGATCACGGCAGCGCCTGGAAATTCTAGCGCCGAGGAGTCCGCTGAACGCTTCATGTCACGCTGCGGCATTCCCCTCTTCATCACCCATGCGCATCCGAGTACCGCGCCAAAGGAAATCACAAAAACCAGCAATCCAGCACGATCATGCCATGCAGCGACAGCGGCCATTCCCTCTGAGGAAGCGATCAGGGAGAGCAGGGCGTTGCGGCAGATATTTCCGGCGAGTGCAGCCAGGAGTGCAACTCCCAGCAGAATCAGGCGACGCCTTGAGGAGAGACGGAAGATTTCGCCAAAAAAGAGCGAGACCATCAACGCACTTTGGAGGGATCGGATGCCGCTACAGGCCTCTTCAATTCCGAGAATCCCTGTGGGTAGAACGATGAGGTTTCCCTGACTGAGCGCTTCAAATCCCGCCCAATGTAAAATCTCCAGGGTCGCCCCGGTATTCATCATCATCAGAGGAGACATCACATCTTGCTCAAAATTTCTGGGCCAGGGAGTGGCAATCAGGAAAAAGCAAATGGGAAAGGCAAAGTGACGCAGCCAGGACATCCCTCCCACGAGTGTGAGGAGGCAGAGGGTCAGCACTACGGCGGAGAGCGAGGCAACAGCCCCAAGCGGACGCCAATCAGGATTAGCCTCAGCCATCGGGATCACTGCCATGAGGAGGATTGCGGCTCCGATCAACGGCAGCATGAGGGCTTTTCTCATCACTGGCGTGAGAGGACTGGGCTCAGGACGATCCTCCCAGCGTTTGAAAAGCAACCCGATCACTAGCAAAGGAACCAGCGACCCATAAGTGTATTGAGGATCAATGATCCAATCACTCCAGAGGATTCGGATCACCGCGTACCAGGCCAAGGCAACAGAGATCACCAGGAGCCACCACGGTGGACGGAGCATCTGTTGGAAGAATGAGAGTTTCACTTTTTTTTGGCAGGAGGCTCCTTAAGCTACACCGCCCTGCATTTCGTCACTGACCTTTTCCAAAAAAAATGACATAGAGAGTTTTCAGCACCACCTCGGCGTCCAGCCTCATTGAAAAATTTCTGATGTAGTGGAGGTCATAGGAGAGCTTCTCAAGCGTATCCTCCAAGGAGGCTCCATAGGGATAATTCACCTGAGCCCAGCCGGTGATGCCTGGTTTCACCAAATGCCGAAAGTGGTAATGCGGTATTTCTTTTTCATAATCAGCCACCAGCTTCACCCATTCGGCGCGCGGTCCGATCATGCTCATGTCCCCCAGGAGGACATTCCAGAGCTGGGGAAGTTCATCCAGTCGTGTTTTACGGAGAAAAGAGCCAATCCGTGTCACACGACTATCACCTTCCCTGGTGTAGCGATCCTGCTGATCACTCCCAACACGCATGGTGCGAAATTTATGAAGAATAAAAGGGTGCTGATAGATCCCTATCCTCAGTTGGGAATAAAAGATCGGCGCGCCGTCCACGATTCGAATCGCCAGTGCGATGAGAAGAAAGAGCGGAGAGAGAAGCAGCAAGGCGAAGAGAGCGATAAAAAAATCCCAGAACCGTTTGACGGTCGAATAGATAGAATTCTGAACGAGCACAAAATTCACCTCAAACGGCCATCTCGGCCCGATTAGTCGCAACAGAACCCGATCCCAGAATTGTTCATAGAACAACTCGAGGGTATAGACGGGCATATTCTTAAAATGGACGAGACTAAGCAGCGACATCAGTTCGGCGTCGAGATGGGAAATTTTTGAGGCAATCACAATCCCCTGAAAATCAATCGCCTCATTACTTCGAAAAACGGAACCAAGCTGGGAGGCCTCACCTTCAATCACGGGTGAATCCCCACCCGCAATCCGTTTTCCAATCATGGAGGGAGAGGTCGTCAGAAAAAGCAATTTTTGGTGCTGTTCGCTGCGAAGATAATCCCGATAAAAAATCGATCCATATTCCTCATCCACGATGACCAGGAGCCCTTCCTGGGAACGGATTTCGCTTGATGCAAACCAAAACCACCGACGCACGAGCAGGGACAATCCACAAAAGATGAAGAAGGAAGCTGTGTAGATCGCACGACTTGAGAGGACTCCGCTGCCGTAGGAAGTGATCACATATTGGATAAAAGCCGCCAGCGGATAGGCCAATATGCAGGCGATCAGGTGTTCGCTGGCATAGCGCAGCGAGGCGAAATCGGTGCGAATCCGATAGCTCCCGATCAGGCTGAGTGCGCTCATCAGCACCAGAATAGGAACCGCCACCGCATTGAGTTTAATCAGATTATAAGAGCCTGTGAAATAAGAGATCCCCAAATAAATCACCACCCAAAGCACCAAATCAGCGAGCAGTGCAAAAAAGGCAAAACGCATAACCCCACACCTTCCGTGCAAAATATTTTTGGAAAGGCCGCCGGGCAGGGGGTGCAAAACGCCCCTCTCCCCCTCTTCCTGATCCGGCGGGGGGCAACCGTTCACATGAGCTGAGGAGATCATCGTGATTGCATCAAAGACTTAGAATCCAGCCTGATCGATCGGGTTGAAATCGCTCGCATGATAGGAGCTACGCACCAAGGGTCCGCTGGCGACATGGGTGAAGCCTTTTTTGCGGGCGATCTCACCATAGAGATCGAAAGCCCCGGGGGTGACATATTCGACGACAGGCAGATACTCGGGGCTAGGGCGGAGATATTGGCCGAGGGTCAGCGCACCGACATTGGCTTCGCGGAGATCATCCATCGCCTGAAAAATTTCATTCTCAGTCTCACCGAGACCGAGCATCAGTCCGCTCTTGGTCACCATCTTGAGGCCGACCTCCTCGCCGAGTTCGCGAACACGCTTGAGGAAATCGAGGGAAAGGCGATATTTCGCGCGAGAACGAACCAGCGGGGTGAGGCGCTCCACGGTCTCCAGGTTGTGATTGAAGATCTGGGGAGCCGCCTTCAGGACGGTCCGAATAGCAGACTCCTGCCCGTTAAAATCGGGCGTCAGAATCTCGATAATGATGGAAGGTTCGACGGCTCGGATCGCCTGAATCGTCCGGGCAAAATGCTCGGCGCCCCCATCGGGTAGATCATCACGGCAGACGGAGGTGATGACGACATGCTTGAGTTTCATCCGGCGCACAGCCTCTGCCACGCGCTCCGGTTCGTCCTGTTCCAGAGGAAACGGCTTGGCCGTATCGACGGCGCAGAATCCGCAGGCGCGGGTGCAGCGGTCTCCGGCGATCATCATGGTGGCGGTGCCGCCGCTCCAGCATTCCCAACGGTTGGGACATTGGGCGCTCTCACAGACTGTGTGAAGATTGAGATCGGCCACCATCGCCTTGGTGGAAAAGAAAACGGGATTGGATGGCAATCGGACCTTGATCCAGTCGGGCTTGCGTTCCTGATGCAGTGCGGGATCAATCTTTGGTGTGGCCATGTGCTGAGAGTTTCCTCCGAAGCGGCTCACGCTTCCAGTCTAAAAATGGCTGAGTCTATGTGAGAAGAAAAGCTCTCAGCGGCTGCCATAAGCCCCCCGATTAGCGAGTGCGCGGTGGAGGGTGATCTGATCAGCCTGCTCGACACCTCCTCCTGCGGGAAGTCCCTGGGCGATTCGGGTGATTGCAACTCCGCTGGGCCCAAGCAACTCGGCCAGGTAGTGAGAAGTCGCCTCACCCTCAACATCGGCTCCGAGAGCCAGGATGACCTCGGAGGGATGCTCGCTGCCGACGCGTTCGATCAACTCCGCAATGCGCAACTGCTCCGGCCCTATGCCATCCAGCGGTGAAAGCTTCCCGCCCAGTGCATGATAACGACCGCGAAAGACACCGGTGCGCTCCAATGGCAGGATGTCGGTGGCCGTTTCGACGATGCAGAGTTCGCGTCCGGCACGGGCCTCGTCACGGCAGAGAGCGCACTCTTCCTGCTCGGAGAAAAATCCGCAAAGCCGGCAGATTTTCAGATACTGCCGCGCCCCTGTAATCGCCGCGAGAAGCTGATCCGGCTTTGCATCGGGAGAGCGCAGCATCCAGAGAGCAATCCGCTCCGCACTCCGAGGGCCAATGCCAGGGAGACGCCGAAACTGACGCACCAGCTCACGAAAAGAATCGGGATAGTCGAGGTGCATGGCCGAAAGGAAAAAGGATGAATGAAAAATGAAAAAAATGAGGACTCAGAGCTTTGATTTTAGAAATTCAACCCTTTTGCATTCTTCCTTTTACCTTTTGCCTTTTTCAGACCGCCTCAGCCAACAATGCCTGTTCTGGAGTCGGTTCGTCCTCGCCACGGCGGGCGCGTTCGACGCGTTCCAGGTAGTAATCCAGGACGGCGTCAGGAATGCCGGTGATGCGGGCGGAGGAGAAGGCGGCAATGGCTTCCTCCCATTTCCGTTCACGGAAGAGAATGACGCCGCGCCAGAATTGATCGCGACTGCGCTCGCGTTCCTGCGAGAGGGCGTTTTTGGGAGCGAGGAACTCGTAGAGCTCGACGCGCCGGCGGCTACCAGCTCGCTGAAGCAGATCAATCGGACGGCCCTCGATATTCTCGGCGGCCATTTCATAGGAGAGAGATCCGGCCAGGATACGGCATCCATACTGGGCACAGGCTGCAGAGAGGTGACGGGCAAATTCGACAATAGGGCCGGAGACGCTATAACGACCCGATCGGGCTCCCCCGTAGGCGGCTGCGATCATGGCACCGGAGTTCACGCCGATGCGAAAATCAAGCCGTTTCTGCCAGCGGGAATCGCACTGGCGATTGAGCTCCTCCAGTCGGGAGACGAGATCAATGGCGGCGCGGGCCGTTTTGACTGCGTGGTTGGGAGCACCTTCCACAGGAAGCGGTGCGCCAAAGATGACGCGGATGCTTTCGCCGGAGCATTCATCAAGGTAACCGCCAACATCGACCAGGAAATCGGATGCGGTGCGGAGGTAGAGATTCATCAGCGCCACATAGTCAATCGGAGTGAGTGTCTCCATGAGATCGACATGATTGTGGATAGTGCAGACAAGGACACTGGCCTCATGCAGTTCACCGGGGAAATCGACGGAGAGTTCTCCATCCACGAGTTTGCGGAAGCTTTCGGGACGCAGGCGCTGTCCAAAAAGACGACGCAAGACAGGCTCTCGTGAGCCCATTTCGGTGCGCTCGAAGAGTGCTACGAAAATGACCGCAATCAGGATCGCGGCGACACCAGGAGCAGGATTTTGGTAGGAGCTGTAGAGGGCGTTGATTAGGGAGGAGCCGAGGACGAGCAGGATGCCGGAAAGGGCGAGCAGGAAGGTCTCACGGCGATTGGCATGAAAGGCCACCCAAAGCGACCCGAGTCCCAAAACGAGAGTGGTCACAAACGCCCCGGTCTTGCCAGAGGGAGCAAAGGCGGAGGCCTGGATGAAATTTCTCCAGAGGGTACCGGGTCCCTCGAAGCAGCCCGTGTAGAAAAGCACGGCTAGCAAGGGAGCGACAAGGAGGGCGAGTAACAGAAAGGATTTAATTTTCCTCATGGGTCAATGGGCAAAGTCCTAGCAGTCTGTCGGACTTAGAGCGGACAGGCGAGAAATCATTGACTGGCGAACACATAGCCGTTGAAACGCCTTGGATAGATTGCTGCCCCCGCTCCCGCGAAGTGGCACCCTTGCGGGCTGTGCTTCGCACAGGCTATCCGGTCACTGCCCCGTGCCTCGTATTGTGCGGCGGCACAGCCCGAGAGGGAAGCCGAGCGGGAGCGAGCAAATCAATACTCCTGCCCCAATTCTGATCAACTTATTCTTTCTAGGCTCCTTACCTTCTCTTTGTCTATCTTCGAACTGAAACATTTTTCTTCCCTTGCCATTTTATGCTCTCCAATTTTTCCACCACTCTTCTTCTCCTTCATAGTGTACTGCGCTGGATTGTGCTGCTGGCGGGGATGGCCGCACTGATTGGCTGTTTCATTGGATTAACAGGAAGACGCCCCTTTGCCCCGCTCGGCAGAATTTTCGGTCTGATCTATGTCTCCGTTCTCGATACGCAGGTGCTTGTCGGAATCCTCCTTTCATGCGCCAGCCCTCTCGTCCACGCTTTCTGGGCCAATCCGGGGGTCGGGATGAAAAATGATGATCTCCGATTCTTTGCCATAGAGCACACGGTCATCATGCTGCTCGCTCTCGTTCTGGCCCATGTGGGTGCTGTGAAAAGTCGCAAATCCAAGGATGCAGCCAAAGCCTACTCCGTTGCCCTCACCTGGTACGCGCTTTCACTCGTGGTGATCCTGCTCGGCATTCCTTGGTGGCGTACCCTCCTCCGTCTCTGAAGATGATCCAGCGCCTGATCAAGCACTGGGTCTATGGAGGTTTTATCGCGCTCTGCTTTTATGCAGACATCGACCTCCTTCCGGCCAAGCCCGCCGAGCCGGCTTCCTTCTCCTCACCCGAGAGTCTTGTTGCCGATCTCTACAAACAGGAGAACGCAGGCCACTCCCCTTTCTTTCAAACCAAGCAGCGCGGATTGCTCGACCGGTATTTCACGGCGCAGCTCTCCTGTTTGATCTGGAAGGACACGGTCACCTCGCAGGCCCACGGCGAAGTGGGTGCCCTCGACGGCGATCCCCTTTATGATGCCCAGGACATGGAGATCACCCATTTCGCGCTCCGCGCCGCGCCCGCTCACTTAGGAAAAGGCGAGGCCACCGTGATCGCCTCTTTCAAGAACATGGGTCACAAAACGAAGGTGATCTATTCCCTCCTCCTGACAAAAACTGGGTGGAGAATTTCCGACATCACCTATGGCGATGGCCGGACCCTGGTCGGGATTTTAAGCGAAAAGTAAAGTCCCTCGCTCAGTCCCAAGTTAACGGGGGTCAGTTGGCAGACTCGACCGGCAGGCAGGAGCAGAAGATATTCCTGTCGCCATAGACATTGTCCACGCGGGAAACGCTGGGCCAGAATTTGTGATTCCGAAGCCACGGTGCCGGATAGGCCGCTTGAAAACGGGTGTAGGGTCGAGCCCAATCATCGGAGGTCACCGTCAGTGCGGTGTGCGGAGCCCGCTTGAGCGGATTGTCGGCCCGATCAAGTTTTCCCTCTTCAATGGCAATCAGCTCTCCATGAATGGAGATCATCGCATCGCAGAAGCGGTCGAGTTCCTCCTTTGACTCGCTCTCGGTCGGTTCGACCATGAGAGTTCCCGGCACAGGCCAGCTCATGGTCGGAGCATGAAACCCATAATCCATGAGACGCTTGGCGACATCCTCCACTTCGACACCGGAGCGGCTCTTCCACTCGCGCAGATCGAGAATACACTCATGAGCGACAGTTCCGTTAGCTCCCTTGTAGAGGACGGGAAAATAGGAATCGAGACGCTTGGCAATGTAGTTGGCGTTCAGGATGGCAATCGCGCTCGCAGCGGCAAGTCCATCAGGCCCCATCATACGGAGATACATCCAGCTGATGACGCAGATACTGGCGCTGCCCCAAGGAGCGGCACTGACTTCGCTCACAGCCGCAGAACCGCCGGTTGGGATCACGGAGTGACCCGGCAGATAAGGAGCCAGATGCTTGGCAACTCCGATCGGACCGACTCCTGGGCCACCACCGCCGTGAGGGATGGAGAATGTCTTGTGCAGATTGAGATGGCAGACATCGGCTCCGATGTCACCGGGACTGCAAAGGCCAACCTGGGCATTCATATTGGCCCCGTCCATATAGACCTGTCCGCCCGCCTCGTGAATGAGGGAGCAGATCTCCTTGATGCTCTCTTCAAAGACGCCGTGGGTGGAAGGATAGGTGACCATGAGCGCGGCCAGGCGGTCGCGATGAAGCGCTATCTTTGCCCTGAGATCGGTCATGTCGATATTCCCCTCGTTGTCGCAGGCAACTCCGACAATTTCCATCCCAGCCATGGCAGCACTGGCCGGATTGGTACCATGAGCCGAAACAGGAATAAGGCAAACGGTACGATGGGCATCACCATGGGCACGGTGATAGGCGCGGATCACAAGGAGTCCGGCATACTCGCCCTGCGAACCGGCATTCGGTTGCAAGGAAACTGCGTGAAACCCTGTGATCTCGGCGAGCCATTTCTCCAGTTGGGTAAAGATCCTAGCATACCCCCGAGCCTGGGAAGGTGGGACAAAGGGATGGAGTGAACCTAGCGTCTCCCAAGTCACAGGAAGCATCTCGGAAGTGGCATTGAGCTTCATCGTGCATGATCCGAGAGGGATCATGGAGGTGGTCAGGGAAAGATCCTTGACTTCCAGACGGCGCAGGTAACGGAGCATTTCAGTCTCTGTGTGATAGGAACTAAACACTGGATGCGTGAGATAGGCACTTGTGCGGCGCAGCGGATCGGGAGTCTGCCAAGAGAGAGGATTGGTCTCCGTGGAACCATTTCCCTTGCCGAAGAACTCAACAAGCGGCGCGATATGCTCGGTGGTTTCATCAAGCGAGATCGTGACTGCATTCTCACCAATGAAGCGGAGATTGATCCCTGCCTTTTCGGCACGGGAGCGGAGGGATGCGGAATCAGCGGCGGACAGATTGATCCGCACGGTGTCAAAAAAAGGTGCTTCCACGACATTCCAGCCTGCCCTGGAAAGGGTGGCGGCCAGTTTGAGCGCGTGCAGATGAATTTTCTCGGCAATCTCACGGAGTCCCTTGGGGCCGTGATAGACGGCATACATGGAGGCCATCACTGCCAGCAGAACCTGAGCGGTACAGATGTTGCTCGTCGCCTTTTCGCGCCGAATATGCTGCTCGCGTGTCTGAAGTGTGAGACGGTAGGCGGGATTGCCGTCGGCATCCCGGGAGATTCCAACGAGACGACCGGGCAGACGGCGCTTAAATTCGTCACGCGTCGCCATATAAGCGGCATGAGGGCCACCATACCCCATTGGGACACCAAAGCGCTGGGTCGAACCGACAGCGATGTCAGCTCCGAATTCACCGGGAGGCTTCAACAGGATAAGAGAGATCGGATCGCTTGCCAAGACAGCCAGTCCGCCCGCCGCATGGATTTTTTCAATGAAGGAAGAGGGATCCAGGATTGTCCCATCCGTGGCAGGATATTGAAGGATGCCGCCGCAGAGCTCAGTTGCAGGAATCGCCTCCACGGACCCCACGATCAGCTCGATGCCGAGCGGTTCCGCACGGGTCGCAAGCAGGGAAATTGTTTGAGGATGGCAGCCATTGGAGACAAAGAATCGGTTTGACTTCTTGAGATCGCGACACATCGCCATCGCTTCGGCTGCCGCCGTGCCCTCGTCGAGCATCGAGGCATTGGCAATCGCCATCCCTGTCAGATCGCAAACCATCGTCTGAAAATTGACCAGGGCCTCCATGCGTCCCTGCGAAATCTCCGCCTGATACGGCGTGTAGGCGGTGTACCAACCGGGATTCTCCAGAATGTTTCTACGAATGACGGCAGGAAGATGAGTGCCGTGATACCCCATGCCGATGTAGGAGGGGCGCAGCTCATTTTGGGAGGCAATCTCCCGAAGCTCGGCAAGAGCCTCTTCCTCGGTGGCGGCAACAGGAAGATCCAGCGAACGCTGCAAGCGAATCTCCGCAGGGACGGTTGCCGAGATCAGCTCTTCCAGAGTGCCGTAGCCGACCGTTTTGAGCATTCCCTCCACTCCCTGATGATGGGAGCCGAGATGCCGGCGGGAAAAACGCCCGCGTGTCAGGACGGCATCAAGTGTTTCTTTTTTTAGGGATCCCGCAGCGCTCATCAGGAAATCTGAGCGGTGTAGGCTTCGGGAGTAAGCAGAGACTCGACTTCTGCCGGATTGGAGGGGCGAAGTTTATAGATCCATCCCTGGCCAAACGGATCGGTGTTGAGCAGGGCAGGACTAGAAGCAAGCTCCTCATTGATCTCGGTGACCACACCAGAGATCGGGGAATAGATGTCGCTGGCGGCCTTGACCGATTCGACCACGGCGGAAGTGGCCTCCGCCTTCACTTCAGCACCGACTTGCGGCGGCTCGACATAGACAATGTCGGTCAGCTCTTCTTGGGCATGGTCGGTGATACCGACGACAAAAACATCACCCTCAGGGCGAATCCATTCGTGGCTTTTGGTGTAACGGAGATCAAGAGGAACATTCATGAGATGATCGGGTGGAGTTAGGATTGAGGATGAAATTGAGAAAAGCTGAAACGCTAAAAAGCTGAAATCAAAGGGGATTAGGCAGAAAGCTTCCTTTTGTAAAATGGCAGAGTGGTGACACTAGCGGAATAACGGCGTCCGCGCACTTCAATTTCGAGAGGAGTTCCGAGAGCGGCTAGCGCGGGAGGCAGATAGGCCATGGCAATCCCCTCACCCAGGCTTGGAGAAAGTGCTCCACTGCAAGTCTCTCCCACCACGGCACCCTCACTCAGCACGGTGTAATGGGAACGCATCGGCGGACCCTGCGTGGTGAGCTTGATGGGGGTCAGAAGCGCAGGAAGTCCCGCCTCTCGCTGCGCAAGGAGCGCCTGGCGACCGGAGAAATCGGGCTTTTCGGAATCGTCCAGCGAGACGAATTTTCCAAGGTTCGCTTCCAGCGGCGTGCGGGTACGGGCAAGATCAGAACCATTGAGAGGATAACCCATTTCCAGGCGAAGTGTATCGCGGCATCCCAAACCCGCAGGTTTGACTCCCGCCCCTAGCAGGCGGCTCCAGAGAGCGGCGGCTTCGGATTCCGGAACAAAAAGTTCAAAGCCGTCCTCACCAGTGTATCCCGTGCGAGCGACGAGCGCAGGAACGCTTCCTTCACTTTCGCCAAGACTCGCAAGTCCATTCCGCTTCGGCACATCACAGCCAGGATAGAGAGCGCGGAGGATCTTTTCCGAATCAGGCCCCTGGAGCGCGATACCGGCATAAGCATCGCCCAGATCGGTCAGCACGACCGAACCATCGGTCGGGAGATGGGCTTGCAGCCACTCCAGGTCAATCTCGCGGCAGCCGGCATTAATGACGAGGAAGTAGGCCTCTTCACCGCTGCGGTAGATGATGAGATCGTCGATCACCCCACCCTTCTCATCAAGCATGAGGGTGTATTGACCACGGCCGAGGGCAAGCTTGCCCTCTTTATTACTCACGAGTTTGCTGACGCGGTTAGTCAGCAGGCTCTCCAGCCAGGCCAACGCTCCAGGGCCGGTCACCGTCACCTCGCCCATGTGGGAGATATCAAACATTCCGGAAGCCGTGCGCACAGCACGGTGTTCATCCATGATGCCGCTGTATTGAACCGGCATGAACCAGCCGCCAAATTCCACCATGCGTGCCCCGCAGGCGATGTGAGAGGCTTCGAGAGGTGTGTGCTTTAAGGTTGCTGGATCGCTCATGGGAATTGGAAGCTAGACGCTAGGAGTTGGGAGTTAAGGGTTAGGAGAGTTGAGACTGTAGGTTGCAGAGGGAGACGGAACAACTCTTTAGCCCAATTTTCACCACCCGTAAGCAACAGAAATCTTTCACCACAGAGCCCTGAATCCCAAGGAAGGGGAAACTGATATTTTACCACAGAGGACCATCCAAGAGGGATCCAAGTTGGAGGACGATAGAGCAGGCAAATGCTGCGATGAACAGACTGAGCCAAATACTCTCGCAAGCTCGCTTGCAGAAGCATTTGGCTCAGTCAGCATCGCCCTTGTTCGACCCCATATCTAGAGCCTGTCCGAAAAGGGCGGATTTTTCTGAAGGAGTAAAGAGTGGGGGAATTTTTGTTTCCTGAGAGCCCGAGAACGAGAGCGGGTTTGCTTGGGATTCTTCCAGGAGCATCATTTTG
>Ga0302320_10005090_pt1 | contig 29586 bp, 29 predicted proteins | sample Bog_T0_3_FD_202130 | JGI IMG/M metagenome (GOLD analysis project Ga0302320, IMG submission 202130) | Peat permafrost microbial communities from Stordalen Mire near Abisko, Sweden - Bog_T0_3 | ecosystem: Environmental > Terrestrial > Soil > Wetlands > Peat | place: Sweden: Abisko, Stordalen Mire...
GCGACCGCCGCCGCAAGGCCTACCAGCTCGGCGCCGGCCCGATCGCGCTCGGCCAAGCCGCACTCGATGAGCACCCCGCGATCAAACTCGCGCGCCACGCCATCGAAGAACTCGCACAACAGCTCCAACTCGAGGTGATCTGCGGCACGATCGCCGGCGAGCATCTTTTGATCGCCGCCGAGGCCGGCCGCGCGGACCGTCTCTACATGCGCCCGCGCGTCGGCACCCGCCTGCCCTTCATGCCCCCCCTTGCATTACTCGGCGTCCCCTACCTCGACCCCAAACAGCAGCAAGCGTGGCTAGACCGGCTAGGACCCGACGCCACCCAGACAGACCGCGACAACTACATGACCGCCGCCACCCTCGCCGGTCAGCGCGGCTACACGATCGAGCTCGAAACACCCACCCGCCAACAGATCGGGATGCTCATGGGCCAGCTCGCCCAAGACCCCCGCTCACCCGAACTCAACACCCAGCTCCAACAGCTCGTACTCCAACTCGGCCACGAACACCACACCCTCACCGACCTGGAACCCGACCGCACCTACCACGTCAACAACATCCAAGCCCCGATCTTCGACCACCGCGCCGAACTCGTCACCGGCCTGATCCTGCTCGGCTACGACCAACCCCTCACCACCAACGAGATCCAAAACTACCTCCACACCCTCCGCAACACCGCCAACACCATCACCCGCACCACCGGCGGACGCCCACCCAACTAACAACGCCACCAAACCGCTGTCGCCCCACGCGACCGCTCGCGCATGATAGGAGTCGTCTCGCCGGGCGCTCATCAGGTGCCTCCTTTGGTCGAGCAGCAGCACCCTGGGCCTCGCCGATCGAGACGCTCGCTTGGCCCAGTCAAAGGAGTCACGTACGTCAAGGGAACCGCGTGACCCCTTTCGCGTGGAAGGCGATCACAAGTGGCCTCGCCGCATCGCGCGCGAAGAGGGCCTCGGTGCCCCGTGGACCGCCTCTCAGCCAAGTCATCCGAGCGTCAGCAACGCGCTCTTCAGAGGCATCTTGCTCGCCGAATTGCGACAAGATTGAGACAACGAAAACGCCAAAAACCACTGATTTGCAGGTAATTATACGAAGCGGGATACGGGAATCGAACCCGTCTCTCGAGCTTGGGAAGCTCGCGTTCTACCGATGAACTAATCCCGCCGGATCGCCGGGGATCGTATCGGTCTAGGGTTTGGCGGGTGCGACGCAAGCTCGTTCCAGCGATCGTCGTCGCCGTCGCCGCGGCGGCTGTCGCCGTGCTCGTTTACGGGCTCACTCAACAGGGGGCGAGCCGGGCGCTGGATGAGGCGCTGGCGGCGGGGCGACACCCCGCGGCGCCGCAGGCGCAGCGTCTGCTCCCCGTGCTCGATCGCGTCGGCAGCACGACAGCGTCGCTGACGCGCTGGCGCGGGAAGGTGGTGGTTCTGAACTTCTGGGCGTCGTGGTGCTCGACATGCACCGCCGAGGCGGCGTTGATCGAGCGGGCGCAGCGCCAGCTCGCAGCGAGCGGCGACGGCACGGTGCTCGGGATCGACTACAAGGATCTGAGCGGCGGCGCGCAGCAGTTCATCGGTACCTATGAGCTGAGTTACCCGAACCTGCGCGACATCGACGGGTCGTTCGCGGAGGCCTACGGCACGGATGCGCTGCCGGAGACCTTCGTGCTGAACCGCAACCTCCAGGTCGTCGCCATCTCACGCGGCGAGATCACCACACAGTCCTGGCTCACGCACTGGATCGACGAGGCGGCCCGCACGTGAGGCGCGCGGCGCTCGCGGCAGTGCTGCTCCTCTCGCTGGCGGTCGCCGCGCCGGCGTCGGCGGTGACGGCGCGCACCTCGCTGGTCGCGATCGAGCAGCAGGTGATGTGCGTGACCTGCGGCATCCCGCTGCAGGAAGCCGACTCCCCCGCCGCGCAGCAGGAGAAGGCCTACATCCAGCAGCTGATCGACGCCGGCGACACCGCGGCCACGATCAAGGCCAGGCTGGTCGTCGAGTACGGCGACGCCGTACTCGCGCTGCCGCCCGACCGCGGCTTCAACGTCGCGTTCTACCTGATCCCGATCGCCGCCGTGCTGGCGGCGATCGGGATCGTCGCGCTGCTACTGCCGCGCTGGCGGCGAAACCGCCGGGCGGGCGCCGGCGCCGCCGGCCAGCCCGACGCGCTCAGCGCCGCCGACAACGCGCGCCTTGACGCGGACCTCGCCCGTTTCGAGCCCTGATCACATCTGCGCCGGCGCGCTGACGCCGAGCAGATCAAGCGCGCAGGCGATCGTGCGCCGCGCAGCGAGCGAGAGCGCGAGCCGCCATGACTCGGTTTCCCGCGGCTCGACGCCGAGCACGTGGCAGTCGCGGTAGAAGGCGGTGAACGACTGCGCGAGCGCAAGCGCGTAGGAGGCGACGCGGTGCGGCGCGCGACGCTCCACGGCGTCTGCCAGCTCGACCGGGAAGCTCAACAGGCAGCGCAAAAGCGCCCGCTCGGATGCGTGCAACGGCTCGACCGGGGCGATCTGCTCGAGCGCCGAGGCGACGCGACGCGAGCCGGCGCGGTCGAGGATCGAGGCGATTCGCGCATGTGCGTACTGCACGTAGTAGACGGGGTTCTCGGCGCTCTCACGGGCAGCAAGGTCAAGGTCCACCTCGACCGTCGTGTCGTGCGACCGTGCGAGCAGGAAGAAGCGTGCGGCGTCGACGCCAACCTCGTCCACCAGCTCGTCGAGCGTCACGTACTCGCCCTCGCGCTTGGACATCGCCGTGCGCCCTTCGACCCCGAGCAGGTGCACGAACTGCTGGATCACGATCTCCAGGGAGTCGGGATCCCCGCCAAGGGCAACGCAGGCGGCCTTCATCCGCGCGATGTAGCCGTGGTGGTCGGCTCCCCAGACGTAGACGAGGCGGTCGTAGCCGCGGGATCGCTTGTCTTGCATGTATGCGATGTCGGAGGTGAAGTAGGTGTGCTCGCCGCTCGAGCGCACCAGTACCCGGTCCTTGTCGTCGCCGTGGGCGCTGGTGCGCAGCCACAGCGCCCCGTCGGTGGTGTAGGTCTCACCGCGCCCCGCCAGCGCGTCAAGCGCGCGCTCGACCGCTCCGGCCTCGTGCAGCGAGCGCTCCGAGAACCAGATGTCGAAGCGCACACCGAAGCGCTCGAGCGAGGCGCGGATCAGTTCCAGGCACGCATCGCAGGCCTCGCGCGCGAGCGTCTCGAGGTCGAGTTCGAGGGCGCGCGCCGGCGCCACCAGCCCCGCCACGTAGTCTCCGTGGTATCCGTCCGCGGCGACCGGCTCACCGAGCGCCAGTGCGCGCACGGACTCGCCAAGCTTCGTCACCTGGCTGCCGTAGTCGTTGATGTAGTACTCGCGCGTCACCGCGTAGCCGCGGTAGGCGAGGATCCGCGACAGCGCGTCTCCGTAGGCCGCCTGGCGCGCATGGCCGATGTGCAGCGGCCCGGTCGGGTTGGCCGAGACGAATTCCACATCGATCGCCAACGGGGCCGTGAGCGTCGCGGCTCCGTAGTGCTCCCCCGCCGCGAGCACCGACTCGAGCGCCCCGGCGTACCAGCCGTCGCGCAGGTGCAGGTTCAGAAAGCCCGGTCCGGCGACCTCGGCGCGATCGAGCGCTTCGCCGAGGCTCGCCGCGAGCTCGCCGGCCAGCCGCGCCGCCACCTCACGCGGCGGCGCCCCCAGGCGCGGGGCGAGCAGCAGAGGGGCGTTGGTCGAATAGTCCCCGAGTTCCGCGCGCGGGGGAATCTCGAGCTTGACGGCCTCGAGCCCCACCCCCGCCTCGCCGGCCACCGCGACCGCGGCCGCGCGGATCGCATCGTGCAGTGTCTCCAGAGGCGTCACCCGCGGGAGCCTACGTCGTGCGGGGCGCCGCCCGCGTGGAGCCTCAGTAGTGGTAGGGCTCCCCCGCGATGATCCGGTGCGCGCGAAACAGCGCCTCGAGCAGGACGACGCGCGCCAGCTGATGAGGAAGCGTCATCGGACCGAGCGAGAGCCGGTGCTCGGCCGCCGGCAGCTCGAGCCCGTGCGCGCCACCGATCACGAACACCAGATCGCGGCCGGAGTCCCGACGGCGCTCGATGAATCGAGCGAAGGCGAGGCTGTCGAAGCGCTCGCCGTCGGCGGCCAGGAGCGAGGTGAAGGCGCCGCGCGGCAGCCTCGCGGCGAGGCGCTCGACGCCTGCATCACGCCCCGGCGGATCGCGCAGCTCGATCTGCGAGAGGCGGGTGTAGTGACCGAGCAGCTTTGTGTAGTGCTCGACGTCGTCGACGTAGGGCGCACGCAGGCGCCCGATCGAGATGACCACGACCTGCACGGCTGCGATACTAGTTCGCCATGAGCCTGAGCCCCGGATGCCGAGCGTTCACGTGAGCACCGAACCCAGCGGCAGCGATCGCCACATCAACATTCAGGTCTCGCCCGAGATGATGGCCGGCGTCTACGCGAACTTCGCCAACGTCAGCCACTCCGACTACGAGTTCACGATCACCTTCGCGCGCGTCGACCACGAGGTCGAGGCCAGCGAGGTCCCGGGCATCATCGTGTCCCGCGTGAGCCTGTCACCGCGCTTCATGAAGGAGCTGATGACGGCGCTCGAGGACAACTACTCGCGCTGGCAGGCCCGCGAGGGGATCAGGAATCTGCCGGAGTCCGAAGGCTCCTCCGGCGACCTGGACGAGTAGGGCGCGCGCCGGCGCGGAAGGCGTCCGCGATGCCGATCCGCTCGACGATCGGCGGGTGCGTGCCGATCAGCGCCGACAACCAGCGCGGCGGAGCCGGGTCCGCGAGGTTCTGCGCCGTGATCCGCCGCTCGAAGGAGACGAACGCGTCCGGATCCCCGGTCAGCGCGAGCGCGAAGGCGTCGGCGCGGCGCTCGATCGCCCGCGAGAGCTGGCGCGTGACGACGCCGAGGGCCCCCGAGACAACGGCACCGGACAGGGCGAGCGCGGGCAGGCCCGGCGCGCTCGAGCGCTCCAGGCGCTCCGCGAGGCGAGCCACCGCGCGGGTCCCCGCCGGCGCGACCGCCGTCAGGTACACGAGCAGCCGCGGCACGTCGCGGTAGCGCACGTGCGCCAACTCGTGCGCGACCACCGAGCGCGCCTCGGGCGCCGTGAAGCTCGAGAGCAGGGTGTCGTAGAGCACGACGCGCCGGCTTGCGCCCAGGCCGTTCACGTACGCGTTGGCGGCGCTCGTACGCCGGCTGGCATCGATCTCGAAGACCTCGCCGACGCTGACGCCGGCACGCTGCGCGAGCTCCAGCACCTCGCGGCGCAACTCGCCCTCGGGCAGCGCCACGAAATCGTTGAAGATCGGATCGAGGACCACCGGCGCGGCGACCGTGACGACAACGGCCACGACGACGCTGCCGGCTGAAGCGGCCTTCCACCAGTCCTCGCCGTAGTGGCGCATCAACGCTGCGACGATCACCGCTGCCGCAGCCGCGAAGCCCGCGCCGAGCGCCGCGGTGCGGGCGATGTCGCCGCTCCAGCCGCGCCAGGACTGGGTCGCGAGACCGGCGCGCAGCGCCCGCACGCGCATCCACGCGCCAAACGGCAGTGGCGCGACCAGCAGCGCGAGCGAAAGCGCGGCGCCGTTCACGGCGACCGCCCCGAGCGTGCCGCCTTCGCCGCTGCTGGCGCGATCGCGTCGCACGAGCCACACAAGCAGCGTCGTCTCGGCCGCGGCCCCCGCCCCGGCGAGCGCCAGCTGGCCGCGGCCGTAGCGCCGTGCCCGGGCGATGTCGCGGGCGTCGAAGTGGGCGAGCGGATCGACCGGCGTGGCTGCGATCACGCCGTGCCGCGGGCGCAGCGCGAGCACCGCCAGCTCGGCCGCGCCGAGCGCCGTCGCGAGCGCCGCGATCCAGCCGCCGCGCTCCTGCGTGCGATTGCGCTCGGGAGCCACCTCCGGCACGCTATTCGGTCTGCAGCGCCACGGCGCAGGATCGCATCCAGCGCCTCGCGCGAGCGCGTCGGCTGCAAGACTGCGTGTTGCTTCCCGCGCCGTGGGCTCCTCCACAGCAACAAATGAAGGTCGCAATCATCTCCGACATACATGGCAACCGCCAAGCCTTCGAGGCGGTTCTCAGAGACATAGTCGACGCGTCCGTCGCGCAGGTGTGGTGCCTCGGCGACCTCGTCGGCTACGGGGCCGACCCGGACGCCTGCGTCGATCTCGCGCGCGAGCACACCGACCTGTGCCTGGCCGGCAACCATGACCTCGCCGTCGCCGGCAAGATCCCCCTGGACGACTTCTCGCGCGGCGCGGCGATCGCGGTGCGCTGGACGCAGGACGTGATCACGGAGCCCAACCGCGAGTTCCTCGCGGCGCTGCGCCCGTCGGCGGTGCGCGAGGACATCGGGCTTTACCACGCCAGTCCGCGCGACGAGGTCTGGGAGTACGTGCTCTCCGCGCTGCTCGCCGAGCTGTGCTTTGACGCCACGAGCCATCGCCTCAACCTGCTCGGCCATTCGCATGTGGCGCTCTCGTTCGAGCGGCTCGAGGGGCGGCCGGCGACGGGCGAGACGCGCCGGGCCGACAGCCTGCTCGACCTGCGCGACGGCGAATGGCTGCTGAACCCGGGCAGCGTCGGCCAGCCCCGCGACGGCGATCCGCGCGCGGCCTGGCTGCTGCTCGACACGGTCGCTCTGACCGCCACCTACCTTCGCTCCGAATACGACATTTCCGGTGCGGCCGGGGCGATCCGTGCCGCTCGCCTGCCGGACTCGCTCGCGCAGCGGCTGGAGCACGGTCAATGAGGGTGCTCCGGCTGGCCGGCGTCGCGCTCGCGGCGGCCGCGCTGCTCAGCGCCTGCGGCTCGGGCGTCGGGCTGATCCCGTCAGACAGCGCCGCCACGCTGCACGACGACCTGGCGAACATCCAACTCGCCTTCTCGACCCCGGACTGCACGCTCGCAGCCGCCTACGTGGCCAAGGCCAACGACGACTTCGACAACCTGCCCGAGAGCATCAACGCGAAGCTGCTGGCGCAGCTCCAGAAGGCGATGATCGCCGTGGCTTCCGACGAGCAGCGCCAGTGCCACAACTCGACGACCGGCCCGACAAGCGGCTCGAGCAGCCCGACCGGACCGACCGGTTCGACCGGCTCCTCGAGCACGACGACCTCGAGCACGACGAGCACCACCACGAGCACCACGACGTCGAGCTCCACATCGACCTCCACGAGCCAGACCGGGGCGACCGGCGGCACCGGCTCGACCTGCACCTCGACCACCGGCGTCGGTGGCGGCACACCGGCCTGCGATGGCAGCACGTCCTCGAGCGGCATCGGCGGCGGCGGTACCGGCACCGGTGGCACCGGCACCGACACGGGCGCCGCAAGCGTGGGCAACTGATGGCGCGCGAGAACACCGTCGCCGGTCGCTACCGGATCGAGAGCCGGCTCGGATCGGGCGGCATGTCGACGGTGCATCTGGCATTCGATGAGCGCCTGGAGCGCTACGTCGCGGTGAAGCTGCTCGCCGAGCACCTCGCCGCCGATCCGGCGTTCGTGTCGCGCTTTCAGCGTGAGGCGCTCGCCGCGGCGCGGCTGATCCATCCAAACATCGTGCAGGTGTTCGACTCGGGCCTCGACGAACGCCGCGACCAGCACTACATCGTGATGGAGTACATCGACGGCCAGTCCTGCGCCGAGATCCTGCGCGACCGGGGCTGGCTGACCGTGGAGGAGACGCTGCCGATCGTGCTTGGGGCCTGCGCCGGGCTCGACTACGCCCACCGCAAGGGCGTCGTGCACCGCGACGTCAAACCGGGCAACCTGCTGCTCGGCACCGACCGGGTGGTCAAGCTCGCCGACTTCGGTATCGCCAAGGCCACTGAGCAATCGAGCATCACCCAGATCGGATCGGTGCTCGGCACCGCCGCCTACCTCGCTCCCGAGCAGGGCCGCGGCGAGGAGGCCGGGCCGCCCGCCGACATCTACGCGCTCGGTGTCGTGACATACCAGCTGCTCGCGGGCCGCCTGCCGTTCGAGGGCTCCTCGCTCACCGAGCTCGCGATCAAGCAGCAGCGCGAGCCGCCGGCAAGCCTCGACGACCTCGTCGCCGCGGTGTCGCCGGAACTGGCCGAAGCGGTCGATGTCGCGCTGCGGATCGATCCGCGTCAGCGCTACCCCACCGCCGCCGAGATGGCGCGCGCGCTGCAGGAGGGCGCGCGCGGCATCGCACCGGGGGCCGGCACGGCGATCGTCCCGCCCGCCGGCGCGACCGCGCAGACCGCCGTCGCCCACGACCCGCGCACCCGCGTCGCGGGCGTCACGCCACGCCAGCCGCGCCAGGGGCAGCCGCGGCGCGAGCCGGAGCCCGAGCCGGAGCGCTCGCCGGTCAACCGCCGCCGCATCGCCGCGGGGTTGATCGCCGGCCTGGTGATCGCGGTCGTGATCGTGGTGGTCGTGCTCTCGCTGCAATCCAACGGCACGGTCCAGCTACGGCATCCCGATAGCTTCTCCCGCGATTTCCCGAACGCCTTGCAGCAACTGACGGACCTGATCAACAGCAACACGGCGTAGCGCTCACCGCAGGACGCCACGCGTGGGGTCCGCGAGCGCCGGATCGAGCGGGGCAGGCTTCGATGGACTCCCGGGTGCTGTTCGGCCGGGTGCATGCACCCGGCCGACGGGAAGGCTCATGAGCCTTCCCGTCGGTCGGCGCACCCCGTTCGGGGCACGGGCATGCCGCCGACCCCGAACGGCGAATCGCCCTCGCGCAGGGCGCGCGCGACCGCCGGCAGGCAGCCGTCGATGATCGCGGTCCGCAGACGCGACATCAGGGTGGCGATGAAGGTCAGGTTGTGCAGTGTCAGCAGGTGCCCGCCCGTCTGCTCGCCCGTGCGGGCGAGGTGGTGCAGGTAGGCGCGGGAGAGCCCGCCCGCGCAGGCCGGGCACGGGCAGTCGCTTGCCAGCGGCGCGAGGTCCGCCGCAGACACCGGCCGGTCGACCGCGAGCCTGAAGCGGCTGGCCGGGTCGGCGACCAGCGCCGTGCCGTGGCGGGCGAGACGCGTCGGCATCGCGCAGTCGAAGGTGTCGATCCCCAGCTCGACGCCGCGGATCAGGTCGTCGACCTCGCCGATGCCGAGCAGATGACGCGGGCGCTCCGGCGCGAGGCGCTCGAGCTCGCGCGTGCTCCAGTCGATCACCTCATACATCTGTGCCTTCTCGGCCCCAAGCGAACCGCCGACAGCGATCCCCTCGGCGCCGCTCCCCACGCTCGCCGCAGTCGAGGCGATGCGCAGGTCCTCGTGGACGCCGCCCTGGACGATCGCGTAGAAGAGCGACCCACCAGGCGGCAGCTCGCGCTGCTCCCGCCAGCGTACACAGCGCTGCAGCCAGCGGTGCGTGCGCTCGGTCGAGCGGGCGGTGTAGTCGCGATCGACGTGGAACGGGGTGCACTCGTCGAAGGCGAGGACGATGTCGGAATGCAGCTGGGCCTGCACCGCCATCGAGATCTCGGGGCTGATGAAACGCTCGGATCCGTCGACGTAGGAGCGGAAGCGGACACCCTCCTCCTCGATCGCGATGATCGCCCCGCCCCCCCGCGACGGGGAGTCGCCGCCCTTGCCGCGGCGGCCCTTGATCTCGTCGGCGACCGTGCCATGCCCCATCGAGAACACCTGAAAGCCGCCCGAGTCGGTGATGATCGCCCGCTCCCACCCCATGAAGCGATGCAGCCCCCCCGCGCGGTCGATCAGCTCGCCGCCCGGACGCAGAAAGAGGTGGAAGGTGTTGCCGAGCACGATGTCGTAGCCGAGCCCGGCGACCTGCGCGGCGGTGACACCGCGCACGGCGCCCGCGGTCGCGAGCGGCACGAAGGCCGGCGTGCGGATCTCCCCGTGCGCGGTCGCGAGCACACCGGCGCGCGCACGCGACGAGCGGTCGCGGGCGATAATGCGCAGCGCGGGCATCGCGGCCATCCTAGAGCGCGCCGTCGCCGCCCACGACACAGTGCTGGCAAGCTTCCTCAGCGTCACGACCAACCTCGGCCTGCCGGTCATCGGACTGGTCGTCGCGATCGAGGCGCTGGGCGTCCCGCTGCCCGGCGAGACGGCCGTGATCCTCGGCGGGCTGGCGGCAAATCAGGGCCGCCTGTCGATCGTCGCCGTGATCGTGGTCGCCGCCGCCGCCGCGATCGTCGGAGACAACATCGGCTTCATGATCGGACGCCGGGGCGGACGGGCGCTGCTCGAGCGCCCGGGACGCTTCTATGAGGAACGCCAGCGAATGCTTGCCGTCGCCGATCCGTTCTTCGAGCGCCACGGACCCAAGGCCGTCTTCCTCGGGCGCTGGATCACCGGCCTGCGCGTGTGGACGTCCTGGCTCGCCGGCGCGAGCGACATGCGCTGGCCGACCTTCCTCGTCTGGAACGCGCTGGGCGGGACGGCCTGGGCGGTGAGCGTCGCGCTGGCCGCCTACTACGGCGGCAAGAGCGTTGAGACGGTCTTCAGCAAGGTCGGCCTCTACGGCGGCATCGCCGCGATCGTGCTGATCGTGATCGGCGTGGCCTACATCTGGCGGCGGCGCCGGCGCGCTCGCGCGCAGTGATCGCGCACTCGCGCGCAGTGATCGCGCACTCGCGCGGTGATCGCGCGCCCGCGATTGGGGCCGGCGTGGAGGTCGCGAGCCTGAGTCAGCGTCGAAGCTGTCGAGCGCTCGCGGCCTGCTTGCACGGCACGCCGGGCGCGCCGGTCACGGGCCGTTGTAGATGACGCCGTGGCAGTTCCACGACCCTGAGAACACGGCTCCGAGCAGGCTGCTGAAGGTGCCCTTCGCGAACAGGGTCGCGCCCGGCGCGATGACCGTGTCGCCGAACAGCTGGTGGCCGCCCGTGTCGGCCTCGAAGGCCTCGCTCTCGGACGGGCTGCGGGCGATCAGCAGGCTGACGAACGGCTGCCCGGCGTTGCCCTTGGCTCCCTGCACGAGCGTGCCAACGTTGAGCTCGAGACCGCCGGCGCTCGCGCTGCGGTCGCAAAGGCCGTGGCGGAAGCTGTATGTGCGCGCGCCGAGCTTGATCACCACCGTCGCCGGACCGCAGTAGTAGACCGCCCGCGGGCCGTTGATCGCTGTGACCCGAGGCGTGCAGGGCGACGCGGCGGCGGCGCCCGCAACGGGGGTGCCCGAAAGGCCGCCGGCGAGGGCGAGACTGCCGAGCAGGGCCATCACTGCGAAGCGCGCGGGCACGGACGCCGCATCCTACCCGCTGCATCGCGGTGGCCCGGCGCGCGCGCCGGCCGCCCTCAGGCGCCGGTGAGAGAGCGGCCCGTCATCGCCTCGGGCTGCGCGATGCCGAGCAGTTCCAGGGCGGTCGGCGCAACGTCGGCGAGGACGCCCTCGCGCTCGAGGCGCACCGCCTGAGTTGTGACGATCAGCGGGACCGGATTGAGCGAATGCGCGGTCTGCGGCGTGCCGTCGGGGTTGAGCATCTCGTCGCTGTTGCCGTGGTCGGCGGTCACGATGCAGACACCACCGCTGCGGTGCACGGCGCCGACCACCTCGGCAAGGCACTGATCGACGACCTCCACCGCCTCCACGGCGGCCGCGATCACGCCGGTGTGGCCGACCATGTCGGAGTTGGCGAAGTTGATGATCGCGAACCGCGGACCGTCCTGCTCCCATGCCGCGACGAATGCCGCGGCGGCCTCGCGCGCAGCCATTTGCGGCTTCAGGTCGTAGGTCGCGACATCCCGCGGCGACGTAACGAGCTCGCGACGCTCGCCGGGCTCGGGCTGCTCCTCGCCGCCGTTGAAGAAGTAGGTGACGTGGGGGTACTTCTCGGTCTCGGCGACGTGCAGCTGCCGAGCGCCCGTCGCTGCGATCACCGCCGAGAGAGTCGTGCTCGGGTGCTCGGGCGCAAACGCGACTGGGTATGGGAAGTCCTCCTCGTACTGCGTCAGGCAGCTCAGCCGCTCGACCGTGGCGATGCCGCCGCGGTCGACCTCGCTGAACCCCGGGTCGGCCAGCGCGCGTACGATCTCGCGCATCCGGTCGGGGCGGAAGTTGAAGCAGAAGACGCGGTCGCCGGGAGCGATCGGAGCGGGCGTCCCGACCAGCGTCGGTTCGAGGAACTCGTCGGTCTCGCCGCGTTCGTAGGCGGCGGCGACCGCCTCCACACCGGTGGCGGCGGTGTACGGTGCACGGGCGGCGACGAGCAGGTCGTAGGCGCGCTGGACGCGGTCCCAGCGCTTGTCGCGGTCCATCGCCCAGTAGCGCCCCACAACCGACGCAACGCGCGCGCCACCGTGGCGCTGCACCCGCCCGACGGCCTCGAGCCCGGCGTCGGGCGCGGTGTCGCGCCCGTCGGTGAAGCAGTGCACGATGACCTCGCCGGCGTCCAGCTCGTTGGCGAGGTCAATCAGCGCCAGCAGGTGGTGCTCGGAGGAGTGAACACCTCCGTCGGAGACCAGCCCGATCAGGTGCACGCGGCCGGGTCCGGCAAGCGCCGCGCGGATCACCGGGTTGCTGCCGAGCGTGCCGTCGTTCATCGCATCGTCGAGCCGCGTCAGGTCCTGGCGCAGCACGGCGCCCGCGCCGAGGTTCAGATGCCCGACCTCGGAGTTGCCCATCTGGCCGTCGGGCAGCCCGACCGCGCGCCCGCAGGCGATCAGCTGCGTGTGCGGGTAGCTGTTCCAGAGCTCGTCGAAAACGGGCGTGCTGGCGAGCGCGACGGCGTTGCCGGGCCCCGCCGGCGCGATTCCCCAGCCATCGAGGACGATCAGGCAGAGGCTCGCCACCGGGACGGCGTCTGGGCCGGGCGGGATGCTCATCAACCGGCGCTCATGCGGCGCCGTCGCGTGCAGCCGTCGCGATCGCCGCAAACGACTCGGCCTCAAGCGAAGCTCCGCCGACCAGCGCGCCGTCCACATCGGGCAGCGCAAGCAGCTCGGCGGCGTTGGCGGGGTTGACCGAACCACCGTAGAGCACGTTGACACGCTCGTCCATTCCCTTGTGGAGCGCTCCGACCAGCGCCCGCACGAAGCTCGCCGCGTCCTGCGCCTGCTCCGAGGTGGCGACGCGACCGGTGCCGATCGCCCAGATCGGCTCGTAGGCGATCGCGACCTCGGCCACGCGCTCCGGCGGCACACGCTCGAAGCCCTCCTGGACCTGGTGGCGAAGCTTGCGCTCCGTGTCGCCGGCCAGGCGCTCCTCCTCGGTCTCGCCGACGCAGAGGATCGGGCGCAGCCCGGCGTCGAGCGCAGCGGCGAGCTTCGACGCGACCGCACGATCGGTCTCGCCGAAAAGCTGCCGGCGCTCACTGTGGCCGAGCACGACACCGGCGACGTCCAGCTCGACGAGCATCGGAGCCGAGATCTCACCGGTGAACGCCCCCTCCCGCGCCTCATGCATGTTCTGCGCATATACCGCGACGCGCGTGCCGCGCGTGCTGTCTACCATCGCGCCAAGCGCGGTGAACGGCGCGCACAGCGCGATCTCGACACCCTCAAGGCTCGCCACCCGCGGCAGCAGCGCCTGGATGTAGCGCTCGGCCTCGGCGACCGTCTTGTACATCTTCCAGTTGCCGGCGATCAGCGGCGTGCGCGTCATGCACGCACCGCGGCGAGTTCGAGCGCTTCCACGCCGGGCAGCGTGCGACCCTCGATCAGCTCAAGCGTCGCGCCGCCGCCGGTCGAGAGATGCGTCACAGCCGCGTCGAGCCCGAACTGCCGCAGCGCCGCGACGGAGTCGCCGCCACCGGCGACCGTTGTGCCCGGCGCCGCCGCGACGGACTCGGCGACGGCCCGCGTGCCGGCGGCGAACGCCTCCAGCTCGAACACCCCCATCGGCCCGTTCCAGAAGACCGTGCCCGCGGCGGCGATCGCTTCCGCGTAGAGCGCGGCGGTGCGGGGTCCAATGTCGAGGCCCATCCATCCGTCGGGCACATCGACGCCGTCCAGGTCGCGGCGCGCAGCGTCGGGCGCGACCCGCTCGCCCAGGCCGAGATCCACCGGCAGCAGAAGCTTGGCGCGCGAGGACTTAGCGCGCTCGAGCGCGCTGCGAGCCGGCTCGAGTCCCTCCTGCTCGCACATCGAGGAGCCGACCGTGTGGCCCGCGACGAGCAGGAACGGGAAGCACATCGCACCGCCGATCAGCACGGTGTCGGCGATCTGCAGGAAGCGCTCGATCACGGCGATCTTGTCGGTCACCTTTGATCCGCCGAGCACCGCGACGAGCGGGCGCGCGGGGTCGGCGAGGATCGCCTGCAGCTGTGTGACCTCGCGCTCGAGCAGCAGCCCGGCGACGGCCTCGCGCACGTGATGCGTCACGCCCTCAGTCGAGGCGTGCGCGCGATGCGCAGAACCGAACGCGTCGTTGACATAGACGTCTGCGAGCGAGGCGAGCGCCGCCGCGAGCTCGTCGTCGTTCTTGGTCTCACCCGGCTCGAAGCGCAGGTTTTCCAGCAGCACGATCCCGCCTGGTTGCAGGCTGTCCACGGCCGCGTGGGCGCTTGGCCCGATGACGTCGTGGGCGAACTCGACGTGCGCGCCGGTCAGCTCGGCCAGGCGCTTCGCGACGGGTGCGAGCGAGAACGCCGGATCAGGGACGCCCTTCGGCCGGCCGAGGTGGCTTGCGAGGATCACCTTCGCGCCGCGGCCGCGCAGGTTCTCGATCGTCGGCAGCGCCGCCCGGATGCGCGTGTCGTCGGTGATCTCGCCGCCTTTCAGCGGCACGTTGAAGTCGACCCGGACCAGCACCCGCCGCCCCGCCACCTCGACGTCACCGAGTCCCTTCACGAGAGCCGCTGGACGAGTTCGACCACCCGGTTGGAATAGCCCCACTCGTTGTCGTACCAGCTCACGGTTTTCACAAGCGTGCCGTCGATCACTGCCGTCAGTCCGCCATCGACGATCGATGAGTTCGGGTTGCTGATTACGTCGGTCGAGACTATCGGATCCTCGGTGTAGGCGAGGATCCCTGCCAGCTCGCCGCTGCCGGCGCGACCGCGCAACGCGTCGTTGATCTCATCGACGCTCGTCGCCCGCTCGGCCTCGAAGGTCAGGTCGACCAGCGACCCCGTGGGGACCGGAGCACGCACGGCGAACCCGTGCAGCTTGCCGGCCAGCTCAGGCAGCACCAGCCCGACCGCCTTGGCGGCCCCGGTCGAGGTCGGGACCAGGTTGATAGCCGCCGCGCGGGCCCGGCGCAGGTCGCTATGCGGCATGTCCTGCAGGCGCTGGTCGGCGGTGTAGGCGTGGATCGTGGTCATCAGGCCGTGGCGAATGCCGACCGTCTCGTGCAGCACCTTCGCCATCGGCGCGAGACAGTTGGTCGTGCATGAGGCGTTTGAGATCACGTGATGCTCGGCCGGGGAGTAGCGGTCGAAGTTGACGCCCAGTACGACGGTGATGTCCTCGCCGCTGGCCGGCGCGGAGATCACCACCTTGCTCGCCCCGCCCTCGAGGTGCTTGGCGGCACCCGCGCGGGCGGTGAAGAAGCCGGTTGACTCGATCACGACATCCACCCCGAGATCGCCCCAGGGCAGCGCGCCAGGGTCGCGCTCCGCGAGCACTCGCAGCGGCTTACCGTCGACGACGAGACTTTCGCCGTCAACCTCGACGCTGCCCTTGTAGGGACCGAGAATCGAGTCGTAGCGCAGCAGGTGCGCGAGCGTCGGCGCGTCGGTCAGATCGTTGACGGCAACCCATTCGATCTCCGTTGCGCCGGCGGCCATCGCGGCGCGAAACACATTGCGACCAATCCGGCCGAAGCCGTTGATCCCCACCCGTACCGTCATCCCAGCATCCTTCCATCGCAGTGACGAGAAAAGCCCAGCCTGAGCGAGCGGATCCGGGCGACGCGCAAGGCTATCAACGGACCGGCGGCGGTTCGCGGAGGAGGCGGCCGGGAGCTGCGGGTGCGCAGCCGCATCCGCGGCTCTGCTGGGCGCGGCCGGGCGGGCTACCGGGCGCTGCCGGGGGCTACCGGGCGCTGCCCCACGAGGGCGGTGGGCGGTGCGACCCTAGCGTCATCAATGCGAGCCGCCGACGAACTCGACGCGCAGGCCGTCGGGGTCGCGAACGTAGGCGGAGAAGTAGAGCGGGCCGTACTGCGGCCGAAGCTCCGGCGGGCTCTCGCTGCTGCCGCCGTTGGCGAGCGCGGCGCCATAGGCGCCGATCACCGCCGCGCGACCCCGGGCGGTCAGCGCCACGTGGCCGTAGCCCGGCGCCGGCCGATTGCCGCGAACGACTATCCACAGCGACGGCGCGACCATCCCGTAGGCGACCGCATGCGGGCTCTCATGCAGCCGCCGTCCACCCAGGGCGAGGAAAACCGCGTCGTAGAACGCTGCCGATCGCGCGAGGTTTGAGACCTCGAAGCCGACGTGGTCGATCACTGCTCGTCGGGAGGCTTGTCGGCGTCACGGTGGCTCGCCGCGACCACGACGTCCTCGCTCGAGCCGTAGCGCGCGGCCAGATGCTCGACGATCGCGACGGAGCGGTGGCGACCGCCGGTGCAGCCGATCGCGACCAGCAGGTGCGACTTTCCCTCGGCCACGTACTCGCTGAACAGGTAGTCGAGGAGTGGCTCGACGTGGGCGTAGAACTCGGCCAGCTTGCCGTCGCGATCGATGAACTCGACGACGCGCGGATCGCGGCCGGTCAGCTGGCGCAGATCACGCTCGTAGTGGGGATTCGGCAGGAACCGCACGTCGAAGAGCAGGTCGGCGTCGCGCGGCGGCCCGTGCTTGAAGCCGAAGCTCGAGAAGGTGATCGCGAGGCGGTTGGCCGACTGCTGGCCGAGCAGCGCCTCGACGATCTTGCCGCGGAGCATCGCCGTGGACAGCCCGGTTGTGTCGATCACGATATCGGCGCGCGCCTTCAGCGCATCGAGCTGAGCGCGCTCCGCGGCGATCCCGTCGGCGATCGACCCGGCGGCGGCGAGCGGGTGACGGCGGCGCGTCTCCTTGTAGCGATTGAGCAGCGTCTCATCCGCGGCGTCCAGGAACAGGACGCGGTGCTCGAGCCCCATGTTCTCGAGGTCGTCGAGCACGGCCTGGAGAGCCTCGAAGTACTCGCCGCCCCGCACGTCGGACACCACGGCTGCCCGCTCGACCTTGGATCCCTCGTGCACGAACAGCTCGATCAGGCTGCCGATCATCCCCGGCGGCAGGTTGTCGACGCAGAAGTAGCCGGCGTCCTCGAAGACGTTCATCGCCGTCGACTTGCCGGCCCCCGAGAAGCCGGTGATGATCGTCAGATCCTTCAGCGCGCCCGGGGAGTCCGCCATTGGCTCAATCGTCGCGCACACGGCGGACACGCGCGCCGCACGCAGGCCGCGCGTCCAGGCGCGTCGCTAGCCGACGCGGTGCAGGTGGGCGTACAGCTCGCGTCCGACCTTCGCAGGCAGGCCCGGAACTGCCTGCAGGTGCTCGGCGCTCGCGGCCAGCACGGCGTCGGGCGATCCGAAATGGGCGATCAGCGCGCGCTTGCGCGCCGGTCCGACACCCGGCAGCTCGTCGAGCAGCGACGAGGTCATCGCCCGGTCTCGGCGCGAGCGGTGATGGGTGATGGCGACGCGGTGGGCCTCGTCGCGAATCCGCGCCAGGAGCTGCAGCTCGGGGCTTGAGTGCGAAAGCACGATCGCCTCACGGCGCCCCGGGACGAAGACCTCCTCGAGCCGCTTGGCGAGCGAGATCACCGCGACGCCCTCTGCGCGCGCGGCGGCGAGCGGCTCGAGCCCCGCTGAGAGCTGACCCTTGCCGCCGTCGATGACGATCAGGTTCGGCAGCGCTGCGAAGCTGCGGTCGTAGCCGGACTCGTGCGGAGAGGTGTCCGACTGGCGCTCCCACGCCGCCATCCGCCGCTCGAGCACCTCCGCCATCGACGCGAAGTCGTCCGAGCCGCTGACGGTGCGGATCCGGAACCGCCGGTAGTCCGACCGCTTCGGCACGCCGGCCTCAAAAACGACCATCGAGGCCACGGTGTGGGTGCCCGCCAGGTTGGAGATGTCGAAACACTCGATCCGCACCGGCACGACCGGCAGCGAAAGCGCGGCCCGCAGACCGTCGAGCGCCTCGGCTCGCCGCTCGCGGCGATGCGCGGCCTTGAGCTGCTCCTCCTCGATCGCGAGCGCCGCATTTCGCTCGGCGAGATCAAGAATGCGGCGCTTCTCGCCCCGCTCGGCCGCCCGCACCTCGACGCGCGCACCGCGCCGGGCGCCGAGCGCCTGCGTCACGATCTCCGATACCGGCTCCGCCACTACGACCAGCGCCGGCACAGCCGCTGCGTGCTCGTAGTACTGCAGCAGGAACTCCTCAAGCACCTCCTGCGCCGGGCGTTCTCCCTCGTTCGCGAGGTAGAACGACTGGCGGTCCGACAGCACGCCGTCGCGGACCTGGAACACCTGGGCGTTGGCGTCACGGCCCGCGAGCGCCACGGCGATCGCGTCGAGCGTGCCGACAGCGGCGCCGGACACCCGCTGGCGCGCGAGCAGCGACCGCACGGCGGCCAGCCGGTTGCGCTCGACGGCGGCCTGCTCGAACTCCTGCGCGCCCGCCGCTGCCTTCATGCGCGCCTCCAGCTCGCGTTCGATCTCGCCGTAGCGCCCGCCGAGGAAATCGATCGCGCGGTCGATCCCCCGCCGGTACTCCTCGCGCGTCACGTAACCGACGCACGGCGCGCCACAGCGGTTGATGTGAAAATCCAGGCACGGCGAGCCGGAGCGCCGGCCGGGCTGCGCACCGGTGCACGAGCGGATCAGGAAGATCCGGCTGAGCAGTTCCAGCGTCTCGCGCACCCGCTTCGCGTTGGAGTAGGGCCCGAAGTAAGCGCGATCGCGCCGATGGCGCTCGCGCGTGAAGTACACCCGCGGAAACTCCTCGTCCAGCGAGATCGCGATGAACGGATAGGACTTGTCGTCGCGCAGGCGGATGTTGAAGCGCGGCCGGTACTGCTTGATGAAGGCCTGCTCCGTCAGCAGTGCCTCGGACTCGGTGCCGACCACCACGCTGTCGACCGACGCGACGTCGGCCGTCATCGCCGCGTTCCCGCCGGCGCCGAAGTGGGACGCGACGCGTTTGCGGATCGAGATCGCCTTGCCGACGTAGATCACGCGACCGGCGCGATCGCGGAACAGGTACACGCCGGGCTGGTCGGGCAGCGCCCGCCGCTGCTTGGCGAGGTCGGCGGCGGCGCTCAGTAGCGTTGCCAGTTGCGGTAGACGCGGAGCAGGCCCCCGGCGCACAGGCCGAGAGCCGCGAACTCGACGAGCGTGCCGACGGTGGTCGCGGTCAGTGCGCCCGAGGCCGCAAGGACGACGACAATCGCGCCGAGCGACGCGTAGAGGATCCCGCGGTCGAGGTCGCCGAGCCCGTAGATATCGACCTGGTGGTCACGGTAGAAGCGGCCTGCGAAGTAAGCGACCAGCGCCGCGAACAGCAGCGAGAACACCGCTCCGACCAGGCCCGCTACGTCGCTGCCGCCCGGCAGGGCGACGACGGCGAGCGCGATCACGACGATGATCGCGACGTTGCGGGCGTGCTTCATAGCTTGAGTCTAGATCAGCGCCGCCCTGCGCAAACCGCTCTCACAGCGTCGCTTCAAGCTGCGCATAGGCAGCTTCGACGGCGCGCTTGGCAGCGGTGTGCCGGGCCTCGTTCTTCGCCGTCTCGTACTTCGTCGCCCAGGCCGCGGGGTCTGAGAGCTCCTGCTCGAGCGCGGCCAACGCGACCTCCGCCGCCTCGACCGCCAGCTCGGCCTGCTCCTGCGCGCGCAGGCGGTTCTTGCTTGGACCGTCCGCCGCCTTCGCCTTCGCCTTGCCCTTGCGCTGGGCGCCGGCGTCGGCCCCCGGCGCGCTGCCCGCGCCCCGAGGGTTCCCGGCGCCGCCCGCGCTCCCGGCGCCCCGGGCGCCCCCCGCGCCGGCCGCAGCGTCCGCGCTTCCCGCGCCGGCCGCGCCGCCGCCGGCCGCCCCAGCGCCGACGCCGGCGCGACGCCTGGGCCGCGGCGCCGGCTCCTCGCCCGCCGCCTTGCGCTCCTCGCGCACACGCAGGTACTCCGGCCAGCCGCCGACGTAGCTGCGAAGCGTCCCCTGCTCGACGGCGATCGTGCGCGTGCCGACCGCGTCCAGCAGCGCGCGGTCGTGGGAGACCAGGATCAGCGAGCCGCCGAAGGCGCCGAGCGCGTCCTCCAGGGCCTCGCGGGATTCGAGGTCGAGGTGGTTGGTCGGCTCGTCGAGGATCAGCACGTTCGCGCCGCTGTTGACGAGGATCGCCAGCGAGAGCCGCCGGCGCTCGCCGCCAGAGAGCCCGGCGAGCGGCTTCTCGGCCTGCTCGCCGCCGAACAGGAAGCGCCCGAGCAGCGCGCGCGCCTTGTTTGGCGTCAGGCCGGTCGCCTGTTGAGCCGCATCCAGCACCGTGCCCACGGCGCCCAGCTCGTCGGCGTGCTGGGAGAGGAAGCCGACGGACACGTTGTGCCCGGTCCGCAGCCGCCCGCCCGCGAGCGGCCGGCGCCCGGTCAGCGCCTCGATCAGCGTCGTCTTGCCAGACCCGTTCGGGCCGACGAGCGACACGTGCTCGCCACGCTCGAGCCACAGCTGGACGTGCTCGAGCAGCACGATCGGCGGCTCGCCGACCTCGACGCGGGCGTCCTCCAGCTCGAAGGTCACACGCCCGCTGCGCGCCGGCGCGTCGAACTGGAACGACAGTGACGCCCCGTCGCTTGGCGCCCGCTCGATGCGCTCGATCTTCTCCAGCGCCTTGACGCGCGACTGCGCCTGGCGGGCCCGGGTTCCGGCGCCCCAGCGCGCGACGAACCGCTCGAGCCGCTCGACCTCCGTCTGCTGGCGTTCGATCGCGCGGCCGAGCGCCAGCTCGCGCGCCGCCTGCTCTGCGCGCCACGCGTGCCAGCTGCCGGGGAAGAAGCGCGAGCGGCCGGCCTCCAGTTCGAGCACCGCCGTGCCGACCGTCTCGAGGAACCAGCGATCGTGCGCCACCAGCGCGATCGCCGCATCGAGCGAGACGAGCGCCTGCTCGAGCCACTCCAGCGACTCGATGTCGAGATGGTTGGTCGGCTCGTCGAGCAGCAGCAGGTCAGGCCGTGCGGCAAGCGCCCGCGCGAGCGAGGCGCGCGTCAGCTCGCCACCGGAGAAGCTCGCGAGCCCCCGTTCGAGGTCCTCCTCATGGAAGCCGAGCCCGCGCGCCACGTCCGTCGCTCGATCGCGCCAGCGGTATCCGCCGTGGTGCTCGAGCTCGGCCTGGGCACGCGCGTAGCGGTCCAGCGTCGCGGCGTCCGCCGACCCGGCAGCCATCGCCGCCTCGAGCGTCGCGAGCCGCTTCTCGACCGCAAGCTCCACGGTGCAGGCCGACAGCAGGTACTCCCGCAGGGCCATCCCGCGCTCGCGCGGCGGGCGCTGGTCGTGCAGCGCGACACGCACGTTCTTTGCGATCGCGAGCTCGCCGCCGTCGAGCGTCGCCTCGCCCGCGAGCATTCGCAGCAGGGTCGTCTTGCCGGCGCCGTTGCGCCCGGCGATCGTCATCCGCTCGCGGCGTTCGAGCTTGAACGAGACGCCGCGCAGCAGCGGCGCGCCGGCGATGTCCTTCGACAGGTTGGAGGCAATGGCGATGGCCATGTCTTTGATCGTATGCGGCGGCTCGCTCCGGTAGAGTGCGCGCCGGTGCGCCGCCTGATCGCCATCACCACGACCGCCGCGATCGCGCTGCTCGTGCTCGCGCCGGCCGCGCTGGCCCACGACGGCGGTGAGGGGCTCTACGGTCAGACCGACGACAAGGTCACGACCGCCGCCGGATTCATCCTGATCGTCTTCATCCCGGTCTTCATCTTCGCCGCGAGCATGCTCCAGGGACACCTGGAAAAGCGCAAGGACGCCCGCAAGGCGGCCGCCAAGGCGCGCGCCAAGAGCGCCGAGTGGCAGCGCGGCTGGTAGCCGGGATTTTTAGGCAGCCTCTTTCGAGGCTGACCGGTGCGGGCGCGCCCGTGGCAGCGCGGCTGGTAGGAACAGACTTCTAGGCCGTCGGGCGATCATCTTCGCCTCCGAGGCGGTCGCCGCGGGGGCTATACGCTTCGGCGATGGCCTCGCTGGTCACCGGCGCGACGGGCTTCATCGGGCGTCATCTCGTCGAGCGCCTGCTCGAGCGCGAGGGCGAGGTGCACATCCTCGTGCGCCCCGGCTCGATCGCGCGGGCGCGCACGCTGTTTGACAGCGAACGCGTGCACATCGTGGCCGGCGACCTCGAGCTGCCGCTGGCGGGCGTCGAGGAGTCCTGGCTCGCCGCCGCCAGGGGCACGATCGAGCGCGGCTTTCACCTCGCCGCGCTCTACGACCTGCGCGCGGGAGCGCAGGAGACCGAGCGCGCGAGCGTGCTGGGCACGCGCAACATGCTCGAACTCGCCGCGGCACTCGCGCTGGGCTGCCTGAACCACGTCTCCTCGGTCGCCGTCGCCGGCCGCCACCGCGGGACCTTCACCGAAGCTGACTTCGACCTCTCGCAGACGCTGCCGACGCCCTACCACCGGGCCAAGTTCGAAGCCGAGCGGATCGTCCGCGACCAGACCGCGGTGGCGTGGCGGATCTACCGGCCGTCGATCGTCGTCGGGCACTCCCGGACCGGCGAGATGGACAAGATCGACGGCCCGTACTACTTCTTCAAAGCGATCGCGCGGACGCGCCATCTGATCCCCGAATGGGTACCGCTCGTCGGCCCGGAGATCGGGCACACCAACATCGTCCCCGTCGACTTCGTCGCCGCCGCGATCGACCATATCGCGCACCAGCCGGGACTCGAAGGGCGGACCTTCCATCTGTGCAGCCCGCGCTCGCAGCGCAGCGGCGAAGTGATCAACGCGTTCGCGCGCGCCGCGCACGCCCCGACGCTGGCGCTGCGGATCGACCACCGGATCCTCGCGGGCCTGCCCGCGGGCAGCCTGTCAGCGGCGATGAGCGTCCCCGCCGTGCGCCAGGCCGCTCGCGCGCTACTCGCCGACCTCGGCATCCCGGCGGAGTTGCTCGGCAACCTCACCTTCGACTGCCGCTTCGACACAGCTGAAGCCGACGCGGCACTGGCCGCCAGCTCGATCGCCGTGCCGGCGCTCGAGGATTACGCGCCTGTCCTGTGGGACTTCTGGGAGCGCCGGCTCGATCCGCAGCTGGATCGCGCCGGCACACTCGCCGCAGCGGTGGCGGGGCGTCATGTGCTGATCACCGGAGCCTCGTCGGGCATCGGGCAGGCCGCGGCGCTCGCGCTGGCGGCCGCCGGCGCGATCCCGATCCTCGTCGCGCGCAATCGCGAGCGACTCGAGCAGACCCGCCGCGAGATCGAGGCGGCGGGCGGCGAGGCGCACGTGTTCGAGGCGGATCTGTCCGAGCGCGAGTCGGTCGAGGCACTCGTTGCGAACGTGCTCGCCGTCCACCCGGTGGACGTGCTCGTCAACAACGCGGGCCGTTCGATCCGGCGATCCGCCGTGCTCTCCGAAGACCGCTTCCACGACTACGAGCGCACAATGACGCTCAACTACTTCGGCGCGGCCCGGCTGACGATGGCGCTGCTCGGCCACATGCGTGAGCGCGGCGGCGGCCACGTCGTGAACGTCTCGACGATCGGCGTGCAGGTCAACCCGCCGCGATTCTCCGCTTACGTGGCCTCGAAAGCCGCACTCGACGCGTTCACCCGCGTGGTCTCGAGCGAGGTGATCGGCGACGGCATCACGTTCACGACGATCCACATGCCGCTCGTGCGCACGCCGATGATCGAGCCGACGACGCTGTATGCGGATTTCCCAGCGATCAGCGCGCAGGAGGCCGCGGAGATGATCTGCGAGGCGATCCGCTCGAAACCCAAGGAGATCGGCACGCGCCTGGGCACGGTGGGCGAGGTCGCCTACGCCCTGGCTCCGAAGCTCGTCGACCAGCTGCTCCACGCCGCCTACCGCCTGTTTCCGGATTCGCCGCCGGCGGGCGGCGAGGCTGATTCGCCGCCGGCGGGCGGCGAGGAGCGCCCGCGGCACCCGGCGTCGGCTCAGCAGCTCGCGCTCGCGAGCCTGCTCCGCGGCGTGCACTGGTAGCGGCGCCGGCGGTTGCGCGGCAGCCGGCGGACCAGCGGAGCGCCGGCAGCGGCGGCAGCGGCGGGCATGTTGGCATGATGGCGCCAATGTCTGCCAGCCCGGCGATCGAGGTCCGAGACCTGCGCAAGAACTACGGCGACATGGAGGCGGTTGCGGGAATCGACTTCCAGGTGCAGCGCGGCGAGATCTACGGGCTGCTTGGCCCCAACGGAGCGGGCAAGACGAGCACAGTCGAGATCCTCGAGGGCTACAGGACGCGCAGTTCGGGCACCGTCCGCGTGCTCGGCCACGACCCGCAGACGCGCCCGTTGGAGCTTCGCCGCCGCGTCGGCATCGTGCTGCAGAGCAGCGGCATCTACAGCCACGTGCGCGTCGGCGAGGTGCTCGCGCACTTCGCCGGCTTCTACCCACATCCGCGCGACGTCGCCGAGGTGATCGAGCTGGTCGGTCTCGGCGAGAAGCGAGACGAGCGCGCCCGCAGGCTCTCGGGCGGCCAGCGGCGCCGGCTCGACCTCGCGCTGGCACTGATCGGCGACCCCGAGCTGGTCTTCCTCGATGAGCCCACGACGGGCTTTGACCCCGCCGCGCGCCGCACCGCCTGGGAGACGATCCGGTCGCTGAAGGATCTCGGCAAGACGGTCCTTTTAACGACGCACTACCTCGACGAGGCCCAGGAGCTGGCGGACCGCGTCGCGATCATCAAGGGGGGGCGGATCCTCGCCGAGGGCTCGCCCGAGCAGCTGGGGGTCGGAGGAGGCTCGCGCTACCGCGTCGCTCACCTCGTCGGCGGCGAGCTCGTCGTGCACCAGACCGATGACCCGACGCGCCTGCTGCACGAGCTGACCAGCGCCGCGCTCGCCGCGCACCAGGAGCTCGAAGGCCTCTCCGTCACGCGCCCGAGCCTCGAGGAGATCTATCTGGAGCTCACCGCCGGTGCCTGACTCGCTCACCCTGCTGTGGCGTCAGTACCGCTTCGAGCGCCACCTGTTCTGGCGCAACCCGAGCGCCGCCTTCTTCAACTTCCTGCTGCCGCTGATCTTCCTCGCGCTGTTCGGTGCGATCGTCAGCGGAAACCGCCACGAGCTGCGGATCATCGTGCCGGGCATCGCCGGCATGAGCGTGATGTCGACGACGTTCACGGCGCTCGCCTACAACCTGACCTTCCTGCGCGAGCAGGGCGTGCTCAAGCGGATGCGCGGAACCCCGCTGCCGAGCGGCACCTATCTCGGCGGCCTGGCGCTCAACGCGGTGACCAACACCGCGATCCAGATCGTCATCGTCGTGCTCGCCGGGCGGTTGTTCTTCGGTCTCGGCTGGCCGCCGGACCCGGGCCAGCTGATCGTGTTTGTCGCCCTCGGCGTCGTCTGCTTCGCCTCGCTCGGGGTCGCGCTGTCGCACACGATCCCCAACTTCGAATCCGCCCCGGCGGTGGTGAACGCCGTGTTCGTGCCGGTGATCCTGATCTCCGGCGTGTTCTTCGACGTCAAGCACGTGCCGAGCTTCCTGCGTGACATCGCCCAGGCACTCCCGCTCGACCACCTGATCCTCGGCATCTCCGGCGGGCTCGTCGCGCACCACGGCGGCCTTTCCAAGCATCTCAGCGACCTCGGCGTGCTCGGTGTCTGGACGCTCGTCGGCGTCGCGGCGGCGGTGCGCGGGTTCTCCTGGGAGGCCCGCCGCGACTGACTCACCGCTGCTGCGCCGGCGCGAGCTGGGACGCGCGACGCTCGCGCGCCAGCTGCTGCTGCAGCGCGCGCCGATCGGCGCCGTCGAGGCGGTGAGGGCGCTCGCGGGCATGCAGGCGCAGGAGCCGCGACCGCCATTCATCGGCCTGTGGTCGCGCCTTGCGGCGTTCGAGCCCGACGAATTGCTTGCCGCGATACGTTCCGCGGCACTCGTCCGCGGCCCGCTCTTCCGCGCGACGCTGCACCTGGTTAGCGCGGCGGACTGGGCGGCGTTCCGCCCCGCCTGTGAACCTGTGCTCGCCCGCGCGGCACGGGTGCTCGGCGAGCGGACCCGGGCGCTCGACCTCGACGCGCTGAGCAGCGTTGCGGGAGAGCTGCTGTCGCAGGAACCGCGGACATCGGCGCAGCTGCGAGCCCTGCTCCACGTCGCGTTTCCCGACTGCGACGAGCGCGCGCTCGGCTACGCGGTGCGCACGCATGTCCCGCTGGTGATGGTCCCGAGCGGCGACCGCTTCGGCTTTCCGCGCGACCCACGGCTGCGCCTGGCGGACCCCGGTGGCCGTGGCGCGGACACGCCAGAGCTCGTGCGGCGCTACCTGGCGGCCTACGGCCCGGCGAGCGTCGCCGACGCCCAGGCATGGTCGGGACTGACGGGCCTCGCGACGGCCTTCGAGGCGCTGGCGCCAGAGCTTGCGACCTTCAGCGACGAACGCGGACGCGAGCTGTTCGACCTGCGCGACGCCCCCCGCCCCGGCGGCGAAACGCCGGCGCCGGTGCGCTTCCTGCCGGAGTTCGACAGCCTCGTGTTGGCGCACGCCGATCGCAGCCGGCTGATCGCCGACGAGCATCGCCGCCACCTGACGACCAAGAACCTGCGCGTCAACGCCACGGTGCTCCACGACGGTGAGGTCTGCGCAACATGGACGGTCAGGCGCAGCGCCAGGCGTGCAACGCTCGAGGTCGCGCCGTTCGCGGCGCTCGAGCCGAGCGCCTGGGCGCAGATCGAGGCCGAGGGCCTGGCGCTGCTCGAAGCCAACGAGCCAGCCGGCGCGTTCGCAGTCGTCGCGCGCGCGCCGCCACAGGCCTGACTCGCGGCAGGCGGGCGCTCGGCGGCGCGGCCGCTACACGACGATTCGCATGGCCAGATCGTGCGAGCAACCGCAGTCGAGCAGGCGGCGCACCTGGGCGGGCTCGACACACTCCCCCTCGACGCGTGTGGCGGCGAGCATCAGCGCCTGGGTCGCGTCGAATCCGAGCTCGAGGAAGGCCTGCGCTCTCGCCTGCTCAGTTGTGGTGGCGGTCGGGGCAGCCGGCATCGAATCCACCTCTCGTCGAAGAGTTCACGCTCAGGATCAGAGCAGCGTGACCGGACGGATAGGGTTCGCCTGACGATGAGCACGAGCGAGTCACCCGAGCAGGTTCGCTGGGATCTCTCCGACCTGATCGCGGACAGCAGCGAGCAGGCGGTCGAGGCGCTGCTCTCGCAGGGCCTGGAGCGAGCCGGCGACTTCGCGCAGCGCTACCGCGGTGCGCTCGAGACGATCGACGGCGACGGCCTGGTCACCGCGATGACTGCGCTCGCGGAGATCTTCGACCTGGTCGGCCGCGTCGAGTCCTACGCCGCACTTGACTTCGCGACCGACACGACCGACCCCGCTCGCGGCGCGCTGATCGCACGCGTGCAGGAGCGCTCGACGACGCTCGCGACCACGCTGCTGTTCTTCGAGCTCGAATGGGCCGCGCTGAGTGACGAACGCGTGGAGGAGCTGCTTGCCCACGACGGCCTTGACTTCTGCCGCCACCACCTGCGCACCGCGCGCCGCTACCGGCCGCATCTGCTGAGTGAGCCCGAGGAGCTGATCCTGACGGAGAAGTCACTCAGCGGCGCCGGCGCGTGGACACGCCTGTTCGGCGAGCTGACCTCGGCGATCGAGGTCGAACTGGAGCAGACGGCGACGCTCGATGTGGCGCTCGCGCGGCTCGCGTCGCCCTCGCGCGAAGTGCGCCGCGAAAGCGCCGCGGCGGTCACTCGCGCTCTGGAGCCGGGCCTTCGCACGCGAGCCTTCATCTTCAACACGCTGCTCGTGGACAAGGCCACCGACGACCGCCTTCGCCACTATCCCAACTGGCTTGCCGCGCGCAACCTAGCCAACGAGGCGAGCGACGAATCGGTGGAGGCGCTGATCTCCGCCGTGCGGGGCCGCTATGAGCTGGCGCGGCGCTGGTACCGGCTGAAGGCGACGCTTCTGGGCATCGACCGGCTCGCCGACTACGACCGGATGGCACCGCTGGCCAGCGACGAGGTGGAGGTCGCCTGGCCGCAGGCGCGCGAGCTGGTGCTCGACGCCTACGCGTCCTTCTCGCCGGTTCTCGGCGATCTCGCGCAGCGCTTCTTCGACGAGCACTGGATCGACGCCCCGCCCGGCCACGGCAAGCAGGGCGGCGCGTTCTGCGCCTACACGGTGCCGTCGGTGCATCCCTACGTGCTGCTCAACTTCACAAGCCGCCGCCGCGACGTGCTGGTCCTCGCGCACGAGCTCGGTCACGGCGTCCACGCCGCGCTCGCCGCGCGGCAGGGCATCTTCCATCAGGGCACGCCGCTGACGCTGGCCGAGACGGCGTCGGTGTTCGGCGAGGCCCTGACCTTCGGCCGGCTGCTCGAAGCCTCGCCGACGCCGGCCGCACGCCTGGCGCTGCTCGCCGAGGACATCGAGGGCGCGATCGCGACGGTCTTCCGCCAGGTCACGATGAACCAGTTCGAGCGCCTCGCGCACACGGAGCGCCGCGAGCGCGGCGAGCTTTCGGTCGAGCGCCTCGGCGAGCTGTGGGGGCAGACCCAGGAGGAGTTCCTCGGCGACGCCGTCGAGGTCACCGCCGACTACCGCTCGTGGTGGTCCTACATCCCCCACTTCATCAACACGCCGGGCTACGTATACGCCTACGCCTACGGCCAGCTGCTCGCACTCTCGGTCTACGACCGCTATCTCGCGCAGGGGGCGGGCTTCGAGCAGGACTACCTCGAGCTGCTCTCAAGCGGCGGCTCGCGCAGTCCCGAGGAGCTCGGCGCGATCGTCGGCGTCGACCTGCGCGATCCGGGCTTCTGGGAGCGCGGGCTCGACCTCGTGGAGCGCCGCCTGGAAGCCGCCGAGGAAGCCGCCGCAGCGCTGTAGCTTCAGCCGCCGCGCGCCGCGCCGCGCGGCGGATCGACGTTTAGGCGACGTTTAGGGAGAGCTATCATGTGCGCGATGGCACTGACTCCCAGACTCATCCGCAGGAGCCTGGTAGCGGGCGTCCTGAGCCTCGGCCTCGCGGTCGCGGCGACCGGCGCGGGGGCCGCGACGCTCGTCAAGGCCAGCTCCGGTCCGCTCAGCGCCACGCTCGCGCCGAGCACCCACACCCCGAAGGTCAACGCCAAATGGCCGATCGTCGTGACCGCCACACTCAGCGGCAAGCCGGCGCACGCCACCGCCGTCTACGAGTTCCTCTACGACGGAGCGGTCGTGGGCACCGGCTATGTGAAGAACAACAAGCACTTCAGCTTCACCGGCCACTTCAGCGACAGCCTCGTGTTCCCGCCCAGCTCGGACGGCGAGCCGCTGACGCTGAGCGTGGTGATCAGCTCGGCGGGCCACACGGTGAAACTCGACTGGTCGATCAAGTCGCACACCTGAACCAGCCGGCCGGTGCCGGTGGTCCGCCGGCCGTGCCGGCGGCGCGATCGACCGGCGCCGATGTCCTCGTCGAGCATGCGGGGCGCCGCTACGGATCCGTGGACGCGCTGCGCGACGCCAACCTGCACGTGCGCCCGGGCGAGTTCCTGGCGGTCACCGGGCGCTCAGGCTCCGGCAAGAGCACGCTGCTGACCCTGATCGGCGGG
>Ga0302320_10005092_pt1 | contig 29575 bp, 24 predicted proteins | sample Bog_T0_3_FD_202130 | JGI IMG/M metagenome (GOLD analysis project Ga0302320, IMG submission 202130) | Peat permafrost microbial communities from Stordalen Mire near Abisko, Sweden - Bog_T0_3 | ecosystem: Environmental > Terrestrial > Soil > Wetlands > Peat | place: Sweden: Abisko, Stordalen Mire...
CTGCCAGCGAATGAGGCTGTGCGTCACTTTGTTTTTCGAGAAGGGCTCCTGGGGATTGTAGTCATGCTCTCCCGGCGCGTAGTGGCGGCCTAGTCCGAGGGTTTGCAAGCTTCCGACGATAAAGTGGGCAAGCCGTTCGGGATAGGGTGCGGTATTGATCTGATACATCGGGGCGCAGAAGACGGCGGCTTCAAACGGAGGTGGCGTTGTATGCGTCTCCAAATACTCGGTGGCCACAGCAGCGCCCATGGAATGAGCAATGAGGAAAAGGCTCTTGGAACTCGGATGCGGCGGTTTCACGACTTGCTCCATGAAGGCGTTCAAATCTGCGCTATAGTCGATGAAGTGCTCAATGTGGCCGATCTGGGAATTGGCGGGAACCAGGTGAGGGGAGAGTCCCTGTCCGCGATGATCGTAGGAGATGACGCTGTAACCCTGGTTGTAAAGATCGTAGAAGAGCTCGGCATAGTTGAGGGTGGACTGCGCACGGCCATTGATGACGATGATCATTCCCTTGGCGTGGGGATGGAGGAAGCGGATGCCGCTAAGCGCGTATTTTCCATCGGCGCTCGGGAAGTTAAACCGCTGACCGGAGTTCAGAAACGGAATGACCGCGTTGCTGTAAGTCTGAGCGTAGTTGTTCTCCGAGATCGCCAAGCAGGGGGTAATGGTGCCAACGAGTGCCAGCAGGATGAAAAATTTGCGGAAGAAAAAAAACATGGGGGGACTTTACCATGAGCGGCGAATCACTTGGTGAGAGGAAAATTTCATTTCCATCACAAAACCCAATCAACAACCCATGAAAATACTCGTCTCCTCACTCTCTCTTCTCACCCTGCTTGCATTCGCTGCAATCGCCCAGGCTGCTGATACCTATCCCCTGCAGACCTGCGTGGTTTCGGGTGAACAACTTGGCGGCGAGATGGGCAAGCCTGTTGTCATCAACTATCAGGGAACTGAGGTGCGTTTCTGCTGCAATAGCTGCATTAAAAATTTCAACGCAGATCCCGCCAAGTATCTGGCCAAACTGAAAGCCGCTCAAACCGCTGCAAAATAGTGAATGGAGCGAATGCTAGGTTACTCCTCTGCGCGGCCTTGGTGGCGTTGCCGCTGCTGACAAGTAGTTGCTCCCCTCCTTCTTCTCCAAAGAATACGGAGGGCGAGAAGTCATCCAAGGCCAAGGTGATCTGGACATGCTCCATGCATCCCCAGATCAGGCAAGATCATCCGGGTAGTTGTCCCATTTGCGGGATGGCTCTGGTTCCCTTGCATTCCCATGACGATGCCGCAATAACCAATGCTGCGGAGGCAGCGTCGCCAGTGCCTTCGGAAGTGGTGAGTGCCCTGGCTTCCAGTAATTCCTCACCCGCAGCGATGAATCCCCTCTCGGAAGTGGTGATTCATCTGGACGAGGCACGCAGTTCTGTTGCGAGCATCCAGACCTCCTCCGTGGAGAGACATGCCGTGCAACGGAAGATAGATCTCTTTGGCGAGATTGCCTACATCTCCGACCGTCATGTCGATTTCACCTGGTACTACGGAGGACGCGTTGAAAAGGTGCTGGTGGATTTCAACACAACCGAGGTGCAGGCCGGTCAGTCGATCCTTCAGGTGTATAGCGAGGAGGCGGTGGCCGATCAACGCGCCTACCTTGGGGTGTTGCATGATCGCTGGCAGAGCACCTTTTATCAAAGAAGGCTCTACGACACGCAACTGACCTCAATCGCCGAGCGACTCTCCAGGATTGGCATGATCGCAAGTGATTTTAAGGATTTGGAGAGAAGCGGGAGGATTCAGTATGAATTCATCATTCGGGCACCGCGATCTGGCAGTCTTCTCGGCTCTCTGCCGAGTATCGGGGAACGCTTCACCGCCGATAAGGTTTTGTTTCAGATAGCGCCTCTTGGTGAGGTTTGGTTTGTGGCCGATGTCTATGAACAGGATCTCGGAGCGCTGACACTCGGTCAGCAGATCACGATCAAATGTCCTGGTCATCCCGATGCGCTCTTCAAGGGCAAACTTGTTTATATCGATCGTCAGGTAGATCCGCAGAAACGCACGATTAAGGCCCGTTTTCTTGTTTCTAATCCTAGACGCTTGCTGCTGCCACAGCTTTCGGCAACGGGTATTCTCCAGATGGGCGTTCCGACATCGCTGCTGGCGATTCCTGCTTCGGCGGTCATTGACACCGGAAAACGCCAGCTTGTCTATGTCGAGAGCGCACCGCACACCTATGAACTCCGTCCCGTGACCATCGGTTCGGAAGGAGAGATTCCGAGTGAAGGAAGCACGCGTTGGGTGCCGGTGCTCAAGGGACTCCAGTCCGGAGAAAAGGTCGTAAGCTCAGGCGCTTTCCTGATTGATGCCGAGGCCCAGATGCAGGGGCTTCCAGCTTCGAATGCCGGGAAAGAGACAATGCCCTCCCAACACTAGCCGCCATGATAGAACGCCTTGTCCGCTGGTGTCTTGCCAACAAGGCGCTTGTTCTTCTCGCCTCACTTCTGATTGTGGTTGCCGGGATTCAGGCGATCATCCACACCCCGGTGGATGCGATTCCCGACCTGAGTGAAAATCAGGTGATTGTACTGACTGACTGGGCTGGTCGCTCGGCTCAGGAAGTGGAGGATCAGATCACCTATCCGCTTTCCACCTCGCTCGAGGGGTTGCCCGGTGTGAAGGAGGTGCGGGCACAGTCGGCCTTTGGATTCTCAATGCTAACGGTGATCTTCCGTGATGATGTCGATGTCTATTTTGCCCGGACGCGGGTACTGGAGAGGCTGAATTCCCTCCCGTTCAAACTGCCCGACGGGGTGATCGCCAAGCTCGGACCGGATGCAACAAGTATCGGATGGATCTACGAGTATTATCTCGATGACGCGAGTGCTCGTGCCGAGGGGAAGGGGTATGATCTTGGTCAACTTCGCACGCTTCAGGATTGGTTTGTCAGACTCCAGCTCAATGCTGTGCCCGGTGTGGCGGAGGTGGCGAGCGTCGGCGGATTTATCCGGCAGTATCAGATTGATGTGAATCCCAACGGTCTTCGCTCCTACGATCTCTCGCTCTCTAGCGTGGTGGAAAAGGTGAGGGGGGCGAGTCGCAATGTTGGCGGCGGCAATATCGAGGTGGCCGGTCGCGACATCACCCTGCGAGGACTGGCACTGGTGCATTCTGCCGAGGATCTGAAGGCGATTCCTGTCGGCTATTTTCAAGGAAGACCAGTCTTGTTACAGCAGGTCGCCACCGTCAGCATGGGGCCCGAACCGCGACGAGGCGTGCTCGATTCAGGAGGGCGAGAAGTGGTGGGTGGAATTGTCGTGATGCGCTACGGCGAGAGTACGAAGGAGGTGATTCATCGGCTCAAGGAGAAAATCGTAGAGATCAGCAAGGGGCTGCCGCCAGGAGTGGTCATCAAGCCGTTTTACGATCGGAGCGAACTGATCGAGCGTGCCATTGGTACACTCCGCATCACCCTGCTTGAGGAGATTCTTTTGGTCACGCTGGCTCATCTTATTTTTCTGGGACATATGAGAAGCGTCATTATTGTCACGCTCCCTCTGCCGCTTTCGATCTTGATAGCCTTCATCCTCATGAAGCTGACGGGTGTGACTTCCAACATCATGTCGCTGAGCGGTATTGCCATCGCCATCGGCGTGCTGGTCGATGCCGGTGTGGTGGTGGCCGAAGCGGTGATGCGGGAGGCTCATTCTGTGCAGGAGGGGAAAGTGCCGGGTCTGTCGTATCCTCGCGATATGGCTCAGATTGTCCTCAGAGCGACTCATCTGGTCATTCGTCCGATCTTCTTTGCGATGGCGATCATCTTGCTGGCCTTCATCCCGGTCTTTGCACTCGGGGGAGAGGCAGGGAAGCTCTTTCATCCCCTGGCCTTTACCAAGACTTTTGCGATGGCGGGAGCCACGGCGCTTGCTCTCACGCTGGTTCCGGTACTGGCCTCACTTTTTGTCCGAGGAAAACTCCATGATGAAAATGAGAATCCGATCATGCGGGTGTTGCTGAAAATCTATCGTCCAATTCTCAATTGGGCTCTTGGGCATCGTAAAACGGTGATTCTTTTTGCCGTCGGCATTCTGTTCGGAGCGCTTGCTCTCGGACGAGGGATCGGCTGGGACTTCATGCCTCCACTCAACGAGCGGGCATTGCTCTTCATGCCGACGACGCTTCCGAGCGCTTCCCTGCCGGAGATCAACCGCGTGATGTCGGCTCAGAATAAAATAATCGCCTCCTTCCCCGAGGTGGAGAGTGTTGTCGGGAAATTGGGTCGAGCTGATTCGGCCACCGATCCCGCGCCAGTCTCGATGATTGAGACCACGATCATGCTCAAGCCGACAGCACAATGGAGACCCGGCATGACTCAGGAAAAACTGCGCGCTGAAATGCTCGAGCAGATGCAACGCTTCCCCGGTTTTGTCCCGGCATTCCTCCAGCCGATCGAGAATCGAATCCTGATGCTCAATACAGGCATCCGGGGCCAGGTGGCCGTGAAACTCTTTGGCCCTGCACTTCCCCAACTTGAAAAGCTGGCTGTCGATGTGGAGAGGATTCTCAAGAGCGTTCCTGGCGCTGCCGATGTCTATGCCGAACGAGTGGTGGACACTCCCTATCTTGAAATCTCCGTCCGCCGTGGCGATGCCGCCCGTTATGGTGTGAGTATTGAGGAGATCACGAGCACCATTGAAACAGCCATTGGAGGTGCCACGCTCGACACCACCATTGAGGGTAGACAGCGTATTCCGATCCGTGTGCGTTACCCAAGGGAGCTTCGGGGAGATCTGCCATCGCTGGAACAGGTGCTTGTCACCTCCATGCGCGGAGAAAGTATCCCGCTTTCCAAAGTGGCTGATTTTCATCTCACCACAGGGCCAGCAATGATCTCCAGCGAGAACGGCATGATGCGTGTCTTTGTCCAGGCCAATGTACTGGACAGGCCCCTGGCCTCTTTTGTGCAGGAGGCCCAGAGGACTATCTCTGAAAAGCTGCCGCTCCCTCCTGGGGTCTTCATCTCCTGGGGCGGTCAGTACGAAAAGCTCCTTGCCGCCTCTCGGACGCTGCTACTGATCTGTCCACTGGTCATTTTGATCATCTTTATTCTCCTCTTCCTGACCTATCGCTCCTGGAAGGAGGCAGCCCATGTGCTGCTGGCCGTTCCCTTTGCGCTTTCGGGTGGTCTCTACCTGCAATGGCTTCTGGGCTACCATTTCAGTGTGGCGGTGGCCGTCGGTTATATCGCCCTCTTCGGCACGGCGGTGCAGACAGGTGTGATCATGGTCATTTATCTCAATGAGGCTCTGAACGCCAAGCTGGCGGAGAAGGGGACGGAGCTGACTCTTCACGATCTGAGGAGTGCCGTCATTCAGGGGGCTCTGCTGCGACTCAGGCCGAAAGTCATGACGGTTTCCACCATTGTCGCCAGTCTGCTGGTGATCCTACTACCGGCCTTTTCCGGGGAACGAACCGGCATCGAAATCATGCGCCCAATTGCCGTGCCGGTCATCGGTGGCATGATCAGTAGCCTCATCCACATTCTGCTGGTGACACCCGTTCTTTTCCTCTCCATGCGGGAACATGAATGGAAGAAGAAGCGCAAGCTACAATGAGATAGAGTCTCGCCCACCGTTGACAATTTCACAGCCATTCGTAGGCTCTTGTTCTACAAAATGGAGAGAGTGACTATCGATATGCGGCCCGAGGCAGATTTTGTCTCTTTTGCCACCGGATACTGGGGGGAAATCCCTGCCTCTCTCTGGACTGACTGGCATTGGCAGTTTAAGAATCGAGTGACTACGCTGGAGGGACTGGAGCAGTATCTCCAGCTGACTCCAGAGGAACGGGCCGGAGTGATTCTTGCGGGCAATAAGCTCTCGCTGGCTGTTACCCCTCATTATTTCAATCTGATCGAACGGGATAATCCCAACTGCCCGATCCGTCGTCAGGTGATTCCCCATGTCGGTGAGGGAACCATCTCCGCTTCCGAGATGGCCGATCCGTGTGGCGAGGATAGCCATATGCCCGTTCCGGGGCTTGTGCATCGCTATCCCGATCGAGTCCTCTTTCTGGTGACGGATCGCTGTGCTTCTTACTGCCGTTACTGCACCCGTTCGCGCGTGGTGAGCGGAGCGGGCGAACAGGAACTGCACACCGACTTCGATCAGGCGATTGCCTATCTGGAAAAGCATACGGAAATTCGCGATGTTCTGCTCTCCGGTGGAGATCCGCTGATCTTTTCTGATGAGAAGCTGGATGCCCTGCTGACAAGACTGCGGGCGATTCCGCATTTGGAATTTCTGCGCATCGGCTCGCGCATCCCGATTTTCATGCCACAGCGGATCACGCCGGAACTCTGCCGAATTCTGCAAAAGCATCAGCCGCTCTGGCTGAGTATTCACACCAATCATCCTCGTGAGCTGACCACCGAAGTGCGGGATGCTCTGGCGATGCTGGCCAATCATGGTGTGCCTCTTGGCAATCAGAGCGTCCTTCTGGCGGGCGTGAATGACTCGCTTCCCGTCATGACCTCATTGGTCCACAAGCTGCTGCGCTGCCGCGTGAGGCCCTATTATCTCTACCAGTGCGATCTCATTCAGGGATCGGCTCATCTGCGTGCTCCGGTGCGCAAGGGTATCGAAATCATCGAGGGGCTGCGCGGACATACCTCCGGCTATGCCATTCCTCAGTTTGTCATTGATGCTCCGGGTGGCGGGGGCAAGGTGCCGATCAATCCGGGGTATGTCTTCTTCCACGACGAAGAGAAGGTGGTCTTTAGGAATTTTGAAGGGAAAGTCTTTGAGTATCCCGAAGTCCCGGATGCTGAGTTCAGAACAAAGCCGACACCACTTCGAGAAGAGGCATTCAGTTTTTAAGGAGAAATTTTATGGGAGGTATTATCATTCGCCCCAGGGCGCGCATTTTGCATGGACACGACTGGGTCTATAGCACCGAGATCTTAAAAACCTTTGGCAGCCCCGAGGACGGGGATGTCGTTTCTGTCAAGGATGGCCGTGATAAGATGCTCGGCAGCGCCATCTATAACTCGAAGTCCCAGATTGTTGCCCGACGATTTTCGCGTCGGCGTCAGGATCTCGATGCAGAGTTTTTTACTCGCCGGATTGAGCGCGCCAATCAATTTCGTGATTTTCTCGGCATTGATCCGCTTGTGCGCCGCGTGCTCTGGAGTGAGAGTGATGGCCTGCCGGGAGTGATCATTGATCGCTTCGGTTCTGTCGCCACACTTCAGACCCTCACCATGGCGATGGATCAGCGGCGTGATCTCATCGCCGCCGCCATCCAGCAGGTGCTTGGCGTCGAGAGCGTGGTGGAACGGAATGATTCCTCCTCTCGGAAGCTGGAAGGACTGGAAGTGCGCACTGGCACTCTCTTGGGGCCCGAGCCAGGAGCCTTTGAAATCAGCGTTTCCGGGATAAAATTTCACCTCGATCCGATCCATGGTCAGAAAACCGGATTCTATCTCGATCAGACCGCCAGCTACTCGCAAGTGGCTCCCTGGGCCAAGGGCCGCCGCGTGCTGGATTGCTTCTCCAATCAAGGGGCATTTGCCATTGCCTGTGCGCTGGGAGGTGCCACCGAGGTCACCGCTGTCGAATCGGGGAAGGATAATCTCCCTCGTATCGAGGCCAATGCCGCCCTCAACGGAGTCTCGCTGAAAGTTGTCGGAGCGGATGTCTTTGAATTCCTCTCCTCAGCTGCCCGCCGTGGTGAGGAATACGATCTGATCATCCTCGATCCACCTCCCTTCACGCGCACACGCAAAGGAATCGTTGATGCGCTGCGCGGCTACCGTGAACTGCATCTCAAGGCCGCACAGCTTCTCTCCAAGGAGGGACTGCTCGCAACCTTCTCCTGCTCGCATCATGTCTCCGCCGAGGAATTTGGAGGAAGTGTGGCCGAGGGATTTGCGGATGCTCGCCGCACAGCACGACAGCTTCAGACCTATAGCCAGAGTCCCGATCACCCGATCCTGCTCGGCTTCCCAGAAAGCGAATACCTGAAAGGCTTCCTTTACGGAATGACGGCCTCGTTCTAGAAGAGGCTCATGAAGTTCACCACCGAGAACCTACCGCCCCAGTTTGGAGCGGTGCTTGATCCTGACGAGAAGATCATCTGGGTTGGGAATCCGTCGCTGGTACCTTTTCTCATCACGGGGGTTCCCTTCCTGATCGTGGGGCTTATCTGGGGATTCATTGATCTAAATTTCATCAAGGGGGCCTTTTCTGCGGGGCATCGGGGAGGGATGGATGGCTTTCTAATCCCATTCTTCGCCCTGCATCTCTTTCCCTTGTGGCTCGGAGTGGGAAACATGCTCCGGCTCTGTCTGGTCTTTGGAAATACCTGCTACGCCTTTACCAACAAGAGGGTGATGCTCCGCACAGGTTTCTTTGGTATCAGTTTCAAGAGTATTGATTTTGATCGAATTCAGGAAATCGATGTGACGGTAAATCCGATCGAGAATCTGCTCGGAGTCGGGAGCATCAAGATGTTCAGTGGGGCAACCGGGAACAATGGGGTGCGATCTTTCGATTATTTCATCGGCATCGTGAATCCCTACGAGGTTTACAAGCAACTGAAGACTGTTTCAGTTGATGTGAAGACCGACTGGAACTATCCCAACGCCCTGCGTCCCTCGGAGAACAAGGGCTACAATACGGAATATAAGCAGAGGGGGGATTAGCCGCTGTTGTTATCAGAGAGATTCTTTCTCCGGCGCGATGGCAGCCATGACCGCATCGGCATCTGATAAATCATCGAAGAGAAAGTCGGGATTGTGTGCGGCGAGTTCTTCGCGGGTGTGATGTCCTGTGGCCACGGCGACGGTGACAGCTCCAAAGACTTTGCCGCACTCGATGTCGCGCGGGGTGTCACCGATGATATAGATGTGATCGGAAGGGAAGGCTTCACCATGGAGAGTGACGGCGCGGGCCTGGGCGATGGGGCCGAGTTCGTTGCGGATGTGGTGATCATCGGCAAAAGCTCCAAAGGCGAAGTAGTGCCAGACTCCGTAGTGTCCCAGTTTGACTTCGGCACCTCTGATGAGATTGCCTGTAAGGAGTGCCAGAAGGCAGTCGGGGCGTTCCTCCAGTCGATCTAGCAGAGGGATGATGCCAGGCAGGAGCTTGCCATCATGCTGATGGATGCGCTCGGCAAGGCGCGCCAGGTAGCAGTCGAGCAGGCCCATGATGTTCTGCTCGGTTGGCTCCATGCCGGCGAGGCCGAGGAGCTGGCGGGCAATGCCGGTGTCGGTATTGCCGCTCATGGTGACGGGAGAGAAATCGACTTCTTTGCCGCAAAAATCGAGTGTGGCCAGTTTGAGCGAGGCTTCGCCGGCACCACCTGAGGTGATCAGGGTGCCATCGATGTCAAAGAGGTAGAGGCGCATTTGGAAGAGGCGATTAAGCTATTTTGCTCAAAGCTGGAAGGTCAGCCAACCTTAGTAATATTGCAATATTGAGGATCGGCCAATTCAGCTTTTAGTTTTTCATCTTTCAGCTTTTTCCGATGCCTCATTGACCTCGTCGCCTTCTTCCTCGTCCTCATCGTCGTCATCTGAATCCTCGACATATTCTGTGTCGATTTTGGCGTAGCGGCGTTTGCGCTTGTTCGCGGGAAGCGGGCTCATGGTCATGCCGACGGCGCGGCCCACGAGTTTGGGAGGCATATCAACGACTGCCATGGTCTCGAGATCCTTTTTGATCTTCTCCATCATGAGCAGTCCGAGATCCTTGTGGGCATTTTCACGACCACGGAACTGGAGTACAATTTTGAGTTTGTTTCCCTTCTCGATGAATTCCTCGGCGTGGCGCAGCTTTGTCTCGTAATCGTGTGTTCCGATTTTTACACGGAACTTGATTTCCTTGATCTTCGTGGCGCTGTGCTTGCTCTCCTTTTCCTTTTTGGTGAGTTCGTATTTGAACTTTCCAAAGTCCGCGATGCGGCAGACGGGAGGATTGGCCGTTGGAGCGACTTCGATCAGGTCGAGGCCATAGGACTTGGCGCGTCGGACAGCCTCGTCGGTTTTGAGAATACCGAGCTGCTGGCCGGTTGAGCCGATAATGACGCGCACTTCGCGGGAGCGAATGCGGTCGTTGATACGAATGAATGCTGGATTAATGGTGCCTCCGTGCGCCTGTTAGCGCGCAATGGTGATGGCTGCCGCGCTTGGCGCGACAACCGGTGAATAGGGAACTGCCTGCGAAATGATGGGAATCAAGCAACAAGTTGTGTGGCCCGCTCATACGGTGAGCGTGCGGTCGCGGATTTCAGATTCGAGGCGTAGGATGAATGCATCTGATGCTACGGACCCTTCGTCGCCGTGTTTGCGGCTGCGAATGGAGAGTTGGTTTGCTGCCTCCTCTTTAGGTCCTACAACGATCATGTAGGGAACCTTGTCGAGCTGGGCAAGACGAATCTTAGCGCCGAGCTTTTCCGGGGAGAGATCGGCAGTGGCGCGAATCCCCTTGGCGCTCATTTCGGAGACCATCTTGCGGGCGTAGTCGGAGACTTTTTCCGAGACCGGAAGGATGCGTGCCTGCTCGGGGGCGAGCCAGAGAGGGAAGTCTCCGGCGAAGTGTTCGATGAGGACTCCGGTGAAGCGCTCCAGCGAACCAAACGGGGCGCGGTGAATCATGACCGGGACATGGGCTTTGCCATCGGCTCCGGTGTAGGAGAGATCAAAGCGCACGGGGAGGACATAATCGACCTGGACGGTGCCAAGCTGCCATTCGCGCCCCAGGACATCCTTGACGACGAAGTCGATTTTGGGGCCGTAGAAGGCGGCCTCGCCCGGTTCTTCGCTGAAGGGGACTCCGAGGGTAGAGGCTGCTTCCCGGCATGCCGCCTCGGCAAGATCCCATTGCGCGGGATTGCCGGTGAATTTGCTGCTGTCAGGATCGCGCAGGCCGACGCGCACGCGGTAGTTGGACATGCCGAGCGTGGTGAGGACTTTTTTGACAAGAGCGAGGCAGCCTTGAATTTCAGCGGTGACCTGCTCTTCGGTGACAAAAAGATGGGCGTCGTCCTGGGTGAAGCCACGCACGCGCGTCATGCCGTTGAGTTCGCCCGACTGTTCCCAGCGATAGACGGTGCCAAATTCGGCAAGGCGCACGGGAAGGTCGCGGTAGCTATGGGGCTGGGAGGCAAAGATCTTGATGTGATGAGGGCAATTCATCGGCTTGAGCATGAAGCCATCCAGCAGGCGTGTCGGATCCATCACGCGGTCGGCGCTCACGATTTCTTTGCCCGCGCGTTCGTTCAACGAGGCGGCAAAAGATTCCGAGACAGCCTCCAGGCGGGCGGTCATTTCGGCGCAGCCGCATCCCTCGGAAGCGATGCGTTCAAGCTGGTCTGGCTCGGGAATAGCTGGGAACTGGGATTCCTTGTAGTAAGGGAAATGACCGGAGGTTTTGTAGAGGCCGATTTTTCCAATATGCGGAGTGAAGACCTGCGAGTAGCCCTGCTTGCGGAGTTCTTCGCTGATGAAATTCTGCAATTCCTGACGGAGGATGGCACCCTTTGGCGTCCAAAGGATCAGGCCCTGTCCGACGGCATCGTCGATGTGGAAGAGTCCGAGTTCCTTGCCGAGTTTGCGGTGATCGCGTTTTTTGGCTTCTTCAAGCAAGGCGAACCACTCGTCGAGTTCTGCCTGGGTGGCAAAGGCGGTGCCGTAGATGCGCTGGAGCTGGGGATTATTTTCATCCCCCTGGTAGAAAGCGCTCGCCACATGGGTGAGGCGGAAGGCTCCAATTTTGGAGGTGTCGGGCACATGCGGGCCTGCGCAGAGATCGGTGAAGGCTCCATTGCGGTAGAGGGTGATTTCTTCGCCAGCCGGGATGCGGGTGATGATATCGAGCTTGAATTTGCTTGGGCAAGGACGGGGGGTGAGTCCGGCAAGTTCGCCGCGCTCTCCCATGGCCAGGGCTTCGTCCCGGCTGATGACTTCACGCTGGAAGGGCTGCTCTTCCTTGACGATCGAGGCCATTTCTTTTTCGAGGCGCTCAAAGTCCTCAGGACTGATGCGATGCGGAAGTTCGACATCGTAGTAGAAGCCGTTTTCGACCGGAGGGCCGGCGGCGAATTGGGCCTCGGGCCAGATGCGGAGGATGGCGTTGGCCAGCACATGGGCGCAGGAGTGCCGGATGGTTTCAAGTTCGGTCATTGGTAAAGGGGTTCAGGCTGAAGGCTGAAGATTTTTAGGTCAGAGAATGAGAGCTATCAGGGATTCGGGAAGGAGTGAGGGAATGCCGTTCACCACGGGGTAGGCGGCAGTCTGATCCTCGCGGACTAGGAACCCATCACCGGAGTGCGTGCTGAGGGCGCGGAGTTCCTGCGGGGTGGCGATGTGCAACTGCTGCCCTGTGATGGGACAGCGCAGCAGCGACGAGAGCGCTTGTAGGGCCTCGTGGAAATCGGGGAGATCTGGGAGATCGGGAAGATCAGCCATGATTAATATTTTGCCATCGAGGTATCGATGCGGTCAGCCCAGGCCAGGATGCCTCCGCGCACATTGAAGAGCTTGGAGAATCCGGCTTTCTGAAGTTCACGCAGGGCATTGGCCGAGCGGACTCCCGACTTGCACTGGAGATAAATCGTGTCGGCGCTGTCGAGCTCGCTCATGCGGCTGTGGAGATCGCCAAGCGGGATGAGCTTGGCTCCGGGAATGCGGGCGATGTCCCATTCGAACTGTTCACGCACATCGATCAGGGTGACTTTTTCACCATTCTGGATGCCGCCCTGGAGCTTGGCGCTGAGTTCCTCGACGGTGATTTCCGGCACGGGGGCTTCGGCTTCCTCTGCCGCTGCCGCCTGCGGGATGCCGCAGAACATTTCGTAGTCGATGAGTTCGGTCACGGTTGGATTTTCACCGCAGACGGGGCACTTCGGATCGCGACGCGGTTTGAATTCGCGGAATTTCATCTGCAACGCATCAAAGGTCATGAGGCGACCGATCAGGGGATCTCCAATGCCGACGATCAGCTTGATCGCCTCAATGGCCTGCATGACACCAATGATGCCGGGAAGGACGCCGAGGACGCCGCCTTCGGCACAACTGGGCACCATGCCCGGAGGGGGTGGCTCGGGATAGAGGCAGCGGTAGCAGGGGCCGCCGAGGTGCGGTGCAAAGACGGTGCACTGTCCGTCAAAGCGGAAGATGGAACCGTAGATGTTGGGCTTTTTCTGGAAGACGCAGACATCGTTGGAGAGGTAGCGGGTCGGGAAATTGTCGGTGCCATCGATGACGATGTCGTAGGGAGCGACGATTTTCTCGGCATTCTCCGAGGTGAAGAAGCAATCGTAGAGATCGACCTGCACATTTGGGTTGATCTCTTTGATGGTGTCCCGAGCGCTATTGATTTTTTTGCGACCGACATCGCGGGTGCCGTGCAGGATCTGCCGTTGGAGGTTGGAGAAATCTACGGTGTCGAAATCGACCAGGCCGATGCGTCCGATGCCGGCAGCTGCGAGATAGAGGGCAATCGGGGAGCCGAGACCACCTGTGCCGATGCAGAGAATGCTGGCGGCTTTGAGGCGTTTCTGCCCTTCGAGAGTGACTTCGGGCATAATGAGATGCCGGGAGTAACGGGCGATCTCGTCGTTGCTCAGTTCGATGTCTGCCGAGCGGGATGGGTCCAGAATGCTTTTGCTCATAAAGGTAGTCGGATATGGTTACCTGCTGAAGGCCACCTCCTCAAGGAAAAGAGGATTTTTGCCAAATGATATTTCTGTCATAACGGCAGGGAGGTTTTTTTTGTTTTCCAATTGTGGAGTCGGCAACTCATTCATTGACTCGACCGCGATATGCTGCCAAAACATGGTCTCCCCCGGAAATATACACTCATCCATCGACTCTATGTATTCTCTCGTTTTCATTTCGCGAATCTGTTTTGCCTCGCTGGTGCTGGCTTTATTGACAGAAAGGACCACGCTTGCCCAGGACGCAGGAGGAGGAAATTCGTCTTCTTCCACTACCGCTTCGCAAGGATCTTCTTCAGGAAGCACAACCGCTCCTGGAAGTACGACCGCACCTGCGACCGACGCTTCGGGACAGCCAATCGTGCCCGGCCATATTCCTCTCCCTGCGGAAACCCCAGTTCAGAACACCTCCTATCAGGTGACGCCCCCCTCGGTCGTCCTGCCGACGCCGATTCTGCCACCGCTGAGGGGTTTTACAAATGCCACTCCCGAGGCCTCTCCGACACCCGACACCAATCAAACAGCCGTGCCGCAGCCGACGCCAGAACAGGTTTTTACCCCTCCCTCGGCGGCGAGACTTAATCTCCCGAGTGCTCAATCATCGGGGTCCACTGTCGCCTCCCTCGGGATGCCGAGCATGAGACTGGATGATGCGTCGTCAGGGCCCGGCCCGCTGGGAGAAATCTTCGATTGGGCCAAGAAGCTGCGATTCGATGCCGGAGTCCGGGTCGGTTATGACAATAATGTCAATGATGGCGGCGGTGTGAAGACGACAGAAGTGACCATACCTATCACCCATCAGGTCATAACCCCCGCAGGGGTGCCTACGCTCGTGCATACCAATGCTGTCTTCAAGCAGACCAATGGGGCGGCTGCCATCGCCAGTCCCTTCGTCAATCTCAATGGAGGTGTCGCTTACCGTTTTGGTGACCCGAGATTAAAGGTGAAAGTGGACCTCGCAGGGGGGGTGTCGCGTTATCTAGATAGTAAAATTTCCCAGCCTCTTCAAGGTACGGTCGGATTGGGAGTGGGGGTCGATTATCGCTATAACCCGCGGATGGTCTTTACCTTCAATAGCTCCACCTCCTATCAACAACAGCCCAATATCACGCTCGCCGGCACGGCCAATTCCAGCAACAACCCCTATTACTACTCGGCAAATAGCCTCGCGGCAGCCTATGAGTGGTCGCGTCTCCTCACCACGGTGACGCGGTTCAATTTCTCCGGCAGTTATTATCCTGGCGGAAATTCAAGTGGGCAGGGATTCAGTCAACCCGGTATCACTCAATCTTTCCGTTATCTTGTCAAGCCGACCACGACGGCAGTAATGGACTGCAATGCCGATTATTACGGTTACGGAAACAATGGGAATAGCAGTACGGGGGTGTCAGCCCTTGTGGGATTTGATCATATTTTCAATCCGATGTGGTTTTGGAATTTTCGTGTGGGAGCTGAAATCAGAGACTCTCAAAATGCTTCTGCGGGGAACAGTACCTATTTTGGGCCCTCGATGAATAGCACCTTCAGCTGGGTCTTTGCCAAACGATCGAGTCTGAGTTGGGTGGCCAACCTGGGGACGCAGCCTTCGGGGCAGAATAGAAACAGTTATTCCGTGGCGCTGAGCTCGGGATTAAATTTTGCTCAGGGTCTCTTTACGAAGATGACCTTCAATGCTGGAATTTATTATCTCTTAAACGAATATCCCAATGTGGCAATCGCTGGTAACCCCTCCACATCCTACAATCAGAATAATGTGCAGGCAAATGCCAGTCTTGCCTACGAACTGAATCGAATCATCAATCTCTCGCTGGGATACCAATACATAACTACAACCTCCTCATCCTCCTCCCTAGCCCAGGACTACAATAGGGGGATCACCTATTTTCAGATTAGTGCAGGCTTGTAAGCATTTCACCAGCGCTGCAACGCAAGCGGCGTAAAGGTGTCACCTATTTGCAGATCTGTGTCGGCTTGTAAGCCTTGCTCAGCTCGAATTATTTAAAATATTTGCAGGACAACAAGAGATAACCTGTGCGCGTTTTTAAATAACATCACTACATTCACATTTCTTAAAGGTAATTTCATGCAGAACTCACAAAATCTTTCAGAAGCAGGTGCTGGGGAAATCAAGCTCCATCTCCTTGACTATTGGCGCGTCATTCGGGTTCGATTGCCGCTCATTATCCTAGTTTTTCTTCTGGTTGTCATCACGGCGGGCATCGGTACCTACCTGACCCCCAGACAATACATGTCCTCGGTCACGATGCAGGTGAAAGAGGACAATAAGATGCACATTTTCAACGGTCAGACGGAAGACGGGGGGCGCTTTGATCCACATTTTGCCGAGACTCAGTTTCAGATCATTCAGCGCAAAGAAATTCTCTATCCTGTCATCGATGCGATGAAGCTGATGCAGAAATGGGATTTGCGTTCCCGAGAGCTGACCTACGACAAACTGCACTCGATGATGACGGTCTCCTCAGTTCGTAATACCGAACTGATTCAGATCTCTGTCCTCGATCGCGATAGACAGGAGGCTTCTGAGCTGGCCAATACCATCGCTGTGGAATACCAGAAAAAACGCATCGATGAACAGCAGAGCTGGGTGGCCCGCTCCCTCGTCCAGCTTGAAGATGAGGTGATCAAACAGCGCAACAAAACCGAAGAGTTGCGAGATGCCATGACCAAGATCCGACTGGAAGCCAATATCAACGATACCGATTCGGAGTCAGTTGAGGAGACCAAGCCCGTGGAAGATCAGCTGCTTGTCAGTACCGAGTCACAGGTCAATGACATGAAGATCAAGGTGGCCACACTGCGTTCCAAACAGGAACAAATTCAGGCGATGAGTGATGATCAGATCATGAGGAGCCTCAAGACCTTTGAGATGGATGATGCGACGATCTCCCAGATTCTGCCGCAGTACGAAACCGCAGTTTCGGATGAGGCGCATCTGCTTGCTTCGGGGCTTGGTCCCAATCATCCAACCATTCAATCGCTGCGAGCCAAAAAGGATGTCTTTGCCAAGCAATTGAAGGATCAGATCACGAATCTCAGAAAGTCTCTGGCATCCAATCTCGAAATTTCACAAAAATCCCTGGAGGCTATGGTGCTCAAATTGACGGAGTCGAGACAGAATCAGCAGTCCTCTCGAACAAATGCGATGGGGTATCAGCACGCCAAAAATGAATACCTGAAAGCAAAACGAATTCTGGAATCGGCGGAAACCCGTTATCAGACCGAAGTCATGCAGCGCACCATGCCTCAGAGTCCTGCCACCATTTGGGAACAGGCAGAGGTTTCCGACATTCCTGCCAAGCCTAAAGTGGTACAGAATATGATCATTGCGGTGGTCGTGGGACTTGCGCTGGGTATCGGCTTGGCCTTCCTGATTGAGTACCTTGATACAAGTGTCAAGACGATGCAGGATGTCGAATCCACGCTTGGCGTGCCTGTGCTTGCCGTCATCCCTAAGGATGTCCCTATCCTCAAGGATGCTCCCTCGGCCTGCCTCGATGCGGAGGGATATCGCATCATGCGTACGAACATCGAATTCAACCGCAAATCTCCCGATGTGAAGACCATCACCATCGTTAGCGGCGGAATTGGCGAGGGTAAATCAACCACCCTCAACAATCTGGCCTTCACCTTTGCCTCAGGAGGGTATCGGACGCTGATTGTGGATGCTGATTTAAGGCGACCTTCACAACATCGTTTCTTTGACATCAGCAACGAGCGAGGACTCAGCGACTATCTGACAACCGATATTTCCCTGGAAGATCTCGTGCATAAGACGGAGGTTCCGAATCTCTCCTTCCTCCCAAGTGGTCGTCTTCCTGTCGATGCGGTGGGTATTCTCAATTCCCAGCGCATGATCGACCTCATGGAACAGGTCAAACATGACTACGACATCGTTTTCTTTGACTCGCCTCCGATTCTGGGAGTGAGTGACGCTTCCGTGATTGCCAGCGCGGTCGATATGACCATCATCGTCGTGCAGCACAGGCGCTTTCCTCGTTCGATGATGCTGCGCGTCAAGCAGGCTCTGGTGAATGTTGGAGCCAATATCATCGGATGCGTGCTCAATAATACGGATACCCGTCATGACGAGTACTACGAATACTACACGAGCTACTATCAGTACTATAGCCCTGATAAATCGGCGAATATCTCCTCAAAGCCATCCAAAACACCGAAGAGCGGAGGAGCGGCTGCAACCGATGTTGCCGATCAGCAGGAGGGAGAATACTAAAATTTTCGTATCTATGAAAAAAATTCTTAGCATCATTGCCATCGCCACTTCCCTGATGACAGGGAGTCTGACTTGCTACGCGGACGATGTCGCTCTCCGTACGGGAGATCAATTGACCATCCGTCTCGGTGGCGTTCCCGTGGATGAAATCAGTCAGGTTTCCGGGATCTACACTGTCGATGGAAAAGGGGATGTCAATCTGCCTTATCTCGGAAAAATTCATGCAGGCGGTCTCAAGCAGGCTGATGTGCAGTCAAATATCGAGACAGCTTACAAGACTAAGGGAATTTATAGCACCCCCGTGATCACCATTTCTGTCCAGTTTGATCGTCTGGTGGATGTGTCAGGCGAGGTGCGCGTGCCGCAGCGTGTTCATTACACGCAGGATCTCACCCTGCTCGGCGCCATTGCTGCCACGGGGGGATTCACCGATTATGTGGACGAGACCAAAGTCGCAATTTTGCGAAACGGTACGCGTACGCTTGTCAATATCAAGAAGGTTCGTAAAAACGAGGTGGCTGATCCAACTTTGGAGCCAGGTGACAAGATCCTGGTTCCGAAGAGCTTCTTCTAAGCTATTTTCTATTTTTAAAGCAATTTGCGTTTAATCTGCCGCAGAAGGCAGAGGCCGAATGATCAATCAGGAACCCAGGAAAGCAAGAACGGAATCAAAGGTATGAACTCTGATGCAAAACCGCAGGGTATTCTTGAGTAATAATCTGACCCTCTTCCAGGAGGATTTCCAAGTTCTCTTCCTGAGGTCCTGAATTCGTGATTAAATTCTCTTTGCCTCTATTTTTTTAAAATCTGGAATTTTCCATCTCCATGACTTGATGGACATCCTTGTCCCCACGGCCTGAGAGATTCGCAATGATGATCTCGTCAGTTTTCATGCCGGGGGCAACCTTGATGACCTCGGCGATGGCGTGTGCTGATTCCAGGGCTGGAATGATTCCCTCGGTGCGGGCGAGTTCGTGAAAGGCTGCAAGAGCCTCCTCATCGGTGGCGTAGGAATAATCGACCCGTCCGGCATCGCGCAGGAAGCTGTGTTCCGGCCCAATGGCCGCATAATCCAGCCCTGCTGAAATGGAGTGGGTCAGCTCAATCTGTCCATCGGCATCGGCCAGAAGCCAGGTTTTTGTGCCCTGAAGGACACCGAGTTTTCCTCCCTGGAATCTCGCGGCATGCTGACCGCGGATGATGCCAACGCCGCCCGCTTCGACTCCTGTCATGCGGACACCTTCATCCTTGAGAAAGGCATAGAAAAGCCCAATGGCATTGCTGCCACCGCCGACGCAGGCAATGAGGTGGTCAGGAAGTCGATTCTCCCGCTGAATAATTTGCCCGCGAGCCTCGTCACCGATGATGCGGTGGAAATCACGCACGATCATCGGATAGGGATGGGCTCCGAGGGCCGAGCCGAGGATGTAGTGGGTGTGTCGGACATTGGTGACCCAGTCGCGCATGGCCTCATTGATAGCCTCCTTGAGGGTGGCCTGTCCTGCGGTCACGCCGATAACTTCGGCTCCAAGAAAACGCATCCGGGCAACATTGAGGGCCTGACGCTCCATATCGACTGCACCCATGTAGATCCGGCATTCGAGGCCAAATCGGGCTGCTGCCGTCGCGGTTGCTACTCCATGCTGTCCTGCACCGGTTTCAGCAATGATGCGCTTTTTGCCCATGCGACGGGCGAGGAGAATCTGGCCGATGGCGTTGTTGATTTTATGCGCACCGGTATGAAGCAGGTCTTCGCGTTTGAGATAGATTTTGGCTCCTCCCAGTTTCTCGGTCAGGCGTTCGGCCAAATAGAGGGGGGTCGGTCGGCCGACGAAATCATGAAGCAAATGGGCCAGCTCGCGGCGAAATACAGGATCTATTTTGGCGGCGGCATACTCCCGCTCCAGTTCCAGAAGCGCCGTCATGAGGGTTTCGGGAACGAAGCGTCCGCCATAAGGGCCAAAGTGGCCATGCTGGTCAGGCAGGCTTGAGAGATCAGGAGTCGTAGAGGCCATGGTTAGAGAATCGCTGAAGTATGGCTGGTAAATCCCTTCTTCGCAATCGCTCCGATGGCTTTGCGGTGGGGGGAAGGGATTGGAATAAAGGCCAGTTCTTCCGGCGTGAATCCTCGAAGGTTTTTCGGCGGGATCTCACGCCCCTGAAAGATCTTCATCGTGACCCGATAGCGGGTGATCGGATAGATGATTTCGGCCAGAGGTCGGCCACGATAGCCCCTGGCCTTGCTCTCTCCAAGCTCCGGGAGAATCCAGAGTCCTCGCCAACGGGGGCCTTGGGAGAGTTCGAGGTAGAGGAGACCTTGATGAAAAAAGCAGGCGCGAAACTCCTGAAGCTTGAGCGTGACGGCGCGGGGCGATTTGCGCGGAAGCAGCTCAGGCTGCTGGGCCTGGCAACTGCGCAGGAGTGGACAGGCGATGCAATCCGGTTTTCCCGAAGTGCAAAGAGTCGCGCCGAGGTCCATCAGCGCAGAGGCGATAGCCCGGCATTGATGGTGCGGATAAAAACTTTCAGCAATGAGCCGGAGGGCTTTTTTTCCCTTTCCGGTGTCTATGGGAATGCTGAGGTTGGCCCAACGGGAGAGGACTCGAATGATATTGGTGTCGAGGACGACCGCATGGAGATCATAGGCGAAGGCCCTGATGGCGGCGGCCGTGTAGGCTCCGACACCGGGTAAGTCGAGGAGAGGCTCTTCCTCAGAGGGGATGACGCTGTGGTGACGCTCCATGATCGCTTGGGCGGTGGCATGGAGTCTGCGCGCTCGGGAGTAGTAGCCGAGGCCCTGCCAGGCAGCAAGTACCTCTTCTTCCGTGGCGGCGGAGAGATCGGAGAGCGCGGGGAAGCGTTCCATCCAGTCGGCAAAGCGCGGGGCCACGGTCGCGACAGTGGTTTGCTGGAGCATGAACTCGGAAACGAGCACGGCATAGGGATCATGCGTTTCGCGCCATGGCAGATCGTGCCTGCCATGCTCCTGATGCCATTGAAGGAGCGATTTCCTAGGCTTGTTATTCAAGCTTTTCAAGGCCTTGTAGGTTCATGCTCTTCATTTTGGAAATTCTGTTCATTCTGTCTAAAAATTTCAGTTCTCATTTTAATGCCACCGCCACTTCACACCCAGACTTTCCCTCTCACGCCGGAACAGGCGGAGAAACTCCGCTCCGTGCTCCAAGAGCGCGGATTCAGTTTTGAGGAAAAGCCCTACATGCTCTACGCGGCTCGAAAGGAGAAACTGACCATTGCCGTCTATGAGAAAGGCCCCAAGGCCGTCGTCCAGGGACGCGGGCTGGAGGATTTTATTTCCTTTGTGATGGAGCCGGAGATTCTGGGCGAAGCGCGGCTTGGTTATGAGGAGGTGCATTCCCCGGAGCAGTTTGAGCCGCATTTTGGCATTGATGAGAGCGGCAAGGGAGATCTTTTTGGCCCACTAGTGATCGCCGGAGTCTATCTCGATGGCAATCTCTCGCGTCAATTGCGGGATGCGGGAGTGCAGGATAGCAAGGCTATCAGCAGCGATAAAAAAATCCGCGATCTTGCCGCCATGATTCGCAAGTCGGGAGCCCCGTCCGAGGTGATTGTCCTCAAGCCGGAGCGATATAATGAGCTCTATGCCTCGATCGGGAATCTCAATCGCCTTCTGGCCTGGGGCCATGCCCGCGTGATCGAGAATCTCTGCGCCCGCGTGCCCGATTGTCCTCGCGCCCTCTCCGATAAATTTGCCGATGCACGCGTGCTGCAAAAGGCACTTCTGGAACATGGCCGCAAGATCCAGCTCGATCAGCGCACCAAGGCTGAGAGCGACTATGCCGTGGCCGCCGCCTCGATTCTGGCACGCGAGGCCTTTATCGACTGGCTCGAGCGGAGTGGCAAGGAACTCGGTGTGGTTCTCGCCAAGGGAGTCTCACCCAAGGTGAAGGCCGCCGCCGCGACACTCATTGCGGAGTATGGGGCTGCTATGCTTCCGAAGGTGGCCAAGATGCATTTCAAGACGGCTTCGGAGGTTCTAGCCAAAGTTTCCGCCGATTAAACAGCTCGGCTCTTCTTGATTCATCGCGCCATGAACGATATTTCCGCAGAGGGGCAGGAACCTCGTTTTCTCCCCAAGATTAAAACGCTTTTACTCTCCACTCTTTTTGTGGAGGGAGGGATTCTGCTCCTTGCTGCTCTGCTGAGGCTTTGGGCGCTGGATCTCAAGCCCGCTCATTTTGACGAGGGGATCAATGGCTGGTTTGTCGATCAGATGCGCTCCACCGGCTGCTATCACTACGATCCTGAGAACTATCACGGACCGTTATATTTCTACATCCTTTTTGTCTCGCTCTCGCTCCTGGGAAGAAACCTTTGGGCTCTTCGTCTCCCCGTGGTCTTGGCGAGCCTCGGCTCAGTCTGGATGATGCTCCGCTTCGATCGCTATCTCGGCAGCATGGCGGCACGCCTCGCCGCGCTGAGTCTCGCCGTTTCGCCTGCTGCTGTTTTTTATGGCCGCTACGCCATTCATGAATCATGGCTTGTCCTCGCTCTCCTGATCGCGACCTGGGGAGTGCTGGGGCTTTGGAAAAATGGGGAGTGCCGCGCGCTCATTGCGACCGTGGCTGGGGTGACGCTCATGTTTCTGCTCAAGGAGACTGCGGTGATTCATCTCGTCTGTTTCCTTCTGGCCGCCATCACCCTTGCAATCTGGCAACGGATGATTCCAGCGAGTCCGGCGATGCCCTTTGCCCCGCGTTCCTGGTCGATGCGCGATCTCGGCTGGTGCTGCGGGCTTGCGCTTGTTGCGCTAATCTTTTTCTACTCCGGGAATTTTCTCAACTGGGCTGGTGTTGCTGATTTCTTTGTGGCTTATGCAAAATGGTTTCACACAGGAACCGGAGAGGGAGGGCATCTCAAAACGGATTATCAGATAGGCCCTCTGAATTACTACTGGCTGGCCCTGATGGCGCGTTATGAATGGCCCTCGCTTCTGGGACTGCTCTACGCACTCAGACTCGCAGGTCGGGTCAAACTGGCCGGCGCGGTGATGATGCGTTATCTTGCGATCTACGGGCTCGGAGCGCTGGTTGTCTATTCCATCGTCCCGTACAAAACGCCATGGTGCCTTCTCTCAATTCTCTGGCCCTTCTCACTTCTCTTCGGGGCTGCCGTGCTGGAAATCTGGACGATTGCCCGGCTTCGAGTGCCGGCGGCGATTCTTGTTTTCCTGCTTCTGGCCGTCTCCTTGGGCATGACGCTGCGGTTGAATTTCCGCCATTTCACCGATCCGAATGAGCCGTTTGTCTATGTGCAGACACTGCCGGAGATGACTATTCTGACCGAACCGGTGCTCTCGCTGGCGCACGCTGATCCTCGGTGTTATGAGATGGGTGGGCAGATTATACTCGATAGCTACTATCCACTGCCGTGGATTTTTGGGGATTTTACCCGCATCGGTTACTACGACAAAATGCCCGTGACTCTGGATGGCGATTTTATCGTGGCTCTCTCCTCGAATCAGAAGGAGGTGGAGGCGCTGCTCAAAGCCCCGTATCTGCGCCGTCGCTTTCACCTGCGGGATTCGATGGAGGAATGCACGGTTTGGTTTAGGGAGAGTCTCTTTGGGAATTGGTTTGCCAGTCCGAACCATGGAAAGCCTGAGCAGGTGACGCCGCTCGCCCCGCAGTCATGAGGCCCGCAGTTGCGCTGCTTTCCGGTGTGGCGGTGGCTGTCGCGGCAGCCATTCCCCTAGCGTGGCAGGGAGGTGGACTTCAGGGCCATCATGGAGAAGTTGCCCTCTGCGCGCTCTCTCTCGGTCTCTGCGCCATGCTGCTGGCTTGGAGGATGATCCCCGCCACCCCGACTCCTACGGGGCTGCCAAAGTCATTCTGGGACTGGCTGATGATCGTGCTCTTCATCCTGGCTTCAGCTCGTGCTTTTTTCTGGCTGCTCTATGCAGTCGGAGATTCGTTGAAGATTCTTTCTCCCAATAATCTCGGTGATCTCTCGCTGCATCTCACCTTCATCCACTGGCTGGCCGTCACGCAACATTGGTGGCCGGCAAGTCCGATTCTGATCGGTGATCCTTTGCGCTACCCCTTGGGCAGCGATCTTTTTAATTCCCTGCTCCTCGTGGCGGGAATCCCGATGGTGCAGGGGCTTCTCTGGTGTGGCCTCCTGGGTGCGACGCTGACTGGCTATGCACTTTGGCGCTGGGGGAGGGGGATTGCGTTGGCCGCCTTGCTTTTCAATGGAGGAGCGGCGGGGGTTGTGCTGCTGCAAGGTGGCGATCCCGACGCGGTGAGCGAGTGGAAGAATCTTTTTCTCACCCTCTTTGTGACGCAGAGAGGATTTCTCTTTGCCCTGCCCGCAGGACTGCTCCTTCTCTCTGCGTGGCGGGAGGAGAATTTTGGAAAGGATCACCATATCATCCTGCCTCTGCCTGTGCAGGCTTTGCTGCTGGCGGTGATACCGCTTTTTAGTATCCATGCCTCACTCTATCTTGGCGTGGCAATGGTCGGTATTGCCTTGGCTTCGCCGCTCGCAAGAGTGCGCATGGTGAAGTTGGCGCTTCTCTCATGGCCGCCGATGGCTTTCCTCGGCTGGCTGGTTGCCACAGGAGCGGGAGGCCCCTCGGCCCTTCATGCCCTTGGCTGGAGTCCCGGCTGGATGGGGGATGGGACCGTGAAATTCTGGTTCTGGAATTTTGGAATGACTCTCCCTTTGGGCCTGCTGCTTGTCGGCTTCTTGTCTTGCAAGGGAGGGAGTTGTAAGGAAAAGCAGGAAAGGCTTTTGGAAGCCCGTGCCTTTGTCTGGCCTGCGACCTTTGTCTTTCTGCTCTGCATGCTGATTCGTTTTGCACCCTGGCCCTGGGATAATATGAAGCTCATGCTCTGGTCTTGGATCGTGATCGCCCCGTATCTCTGGAGTGAGTTGATCGCCCCTCGTCCTTTGGCAATCCGGGCCATCGCTCTCGTGCTTTTGTTTGGGTCTGGGGCCGTCACGCTCGAAGCGGGTCTCGATGGACGGCATGGCTATGATCTCATCAAGCGGAGCGCACTTCATGAAACGGCCTGGGTGTTAAAAGATCTTCCGAAGGAGGCCGTGATTGCCTGCGATCCGACCTATAATCATCCGGTATTACTGCTGGGTCATCCCGTAGTCTGCGGCTACGACGGGCATCTCTGGAGCCATGGGCTGGATTATCAGGGGCGGATGGAGCAGCTCAATGCGATCATGAATGGGGAGCCTGGCTGGGAGGAGAAAGCGCGTCGTTTGGGGGTGAGTGCCATCTACTGGAGCGATCTGGAAATGGAGCATTGGCCTGCTTCCGCTCTCCCCTGGGCCGGAGATAGTGCTCCCTCTCTCCACAAGATTCCATAAGGAGCTATCTGAAAAGGTCGAGGGGTCGATTGTATTGGACGATGGGAGGGCTTTTGTTGTTGTTGCGCTCGACGGTTATCCGGATGACGGCCATGTCAAAGCTCGCTTGCAGGCGGCCAGGTCACGGACACATCCAAGACAGGAGCCGTTCTTCAGGTTTCTGAATCACAGCGGCGTGGCATCATCGCCTTCAGTGAAGGAGGTGTGAATCATCAAACTCACCAATCTCGTCTACAACATGCTTCGCTTCGAACAAATCAAGCGCCTCCTCCCAAGCGGAGATTCCCCACGGATGTCTTCAAAAAAAGGGAAGCGCTGATTTCATCAGCGCTTCCCAGAATTTTGACGCTTTTAGCCTTTAGCTTTTCTTCCGCCCTATTCCGCTGGAATGGCTGCGACTACGATCTTGGCGAATCCGCGTGGATCGAGACTCGCTCCGCCGACAAGCGCTCCGTCGATGTCGGGCTGCGACATCAGCTCGACAGCCGTCTCTGCGGTGACGCTGCCACCGTAGAGGATGCGGGTCTTGTCTGAGATTTCACTGCCTGCCAGTTTGGTCAGGTATTCACGGATGAACTGATGGGCTTCCTGTGCCTGGGCCGGGGAGGCTGTGAGGCCCGTTCCGATGGCCCAGACTGGTTCATAGGCAACGATGACCTCGGCAAGATCCTCTTTCGAGAGTCCGGCGAGGGCGCCCTGAAGCTGGGTTTCCAGCACGCTCTTTTCCTGACCTGCCTGGCGCTCTTCCAGGGTCTCGCCGATGCAAAGGATCGGACGGAGTTCGGATGCGAGGGAGGCGACGAGCTTGCGACGCACGATCTCATCGGTCTCTCCGAAAAGGCGGCGGCGTTCGCTGTGACCCACCAGGACATAGCGGACGAAGAGGTCGCGGAGCATAGCTGCCGAGATTTCCCCAGTGTAGGCTCCTTTGGCTTCAGGCGAAAGGTTCTGGGCGCCAAGGCGGATTTTCTGAGTGCCGCCGATGATCTCCGAAGCCTTTTCCAGGGCCGTAAAGGGAGGAATCAGAGCGATATCGACTTCGTTAATCTCCTCGATTTCCTTGCGGAAGCTTTCGAGGTAAGGAGCGACCTCCGAGGAGGTCATGTTCATTTTCCAGTTGCCGGCGACGAGTTTTTTGCGAGGTAGTGCCATGATAATGAGTGAGTGAATGAATGAAGTTAGATTTTTTCGTCGAGAGCGGCCACGCCCGGAAGCGTTTTGCCCTCGAGGAGTTCGAGTGAGGCGCCGCCACCGGTGGAGGCGTGGGTGACCTTGTCGATCACACCAAATTTCTTGGCTGCTGTCGCCGTGTCGCCGCCGCCCACGACCGTGGTGGCTCCGCTGGCTGTGGCTGCGGCAACCGCGAGGGCCATGGCCTTGGTGCCATCGCAGAATTTTTCAAATTCGAACACACCGGCGGGACCGTTCCAGATAATGGTTTTGGATTTTGCGATGACGGCATCAAAGAGCTCGCGGCTCTTGGGGCCGACATCGAGTCCCTGCCATCCTGCGGGAATGCCGCTTTCGACCGTGGCCGTGCCGGTGTTGGCATCGGGGGAGAAGGCATCGGCGGTGATGAAATCGACAGGGAGGTGGATATGGACGCCCTTGGCCTTAGCTTTCTCCATCAGCTCGGGAATGATTTCAGCTCCGGCAGGATCGTAGAGGCTATTGCCGATTTCCATGCCGTTTAAAACTTTGTGGAAGGTGTAGGCCATGCCACCGCCGATGATAATGTCGTCGGCTTTGTCGAGGAGGTTGCGGATAAGGGGGATTTTATCGGCGATCTTGGCTCCGCCGAGGATGGCAAGCAGAGGGCGCTGAGGATGATCGATGACGGCGGCAAAGGCGGAGAGTTCCTTCTCCACGAGGAATCCGGCGACCTTATCGGCAAGGGCGACCCCGGTGACGCTGGAGTGGGCGCGGTGGGAGGTGCCAAAGGCATCGTTCACATAGACATCACCCAGCTTGGAGAGGCTGGCGCGGAAGGCTGCGACTTTTTCGGGATCGGCTTTGATACTATTGCCCTCGGCATCCTTGGCCTTGCCCTCTTCCTCGATATGGAAGCGGACATTCTCAAGTAGAACGACTTCGCCGGACTGGAGTGCGGCGCAGGCGGCTTCGATGTCGGGGCCGACGCAATCGTCGAGGAATTTCACAGGCTTGCCGAGAAGCTCCTGCAGTTTTTCAGCAACGGGTTTGAGGGTGTACTTCGGAGTTTTCTGACCGTTGGGACGGCCAAGATGGCTGGCGAGTACGACGGAAGCTCCCTGATCGAGTGCGTACTGAATCGTGGGGAGAGCAGCGGTTATGCGCTGGGTATTGGTGATTTCACCAGTCTGCTTGTCCTGAGGGACATTGAAATCAACGCGGATGAAGACGCGCTTGCCTGCGAGGTCGAGGTCTTTGATTGTTTTTTTAGCCATGAGAGTGGAGAGGAAAGAAATTGTGTGGTCGTTGTGTGAATGAAGCAGCTTTTAAGCCGGAAAATGAAAATGCAGGAAAGTCAGGAAGTCGAGACTCCTGGTTTCCTGCATTTTCGTTGAGTTGCGACTCTTAATGAAGCGGCGCTTGATTAAGCGGTGACTTTCTTGAGGAGGTCAACGCAGCGGTTGGAATAACCCCACTCGTTGTCATACCAGGAAACCAGCTTAAAGAAGGTGGAGTTCAATTCGATGCTCGAACCAGCATCGTAGATGCTCGAACGGGTGTCGTGGATGAAGTCGCTGGAGACCACTTCGTCGGTGGTGTAACCGAGGATGCCCTTGAGGTAGGTCTCGCTGGCATTCTTCAAGGCAGCATTGATTTCCTTGATGCTGGTGGGCTTGGTGGTCTTGACGGTCAGATCAACAACCGAGACGGTTGGTGTCGGAACGCGGAATGCCATGCCGGTCAGCTTGCCCTTCACTTCGGGGCAGACAAGAGCAACGGCCTTGGCGGCACCGGTCGTGGAAGGGATGATATTGATGGCTGCCGAGCGGCCACCTTTCCAATCCTTCTTGGAAGGACCATCGACGGTCTTCTGCGTGGCGGTGTAGCTGTGCACGGTGGTCATGAGACCCTCTTCGATGCCAAAACCTTCCTTGAGGAGGACATGGACAACAGGAGCGAGACAGTTGGTCGTGCAGCTGGCGTTGGAAATGATGTTGTGGTTGACGATGTCGAGCTTCTCGTCATTGACGCCCATGACCACGGTGATGTCCTCACCTTTGGCTGGAGCGGAAATGATGACCTTCTTGGCACCGGCGGTCAGATGACCTTTGGCCTTTTCGGCATCAGTGAAGAGACCGGTGCACTCAAGCACCACATCGACATTGAGATCCTTCCAAGGAAGCGCGGCGGGGCCTTCCTTGACGGCGAGGCACTTGATCTTGTGACCATTGATGACGAGCGTGTCGTCCTCGGCCACTTCGGGGGAGGATTTTTCGCTGGTGACTTCGCCCTTGAATCCACCCTGGATGGAATCGTATTTGACGAGATAGGCGAGGTTGTCGGCTCCGACGAGATCGTTGACGGCAACGACTTTGTACCCCTTTTCAAGGAGACCCTGTTCGACGATGGCACGGAAGACAAGTCGGCCGATGCGACCGAACCCGTTAATGGCAATATTTGGCATGATGTAGTGTTAGGTTGCCCGCGGCGGGGGAACGCGGAATGCTTATTCTTTAATTCCGACGCGGTTGTCGCGTCAATGTTAATCGCCTTGAGCTCGCATGATTGGGTGCACGACGCGAAAGTTCCTAGGGTCAGGCGGCTTTAAGGTCTCTGGAGAGCCAGAGGTCGTCGAAACGGTTACTCAGCAAAGCCGTTCGCAGATTTAGGACTTCATGAAGTTTATCTTCGAGGAGCATTTCTCTCCAGATTTTGGCCTGTGCTTGTACGCGTGTCGCATCGGTGCAGTAGAGAGCTTCGGCAAGTAGGCTGATGTGCTCGCCTGCATGGTAGAAGTCCAAGATACAGATGGCTTGTGGAGTTGTGATCGCGTTGAGCGATTCAAAACGCTGACGCCCCTCCACAGCTTCACGCAAGGCATTCGACTCTTCGGCTGTAGTTGCGCCCTTCCTCCCACTTCTGATGTTTAAAATAGGGTCCATTGCGCACCCGCTCCCCGCCGGTACCGATCACCTCCCGGTATTCTTCGGCCAATGAGCCATATTCCATGCGTTCAATGAGTGACATCTCCCGAAGGAGCTCCCGGCGGTGCTGCGCTATTTTTTCATTCATAATACGAATATGTCTCGC
>Ga0302320_10005093_pt1 | contig 29565 bp, 25 predicted proteins | sample Bog_T0_3_FD_202130 | JGI IMG/M metagenome (GOLD analysis project Ga0302320, IMG submission 202130) | Peat permafrost microbial communities from Stordalen Mire near Abisko, Sweden - Bog_T0_3 | ecosystem: Environmental > Terrestrial > Soil > Wetlands > Peat | place: Sweden: Abisko, Stordalen Mire...
ACAGATTCCGCGACCTACTTCAGGACGAAATCACGGACCCGATCACGTACGCGGGGCAGGAGGTGAACGTGGACAGCGCGACGACCTGCGGCGTTGAGACCGGCCTGAACGCGAAGCTGACGGAGCGTGTCTCGGTGCGGGCGAGTTACACCTATCTGGAGGCGCGGGATGACACGGCCGGGGAACGGCTCATCGAGCGTCCGCGGCATGTGCTGGATGCGGGCGTCGAGGACCGGATCACCCGGCAATGGCTCGCGGGGGCCGGGGTCCACCTGGTCGCGGATCGGGTCGACGGAGCCTACGCCCCCGAGCCGCTCCCCGGCTACTCGAGGTTCCGGCTCTACGCCAGCTATGAGGCCGCGCGGAATCTATCGCTGAAATTGCGGGTGGAAAACGTGTTCGATCGCAGCTATCAGGATGTCGTCGGTTACCCTGCGCTCCCATTCGCCGTCTATGGCGGGGCGGAGTGGCGGTATTGATCCCTGCCTTCGTCCTTCGCCCATGCCCCCCCTGAAACGAGCAGCCTTCCTCCTCCTGGGACTGGGCTCGATTCTCAGGGGCGCTCCTTCCGCGGAGAGGGTCGTTTCCCAGACGGTGGGCACGGACGAACTCCTGCTGGCGGTTGCCGAGCCGGGCCAGATTGCGGCGCTCAGCCACCTGGCCCGGGATCCGGAGTATTCCGCGGTGGCCGACGAGGCTTCGGGATTCCCCCAGCTCCAGCTGAACGGCGACGCCGAGTCCGTGCTCAAATTCCAGCCGACTCTGGTGCTCTGCGCGGACTACAGCAGGCCGGAACTGGTGGCGCAGCTCCGGCGGGCGGGAGTGCAGGTGCTCATCTTCGACCATTACGCGACGATCGAGGATGCCTATGCCAACCTCAGGGTCCTCGGGCGCGTCCTTGGAGACGGGGAGCGGGCCGAGAAGGTCATCGCCGGGTGCCAGCGCCGTGTGGCCGCGCTGGAGAGACGCCTGAAGGGGCTCGCCCCGGCGGGCGTGATCGCCCCCTCCACGTACGGGCTCATTCCGGGCGCGAACACGACCTTTCAGGACTTGTGCGACCACTCCGGCGCGGAGAACCTGGCGACGACCCTGGGTCACCTGGTGGGCAATGCACCGCAGCCGTCGGAGGATATGCTCGTGTGGCCGATCGACTTTGTCGTGGTCTCGGGCAAGGGCGTTGCCGGTGCGCTGGCGCCGTTTCGGGACCTGCCTCCGTATGAGTACCTCGAGGTGGTGCGCGCATCCCATGCCGTGCTCCTTCCTCCGTGGGTCCTCGGATGCGTTTCCCACCATAGGATCCTCGGCTACGAAATCATGGCGCAAGCCCTTCACCCGGAGGCGTTCAAGTGAACCCAAGGGTGCGAATCTCGAAGTTCGCGCTTCCCGGCCTCCTGACGGCGCTCTTCCTCCTGGCCCTCCTGGCGCTGGGCTACGGGGACATGCACCTTTCTCCGGCCAGGGTTTGGGCGGGACTGCGCCACGAGGATCCGGTGGCTGCCACCGTCATCTGGCAGATTCGCCTGCCGAGGATCCTAGTCGCCATGCTGGTCGGCGCAGGCCTGTCGGCAAGCGGCCTCGTCATGCAGGCGTTCTTCCGCAACAGCCTTGCAAGCCCGGGGCTTCTCGGCGTGAGCAGCGGCGGGGCCGTGGGCGCGGTGGGCGCCATTGCGCTTGGATGGGCGTCGACCTCCCTCTGGGCGCTTCCGGCGGCTGCCATCGTGGGGGCGCTCCTTGCCACCGGTGCGGTGCTGCTCCTGGCGCGTCAGGGAGCAAGCGGGGAGCGGCTGCTTCTTGCAGGGGTGGCCCTGAACGCCCTGCTCGCCGCCGCTACGAGCTATCTTCTCTCGGAATTTACGGGGCCCTACGAGAAGAACACCCAGATCCTCTTTTGGCTCCTCGGCGGCCTGGAGGACCGCACCTGGGAGCACGTGATGATCGCGCTCCCCATCGTGGCGGCGGCGGCACTTCTTTGGCCCCTGGGCCGCCCCATGGACCTGCTGAGCCTCGGCGCAAAGGAGGCCCAGAGCCTTGGCGTCGACGTGCGCGGCCTGCGCCGCCGGCTGCTGCTGCTTTCCACGGTCCTGACGGCCCTGGCCACGGCGGTCGCCGGATCCGTCGGTTTTGTCGGGCTCGTGGTGCCCCAGGTCCTCCGGTTGATGGTCGGGCCTGAGCACAGGCGCCTGGTGCCGCTCTCCCTGTTGGGCGGAGCCGCCTTTGTCCTCGCGTGCGATGTGGCCGGCCGGGCGGCCGGCGGATTGCGGCTCGGAGTTGTCACCTCGCTCATCGGCGCCCCGTTCTTCCTTTGGATGTTGCGAAAGCTGCCATGAATTCCCTCGACATAACCCGCGGAACCGTGCCCGGTCGGCTGGAGGATCTGTCCCTGGAGCTTCCGCAGGGAAAGCTTGTCGGCCTTGTCGGGCCCAACGGCTCGGGCAAGTCCACGCTCCTGCAGCTGTCGGCGGGAATCCTGCCTCCGAGCGGTGCGGTCGCGTGGGGCGGGCGGGCGCTTGCGGACATTCCGGCCCTTGAGCGGGGGCGATGCGCATCCTGGGTGCCGCAGGACGCCCAGTTTGAGTTCGGCTTCACGGTGTGGTCCGTGGTGGCGCAGGGCCGCTACGCACATGGCGACGATGGCAAGGGAGTGGAGGCGGCGCTCGGCCTGCTCGACCTGGAGCCGCTGGCGGCGAGGCCGGTGAACCAGCTTTCCGGAGGGGAACGAGCACGCGTCCTTCTGGCGCGGGCGCTCGTCACCGAGGCGCCCCTGCAGCTTTGGGACGAGCCGCTTGCGGCGCTCGATCCGCGGCATGCATTGGAAACCCTTCGGCTGGCCAGGGCCGTTTCCCGGAGGGGGACGACCGTTCTCTTCTCCCTTCACGACCTTCGTGCGGCGCACGAGCTCGACCTGGTGGTCGTCCTCCACAACCACCGGCTTCGCGCCTTTGGGACCCCGGACGAAGTCCTCACGCCCGGCCTGTACCTGGAGGTGTTCGGCGTGCGCGCGGTGCCGGCGCCGGGTCTTTCGCTGGAATTGCCATAAGACTGCTCCCGGCAGATCATCGTCACAAAATGAAGAGGAAAACCGACACCCAAGCTGCCCACAAGAGGCGCATGAAAACGCTCCAAGGCAAGGTGCGGGCTACCATGCGCGCAGCGAAGGCCCGCCGAGGGCTCATCATCGTGCATACTGGCAACGGCAAGGGGAAGACGACCGCGGCGTTCGGGATGCTCGCGCGCATGCTCGCGCACGGCCGCACCTGCGCGGTGGTCCAGTTCATCAAGAGTGGAAACGACGCCGTGGAGAAACTCCTCCGCCGGCCCACGCTCTCCTGGCACCGCGTGGGCGACGGCTTCACCTGGGACACCCAGGATCGCGCGGCCGATATCGCCAGCTGCAAGGAAGGATGGAGGCTGGCGCTTGGATACCTGAGATCGGAGGAGACGGACTTCCTTGTCCTCGACGAGCTGAACGTGGTCCTCGCCTTCGGCTATCTTTCCAAGAAGGAAGTTCTCACCGCGCTACGCGCCAGGCGGCCCGACCAGCACGTTGTCATCACCGGCCGCGACGCCTGCCCCGAGCTCATCGACCTTGCCGACCTGGTGACGGAGATGAAGGAGATCAAGCACCCGTTCAACGTCGGCGTGAAGGCGCAGGTCGGGATTGAGCTGTAGGAGAGAGGGGGGCTGGCGGGCGAACCCGGCAAGCTGCCCTGAGGTAGGGACGAGCGGCCCGCTCGTCCAGGCGTTCCCCCAGCCCCTACGAAGCCAGCCACCGTGCCTTAGGGACGAAGTCGTTCCGACGAGCCGCCTAGCCTCTGCGGGCGAACGGGTCTGCGCTGCCTGCATTCGAGGCGTGAGTTCGCCACAAACGCGGGCCCGGCGGGTCGTAATCGATCTGCGGCCGAGCGCTCCATGACACGAATCAACCCACTCTAAAGCCACGGATTGCTTCCCCAACGACTTTGATCCCGGAACACCCCCGCTTTCTCGTCCGGTCGCGATACACCAAGCCCGCCAGGCCCGGGCGAACAACCGCCTCTCACTACAGGCAGCCCACACCCTTTTCGCCCGCACAGGGTCGGCGGTTTGCTGAAAGGCATCATGCAATCAACCAGATCTTTGCGTGACTCAATTGATTCCTGGAGGAATGTGCGACGAGCCGCTTTAACTTCGTATGAGTGGAAGGATCGGTCGCGCCACCAGCTCCGCAATCGCTTACAACTGAAATCCACCATTTACGCAGCCGCCATTTGTGGTTGTAATCCAGGTATCCCGGACGGACCGCACGTGAACCCCCGCGCTGAAGTCTATCACAGCTACCCCTGGACGACCCCGTTCTTGGAGAATTTGGTTTGGTTCGCGGTATTTGCACTCGGCGGTTTTTTGTTCGCGCAGTTTAGCATCTGGGCTGCGGCGGCGTATGTGGCGTACTCTGTCAATTGCATGTATGTGCTGATGCCGATGCTGGTCTGCACCCACTGTTCCTATTACGGCAGGACCTGCCACTCGGGGCAGGGGAGGATCGCCGGGTTTCTGTTTTCCAGGGCCGAACCGGCTCCATTTGCGCAGAGTTTTAAGTATGCCCGGCTCGCGGCGCCTGTCTTCCTGGCGCCGCTGGTTGCGGGCGTGATCCTCAGCGCCCTACATTTCACGTGGGCTCGCGTCGGATTGACCGTCGGATTTGGAGCGCTCGCCCTTGGGGCGACCAGGGCGATTACCTGTGGCCTGGGTTGCCCGCATTGCGGGCAGAGATCGGTGTGCCCGGCGTTTCAAAAGGCGCAACGGACCAGCATCCCAAGTTCAGACTCCGGTGTCGTCTAGATGGGCACCGCAGTGTGTGCAGAAATGGATCAAGTAATTTCGAGGACCTCGTGTACTTACAGGGCTCGGGTGGCAACTTGGGCATCTCCCAAGGCTGAAGATTTTAGCCTTCAAATTCTCTGCACCGCAGACGGGGCAAAAGGCCTTGATGCTTTTTTCAGTGGTGCTCTTGCCGCAAGTCGGGCAGGAGACGCTTCCCCATGTGCCCATAAGCATCGAGTAGATAAACCAGCCGCCTAGCCACACGAAGATGGAGTAAATCTGCCTTGGGTTAGGGGCCCAGATTGCTAGGCAAAACCCGAGCACCATGCAGCTGGCCACGATGATCCTAGAGTACCTTCGGGCTCGTCGATACCTCGCGAAGAAGTCCACATGGTCAACGAGAGCCTCTGGACGGATTTGGGTCGAGCAGGTAATCAGCTTTGAGGCCGAGCACATCACCTAAGTTCTCCAGTTGCGACCGATTGTGTTCATCTTGCTGTTCGACTAAATTCAGGTAAGCGCGGCTCGTCGGAACGACTTTGCCCTACCTATTCTTCGGCGATTGCAGAGCGAGGAGCGGAGTCGGGAACGATTAGGTTCTGTAACCTTGAGCGCGTTGGACTCCGTGCGGGCGGGGAGGGGATGGAGCTGCCTGCGATGAGAGGCGGTTATTCGCCCCGGGACCGGCGGGCCTCAGGCGTGGCGACCGGACGAGAAAGCGGCGCCAGTCCGATTCCGGCGCTGGGGTTGTCGTGGAGCGATCGGCCGCGGATTGATGTGGACCCGCCGGGCCCGTGCCTTGGGGCGAACTCACGCCTCGAATGCAGGCAGCGACAGACCCGAACGCCCGCTGAGATTATGCGCGAGCAAGCTCGCTGACCTACGATCAATCCGACGCGGCCCGTGCTTGCCAAGGGGGGCCCATATGGCGAGAAGAGATTGTTCGTCAGGGGTACCTTTTCCATTTGCGCGACGGCAAGGCGCCTCCACAACTTATCGGCTTCATGTATCTTCGGGCGTTAAAACTCCAGGGCTTCAAGTCCTTTGCCGACGCGACCACGCTCCAGTTCGAACCCGGTGTCACCGCGGTTGTCGGCCCCAACGGGTGCGGGAAGTCCAACATCGCTGATGCCATCCGGTGGGCGCTGGGCGAGCAGAGCCCCAAGGCCCTGCGCGGCGGAAAGATGCAGGACGTCATATTCGAGGGAGCCGAGACCCGGAGGGCGGCGCAGCTCTGCGAGGTTTCCCTTCTGCTGACCGATTGTGAGAAGCAGCTTGGCGCCGAATTCCATGAGATTGAGATCATGCGCCGCGGCTACCGCGACGGGCAGGGAGAGTATTTCTTCAACGGCCAGCCCTGCCGCTTGAAGGACATACATAAGCTATTCATGGACACAGGGATAGGACGGACGAGCTACTCGATCATGGCCCAGGGCCAGATCGATCAGATCCTGTCGTCCAAGCCCGAGGAACGCCGCATGGTCTTTGAGGAGGCGGCGGGCATCACCAAGTACAAGAGCCAGCGGCGTGAGGCCCTCCACAAGCTCGAGCTCACCGACTTGAACCTGGCGCGCGTGTTTGACGTGGTCGGAGAGGTGGGACGCCAGATAGGCAGCCTCCGGCGGCAGGCATCGAAGGCCATGCGCTACAAGCGCCTCTCCCACCGCCTGAGGCACCTGAGCCTCGCCTGGAGCGGGTTCCAGCATGGGAAGATCACGGCGGCGCTGGCGGAGCTGGAGGCGAAGGTCGCCGAGTTGCGGGCGGCCGCGGCGACACGCCGGGCGGCCCTGGAAGAGAGGCAGTCCGGCCTCGACGAACGCAAGCAGCACCGAAGCAACTTGAATCAGCGCGTCCAGGCCGCGCAGGAGTCCGTCTACGATCTTCGCTCGCAGAAGGAGCAGGCCGAGAGCGCTGGCGCCTTGGCGCAAGCAAAGCGCGCGGGCCTTGAGGACCGGCTTGCTGCGGCCAGGTCCGGGCTCACCGAGATCGAGATGCAGCTTCGCGAGGTGGCCGTGCAGGCCGACACCGGGGCGCAGGACAAGCAGATGCAGCTCAATTTGCTCGGCAGCTCCGACGCGGTGTTCCAGCAGAGGAACCGCGAGCTCGCGATTAGCGAGGGGGCCCTCAGCCAGCTCGAGCGCGATCTCCAGCAGGCGAAGTTCGAAATGCTCCAGTTCGAGAGCACGATCGCACGACTCCGAAGCGACAACCTCGCGCATGAGGTCGAGGGCAGGACGACGGCCCACCGTCACGATGCGTTGGCGCAGGAGCTCGGCGAGGCGCGGAAGCAGCACGAGGCTCTCGCAGCCTCGATCGTGCACATCGCCGCCGCAGTGGAGAAGGCGCTTTCCGAGCAGCTGCGGGCGCAGGGTGAGGCTGCGGCTTCCCAGGAGGCCCTGCTTCTTCTCACCCGGGACTTCAAGGAGGCGCAGCGCGCCCTCCAGGACACCGACCGCCAGCTGGCCCAGCGCGGGGCCCGGCTTCGCCTGCTGCAGCAACTGCAGGAGCGGTGGGAAGGATTTGGGGAGGGAGCCAAGGCTGTGCTGCAGGGTCGTCTCGACTCCTCGCTCGCCGGGGCCAAGGCCGTGGCCGTGGCCCAGGGCCTCAAGGTGAAGTCGGAATTTGGCGCCGCCATTGCGGCCCTGCTCGGGTCAGCCGCCGAGGCCATTGGCGTGAGCGATGCCTCGGTCGCCCGGCGGATCCTTGATCGGCTTCAGCAGGACCGCATCGGCCCCGTCATCCTGAGGATCGAGGAGATTGCGAGATCCGGCGGAAACGCGACGGACCTGCCGCCGGGGTTGTTCCCTGCATCGCAGGCCCTGGACTCCGGCGAGGAAGACCATCCGGCCGCAGCCCTGCTATCCGCGTGCTTCATCGCGGACGACCTGGACTCCTTCCTGGCTTTCTGGAAGGCCAATCCTGGCTTCTCCTTCCTCGCCATTGCCACGCGGCAGGGAGAGGTAGTCGACCGGCGGGGCCTGGTTTTTGGAGGGTACCACGGGGCGTCGGCGTCCACCGGCGGCATTGTCCAGCGCGAGATCGACCTGCGGGAGACCGCAAAGGCGCTAGCCGAGGACCAGAGGAAACTTGAGGAGCAGAAGGCCGCCGTGGACGCGCTGGGAGCCCGGCTTGGATCAGCCGAGCGGGATGTCGAGACCCGGCGCGCGGCGGTGCTCGCGGCGACCCAGGGGGCGGCCGGCCCACAGGCGGAGGAGCGGGAGGCCCGGAAGGCGCTCGATGAGGCCGCAGGCCGCCTGCGCAGCATGGAACGCGAACTGGCGGAGCTCGAAAAGGCGCGGGATGAGGCGCAGGCGCGGTGGGCGAAGGCGCAAGCTACGTTGGCCGGAGCGGAAGAGTCCGTCGCCGCACAACGGGACAGGATTGCGTCCATCGAGGGGAACCTCGCCTCGACGCGGGCGGACCGGGATGCAAAGCGCGATTCGCTGGCCCACGCACGGCTTGAGCTTGCCGAGCGGCGCCAAAAGGTCGAGGTGCTGGACCGCGGTCTCGACGAAATGGACAAGCGCCGGCGTCAGCTTGGCGAACTGCTTGAGCAGCGGCAGCAGGAGATCGAGAACTGGGCCGACCAGGTGACAGAGCTGGAGGGCGCCAGCGCGGCGGAGCGGGCCCGCGCCACGCAGCTCTCGGACACGTTGGTGGTGGCGCAGGAGCAGGTTGAGAAGATCCGCGGTGAACTTGTCGCGGTTGAAGCGGAGATCGGCTCCATCGACGCGGCCCAGGCTGAATTGCGAGGGGAGTCCGAAAAGGCGCACGAAGTGTTGGGCGCCCACGAGGTCAAGCTCGCGGAGGACCGGCAGCGCGCCCAATTCATGGCCGACGAGGTGAAGAGGGAATTTGCGGCGGACGTTGCCACCCTCGACTGGAAAGCATTGCTCTGGCATGCGGGAGATGAGCCCGCGGGCCTGCAGACCCTGGATCTCGAGGAGGAGGGAGAGGAGCCGAAGCCCCGAAAGCCCAAGGCCAAGGGCGAGCCCACGGCCGCCGACCTGGCGGCGCTCGACGCCACAAATTGGGATGGGATCAAGGAGGAGACGGACGCCCTGCGCCAGCGCCTCGCCAGCATGGGGGCCGTGAACCTGGTCGCCATCGAGGAGTACGCCGAGCTCAAGCAGAGGCACGACTTCCTGCAAAAGCAGAGCGGGGACCTTGTCAGCGCAAAGGCGGAGCTCCTGAAGGCGATCGAGGAGATCAACCGCACCTCGCAGCAGCAGTTTGAGGTGACGTTTGAGCAGATCAGGAAGAACTTCTCCTACACCTTTGAGATCCTGTTCGGGGGAGGGCGGGCGGCCCTCGAGCTCGTGGAGTCGGCCGACGTGCTCGAAAGCGGGATCGAAATCGTCGCACAGCCCCCCGGCACGAAGCTGAAGGGGATCTCCCTCCTTTCCGGCGGCCAGCGGGCCCTGACGGCGGTCGCGCTCCTCTTCGCCCTGTACATGGTGAAGCCCTCGCCGTTCTGCCTGCTCGATGAGATCGACGCTCCGCTGGACGAATCGAACATCTCCCGTTTCACGGAGCTCCTGAAGCGGTTCGTGATGGAGTCCCAGTTCATCATCATCACGCACAACAAGCGGACGGTGGCCGCCGCCGGAACAATCTACGGTGTGACGATGGAGGAGAGGGGGGTCTCAAAGACCGTGTCGATGCGCTTCAACCACGAGCGCGGCGAGCCGGAGGCTCCCAGGCCCAACCTTGCGGAGGCGGTCGTCGCCTCGCGGGTCACATGAAATTCCTGCTGATCGACGGGTTCAACCTGGCCTACCGGTGCTTCTTCGCCGTTCCCGAGCTAAGCCGCGCTGACGGCTTTCCGACCAATGCGCTGCACGGCTGGGTGAAGTCGATCTGGCGCCTGGGCGACCAGGAGAAGCCGGACGCGATCCTCGTTTTTTTCGACCTTGGTGGGGCGCAGGACCGCCTGGCGCTGCATCCCGAGTACAAGGCGAACCGGCCGGAAATGCCCGAGCCGCTGGAGCGCCAGATAGAGCCGCTCAAGGCCCTCACACGGGCGATGGGGCTCGTCGGGGTGGAGGAGGAGGGTGTTGAAAGCGACGACCTGCTTGCATCCCAGGCGATGGCCCTGGCCGGAGCTGGGCACGAGGTGCTGATCGTCAGTTCCGACAAGGACTTTGCGCAGATCGTCGGCGACAGAATCCAGATCCTGCTGCCACCGCCCACCGCGAATCCAAAGCTGGGGTGGCGCCGGATGGATGCCGCGGGTGTCGCGGAGAAGTTCGGGGTGCCCCCGGCCAGGATAGCGGACTATCTGGCCCTTGTGGGAGACACGTCGGACAACATTCCCGGCGTTTCCGGCGTCGGGCCAAAGACCGCCTCGAAGTGGCTTGCGGAGTTTGGAAGCCTTGAAGGGGTGATTTCCCGGTCCGGCGAACTCCAGCCGGAGCGCTTCCGCGAGCTGGTCGCCGCAAACGCCGGGCGCCTCAGGCTGAATCTCAAGCTGACGACCCTTAACCTGGCGCTCCCATCCGTCCCCGCCTCAAAGACGCAAGTCAATGCGGCAGAACTGTTCCGGCTGCTTGAGGAGATGGAAATGAGGTCGGCGCTTGCAGAGGCCAGGGAACGTTACTCCCAACCAGAGCTTTTCTAGCGGCCGCCGAAGAAATAGCTGACAATCGGCCGGTCGACGGCTTCCATCGGGGGCGTGTCTGAAAAAAAGCCCCTCCTGATGCTCGGGCTGCCCAAGGGCAGCCTCGAGACTTCCACCATCAACCTGTTTGCAAAGGCGGGTTGGAAAATCACCGTCAATTCGCGCTCCTACCGGCCCGCGATCGATGATCCCGAGCTGGATGGGAGGTTCGTGCGCGCGCAGGAAGTGAGCCGCTACGTCGAGCACGGGTTTTTTGACTGCGGGATGACGGGCCTCGACTGGATCCAGGAAAACGGATCCGACGTCGTGACCGTCTGCGACCTGATCTATAGCAAGGCTTCCGTCCAAAAGTCGCGGTGGGTGCTGTGCGTGCCCGAGGACTCGACGGTCAGGAAGGCGTCGGACCTCGCCGGCAAGCGCGTGGCAACGGAGCTCGTGGGGACCGTGAGGAAGTACTTTGCCGCCCAGAACATCCCCGTGGAGGTGGAGTTCTCCTGGGGAGCCACCGAGGTGAAGGTTCCCGACCTCGTGGACGCGATCGTGGACATCACCGAGACAGGAAGCTCCCTTCGCGCGAACAAGCTCAGGATCGTCGACACGCTGCTCGAGACCAACACGAAGCTGATCGCGAACAAGAAGAGCTGGGCCGATCCGGCAAAGCGCCGGAAAATCGAGACCCTCGCCCTCCTCCTTCGCGGCGCCCTGGAGGCGGAGTCCAAGGTGGGCCTCAAGATGAATGCGCCGAAGGCGTCCCTTTCCGACATCATCAAGGCCATCCCCGCGCTGCGCAACCCGACGGTGTCGCCCCTGAGCAACCCCGACTGGGTGGCCCTAGAGACGATCATCGACGAGAGCGTCGCGCGGGAAATCATCCCGAGGCTCAAGGAACTCGGTGCCGAGGGAATCGTCGAATACCCCTTGAACAAGGTCGTCTATTGACCGCCATAGCCCTTCTCCAGCACGCGTGCGTCGCGGACCCGGGGGCCAACGTCAGGAAGGCGCTGGCCATGGCGGAGCGCGCGGCGGACCGTGGCGCGCAGATCGTGTGCACCCAGGAGCTGTTTCGCTCGAGGTACTTCTGCCAGAGCGAGGACTACGACCAGTTCAGCCTCGCGGAGCCGATTCCCGGGCCGACCACGGAGGCCTTCCAGAAGTTGGCCGCAAGGAGACAAGTCGTCGTCATCGTGTCCCTCTTCGAGAAACGGGCGAGCGGGCTGTACCACAACTCCGCAGCCGTCATCGACGCCGACGGCGCGCTGCTCGGGATCTACCGGAAGATGCACATCCCGGACGATCCGCTGTACTACGAGAAGTTCTACTTCGCCCCCGGCGATACCGGCTTCAAGGTATGGCAGACGCGCCACGGGAGGATCGGAGTCCTGATCTGCTGGGACCAATGGTATCCCGAGGCCGCGCGGCTGGCGGCCCTGCAGGGGGCCGAGATCCTCTTTTACCCGACGGCCATTGGCTGGCATCCCCGCGAAAAGGCGGAACTGGGCGCCCGCCAGCATGACGCCTGGGAGGTGATCCAGCGCGGGCACGCGGTGGCCAACGGCTGCTACGTCGCGGTCTGCAACCGGGTGGGGCGGGAACGCCCCGCGGGCGGGGCGGGCCTGGAGTTCTGGGGGAGGAGCTTTGTGGCCGGCACGAGCGGCGAGATCCTGGCCAGGGCTCCCGTGCGGGGTGAGAGGATCCTCATGGCCTCGATCGACCTTGGGAAGGTAGACGACACCAGAACGCACTGGCCGTTTCTCAGGGACCGCCGGATCGACGCATACAAGGACCTCACCAGGCGATTCCATGACTAAGCCGACACCGACCGGACTCGGGTTTCGGTTTCCCGCGGAGTGGGAGCCGCAGGCGGCCGTCTGGCTCTCATGGCCCACCCGACGGGCGACCTGGCCGAGGCAGTTTCGCCCAATTCCGGGAAAGTTTGCGGAAATCGCCGCCCAGATCAGCCGCCGTCAAAGGGTTCGCATCAATCTTGCCCGCCCCTTGGAGAGCGGTGCGCGGGCCCTGATCAATCGCGCCGGCGCCGAGATGAACAACGTCGAGTTCTTCCATCATCCCACGAATGACGCCTGGTGTCGCGACCATGGGCCGATCTTCATTCGCAATGACCGCACCGGAGAGGTCGCGCTCACGGACTGGAGTTACAATGCCTGGGGCCGCAAGTATCATCCCTTCGACAGCGACAACCGGATCCCAGGTCTCACGGCGAGGGCGCTGGGCATGCGCCGGTTCAGGAACCGGATGGTGCTCGAGGGCGGTTCGATCGACGGAAACGGGGCGGGGCTGCTGCTGACCACGGAGGCCTGCCTCCTCAACCGAAACCGGAATCCCCGCATGGACCGCTCCGGAATCGAGCGGAATCTCCGGGATTTCCTGGGCGCGGGCTCGATCCTCTGGCTCGGCGACGGCATCGTCGGTGACGACACCGACGGACACGTCGACGACCTCAGCCGGTTTTTCGGAGCCAATGGTGTGGTGACGGCCGTCGAGTCCGACAAGGGCGATGCAAACCATCGCGCACTTGAGGAGAATCTTCGCCGGCTGGGGGCGTGGCGAAGCCCGTCGGGCCGCCGCCTGAACGTGGTCGAGCTCCCGATGCCCGCTCCCTGCCATTTTCGCGGGAAGCGCCTGCCCGCGAGCTATGCCAATTTTCTGGTCATCAACGGGGCGGTGCTCATGCCGGCCTTCCGCCAGCCACGCCGGGACGCCCGTGCCGCGGAGATTCTCTCCAATTGCTTCCCGGGACGGGAGGTCGTGGCGATCGACTGCCTGGAGCTTGTGCTCGGCCGCGGCACGCTGCATTGCATATCCCAGCAGCAGCCCCTATAGTCTTTCATGAAACCGATGATCAGGCTTACCACCGCGGCTCTTTGGGCCATCGCAGCCTCGCTCATGCTCAGCGCGGGTTGCGACGAGATACCCGACTCGCTGCGGGACCGTGTCGACGGGGCGGAGGCGGCGCATGTGCGCAGCTATGCCGCGGACCAGCGGACGACCTACCTTGCCGCCCGGGCGGCCGTGGACCAGCTCGGCTTCAAGTACGTCCGCGGGGGTCCGGCGACCGGCGAACTGGAGGCCCTAAGCGGGATCGCCCCTGGCGACGCCCAGGGAAGCTCCCAGCAGTTTTCCCTCAAGGCAAAGTTTGGCCCCACCCTGGACGGCGGCACCGAGGTCAGCGTCTGGCTCAAGGAGATTGTCGAGGGGGATTCGGCGAACCACCAGGGGTTTGCGACGGAGAGCCCGCTGCGGGATACGCCGCTGTACGAGACGTTTTTTCGCGCGATTCAGCAGGGAATAGACGGCAAGAAATAAAGCTTCCCCCCTTGGCCATTTCCTGAGAGGTTGACCGTTCGCGGCATTGTTATTGGTCAGGCTGGCGTCGCCGCGATGCTCCCGCCGGCCTTTACGACAGTTCAACCGTCAACCCGCGGTTCCGCCTCGGCGGGGCCGAAAACGGCGGGCGGCGCCCAGGAGCAGGTGTCGACCGACCGAAAACGCTTATGAGTTCAGTAATGCAAGAGCTGCTCGCGCAGTCGTCCTTCGACAAGTTGAAGGAAGGCGCGATTGTCCAGGGAACCATCACGGAAATCCGCCAGAACGAGGTGGTTGTAGACATCGGCGGCAAGTCCGAGGGAGTCGTCCCTGCAAGTGAATTTGTCGACATTGGCGACCTGCAGATCGGCTCCCCGATCGAGGTGCTCGTCGAGAAACTCGAGGACCAGGATGGAAGTCCCATCCTTTCGTTCGACAAGGCCGAGCAGAAGAAGAATTGGGACAATATCCTGACCAAGTTTCCCGAGGGCTCCGTTGCGACCGGCCGCGTCAAGGCCAAGGTCAAGGGCGGCCTGATCATCAGCATCGGTGTGGACGCGTTCATGCCGGCCTCGCACATCGACATCCAGCCCCCCAAGAATCTCGACCAGTATGTCGGCCAGACGTACGACTTCAAGGTCCTCAAGATCAACCTGGAGCGGCGCAACATCGTCCTCTCCCGCCGCGAACTGATCGAGGAGCAGCGGACCTCCAAGCGCCGCGCCCTTCTCGACTCCATTCAACCCGGCCAGGTTCGCCGCGGCGTGGTCAAGAACATCACCGATTTCGGGGCCTTCATCGATCTGGACGGCATGGACGGCCTCCTGCACATCACGGACATGAGCTGGGGACGCATCTCCCATCCGTCGGACATGCTGAGGCAGGGTGAGGAAGTCCAGGTCATGGTCATCGAGGTGAACCGTGAGAAGGAGCGGGTTTCGCTGGGCCTGAAGCAGACGACGCGCAACCCATGGGATGAGATCGAGCGCAAGTACCCGGTGGGCGCCAAGATACACGGCAAGGTCGTGAACCTCGTCCCCTACGGCGCATTCATCGAGCTCGAGCCCGGAGTCGAGGGGCTGGTCCACATCACGGAAATGTCGTGGTCCAAGCGCATCACCAAGCCCTCCGAGATGCTCAAGGTCAGCCAGGAGGTCGACGCAGTCGTCCTCGGCATCCAGAAGGAGGAGCAGAAGATCTCCCTCGGCCTGCGCCAGCTCGAGCCCAACCCGTGGGACATGGTGCGGCACAACTATCCAATCGGCGCCCGGGTGCGCGGCAAGGTGCGCAACATGACGACCTACGGCGCCTTCATCGAGCTCGAGGAAGGCATCGACGGGATGGTCCACGTGTCCGACATGAGTTGGACGCGCAAGGTGAACCACCCGGCGGAAGTCTTGGAAAAGGGCGGCGAGGTCGATGCAATCGTGCTCGACATCGATCCCCAGCAGCAGCGGATCAGCCTCGGCATGAAGCAGCTCGGCATCGACCCCTGGTCGGACATCAACAGCTTCTTCAAGATCGGGGACGTCGTCCAGGGCAAGGTCACGAAGGTCACCTCGTTCGGGGCGTTCGTGGAGCTCAAGGACGGCATCGACGGCCTTGTGCACATCTCCCAGATCAGCGAGGACCGTATTGACAAGGTGAAGGACCACCTCAAGCCGGACCAGCAGGTCACCGCCCGCGTCATCAAGATCGATCCCGAGGAGCGCCGGCTGGGCCTGTCCATCAAGGCCGCCAACTACAGCACCGAACAGCTCGCGGCCGAGACGGCAACCTACGAGGCCATCAAACGCACGGCAGGCGACATGATGAACCTCGGCGACATCCTGGACGAGGCGTCCAAGAAGGAAGAGGAAGAAAACGGCTGAATTATCGAACCGCCTTCTTGCGGTTCGATTCGATGAACTCGCGGATGACCGCCATGCGGCTGCGCATGCGGTCATCCTCCTCGACCTCCTCGGCCGTTCGGACCTCCTCGTTGCGCGCCATCGCCTTGCGCATCTTGCTCAGGGCGAGGTACTCAAGCTGGCGGATCCGCTCCCGCGTCACCTTGAAGCGCTTGCCGACCTCCTCCAGGGTCAATTCCTCGCGGCCGTTGAGGCCGAAGCGCAGGCGAATGATCTCGGCCTCACGCTTGTCCAGGGAATCGACCATGTTGCCGAGGTCTGAAAAGAGGTTCTTCCCCTGCAGGCGGTCGTAGGGGCTCAGGGCATTCTCGTCGCCCACGATTTCGCCGAACGTCGTCGAGTCCCCCTCGTCGCCGATGGGTGCATCGAGCGACGCGGGCCGGACGCTGACCGACTTCAAGTGCGCGACCTTCGACGTCGGAATCTGGAGCTCCGCGGCCAGCTCCTCGTCACTGGGCTCGCGGCCCAGGCGCTCCGACAGCACCATCGCGGTCTTGCGCATCTTGGAGATCTTGTCGACCAGATGGACGGGCAGGCGGATTGTCTTCGACTGATTGGCGAGCGCCCGCTTGATGGACTGCTTGATCCACCATGCGGCGTAGGTGGAGAGCTTTCCGCCCTTGCGCGGGTCGAAGCGCTCGACCGCCTTGATCAAGCCGATGTTTCCCTCGCTGATGAGATCGAGAAGCGGAAGTCCGAAGTCCTTGTAGTCCATCGCGATCTTCACGACCAGACGGAGGTTGGCCTTGATCATCTGGTCGCGGGCGGCCTTGTCGCCGCGATGGATCCTCTTGGCCAGCATGACTTCCTCCTCAATGGTCAGCAGCGGTGTCTTTGCAATTTCCTGCAGGTAAAGCTGCAGGTTGCTTCTCTCGAGGGGCGCCGGCTCGCTCGGAGCGCGGTCGGGCTTTTCAAGGAAGGACGGCGGCGCGTCGAGAGCGACGGCGGGCAAAAGCCTGTCTCTTTTTGTGATCATGGTGCAACTGTTTCGAAAGGTGGAGTCGATCGATGTTCCCATCCCTGCCTGCAACGCCTAGTTAAACCCATCCCCCGATGGATCCCTTCGGCATTGTTGTAAGGGTATACGCACCAAGGTGCCCAAAAGTTCCGAACTTTCGAGCCGGACCCGCAACCATTATGGATTTTAATGGGCGGCCTGCAGCGGTGGAACCAACTGGTTCAGAAGCCGTTAGCCATTTCCGCGGCCTTGAACAGAGCCGAGGCCTTGTTGATGGTCTCCTGATACTCGGCGGCCGGGTCGGAATCCGCGACCACGCCGCCCCCCGCCTGGATGTAGAGGCGCCCGTCCTTCAGGAGAGCGGTCCGGAGGGTGATGCAGGAGTCCAGGTTTCCATCATAGCTGAAGTAGCCCAGGGCGCCCGCGTAGAACCCCCTTTGTACCGATTCCTGGCCCGCGATGATCTGCATTGCGCGTACCTTGGGCGCCCCGCTTACGGTACCTGCGGGGAAGGTCGCCCGCATGAGGTCAAAGGCATCGCACTCGGGCCGGATCCGGCCCTCGACCTGCGAGACGATGTGCATCACGTGGGAGTATCGCTCCACGACCATGAGCTCGGGCGCATGGACGCTCCCAAATAAACAGACCCTTCCGATGTCGTTTCGGGCGAGGTCGACCAGCATGAGGTGCTCGGCCCGCTCCTTCTCATCGGCGAGAAGCTTCCTCTCGAGCTGGAGGTCCTCGGCGACAGTCGCGCCGCGCGGGCAGGTGCCGGCGATTGGACGAATCTCGACAAGGCCGTCCGTCAGCCTCACATGGACCTCGGGCGAAGCCCCGACGAGCGCAAACTCGCCCGCGTCGAGGATGAACATGTACGGGGAGGGATTCACCGAACGCAGCGCGCGGTACAGGTCGAGTGCGCTCCGCTCAAAAGGGCTCGAGAAGCGCTGGGAGGGCACGACCTGGATGATGTCCCCGGCGCGAATGTACTCCTTGACCCGCGTCACCATCGCCTCGTATTCGGCCCGCGTGAAGTTCCCGGGGGGCACGCGCAGCCCGGTGGCGGGCGCAAGGGGGGCGGGGGCGAGCCCGCGGGGCTGGCAAAGGACCGCGTGCAGGCTTTCAATCTCGGCGACAGCCGCATCGTACGCAGCCGCGGCGCCGGCCGGATCGGGCACGTGGGCATTCACGCAAAGGCGCAGCGTCTGCTTCACCCGGTCGAAGATCAGCAGCGTGTCCGAGATCATGAAGTAGACGATCGGGATGTGGAGCTCGTCGCGGGGCGCCGCCGGCACGGTCCGCTCCGTCCGGGTGACATACTCGTATCCGAGGTAGCCGACGGCTCCCCCGGTGAAGCGGGGCATGCCCGGCAGCTTCACCGGCCGGTGTCCGGCCAGCTCCTGCTCGACGAGGTCCAGCGGGTCGGCCGGGGTGGGAATGCGCTCCGGGGGCAGGCCCGGGCGGCGTATCTCGGTCGTCTCCGGCCCGCAGGCGAAGACCTTTCGCGGCCGGCACCCGATGAAGCTGTAGCGGTAGAGGTTCTCGCCGCCCTCGACCGACTCGAGGAGGTACGCGGGGCCGTGGTGCTTGAGCTTTGCATAGGCCGATACGGGCGTCTCGAAATCGGCCATCAGGTCGGCATACACCGGGATGACGTTTCCCTGCCTGGCGAGTTCCAGGAACGTGTCCCTGCCCGGTTGCGTGTTCATCATGGGAGGGCTGGTTATGTCGGGCGGCGCGCCGGTCGGCAAGCCTGTCTCATTCGCAATCCGGGCTCTTCGGCCCTCGTAGGTCAGCGAGCTTTCACGCGCGGTTTGGTGAACGGCGCGAGCAAGCTCGCTGACCTACGGCGGACCCGGTTCCTAATTTGCAAAAAAGGGGTTGTGCTCCTTCTCCTCGGCTAGCGTGGTCAGCGGGCCGTGGCCGCAGGCGATCACCGTGTCCCTTGGCAGCGAGAAGATCTTCTCCAGGTCGTTTCGGTGCTGCTCGGCAAAGCGGGTCCGGCTGCCGCCCATGGAGCTCGCGAACAGGGCGTCGCCCACGATGGCGAGCGGCCGGTCCAAACCGGTGATGAAGTAGGTCGTGCCCCCCGGCGAATGCCCCGGGGTGAACAGGGTCTTGATGGCGATCTCGCCCAGGTGAAAATGCGCGTTTTCCTTGAAGGTTTTCGCGCCTGGAAAGTCCGCCGGCTCCGGCTCGCCGGCCCATACCTCGGCGCCGGAGTCCCCCGCAAGCCGGGCAAGGTCCGCGACATGATCCTCGTGGGTGTGGGTCAGGAAGGCGTAGCGAATGCGCAGCCGTTCCGCCTGGGCGAGGTCGAGAAGTCCCACGGCACTTGCGCCCGTGTCGAAGGAGGCGGCCTCCCGCGTGCGGCGGTCCCAGACCAGGTAGCTGTTCACGGTCATATCCTCGAAGGCCGTGTTGAACATGGCGAAGCCGCGGTGAAAGACCGGCTGCTGGGGATACCAGCGCTTGTGCGCGAGCGCCTCCAGGGCGTTGGGGCTGAGACGGAGGTGGCGGGCGACCCGCCGCAGGACGGCGTCCAGCGGCTCCCCGGTCTTCACCCGGTTGAGGTCGGCGAGGCTCACGCCGGCACGCAGGGCAAGCTCCGTGTCCGGGATCCCGAGGCCCGCCTGGGCCTTCGAGATCACATCGTTGAAATTGTCCTCAAGTGGAATGCGTGGCATGCGGACGCCATCATCGCCGGTGAACGCGCACTTTCCAATCAATATAGTGCCGGCGGGCCGTTCGTCGGGGCCAGAATGCACTTGCTATAGTCTGGCTCGCGGCAGATATTCAACCCTCCATCATGTTTATAGACAAAATCAAGAAGCTTGAGGCAACCAAGGCCAAGTTGGCCGCCCTCGAGAAATCCGTGGCGAGCGAGCTCAAGCGCGAGCTGGCCTCCCTTCCGGGAAAGTACGGGTACGACAGCCTGGCGGCCTTTTTCAAGGCGGTCCGCTCTTCTGCGTCCGTTCGCGGCAGGCCCGCGAAGGCCGCCGGCGGCAGGAAGGCCCCGAAGGCGGGCGGGCGGAAGCGCCGCCGCCGGGCCGTGATCACCGATGCGACGCGCGCCGAGGTGAAGAAGCTTTCCGAGGCCGGCAAGACCGGCGCCGAGATCGCGAAAGCCGTGGGGATCTCCCTTCCCAGCGTGCAGAACGTGAAGAAGGCGCTGGGGCTGGTGAAGAGCCGGAAGTAGGGTCCAGCCCGGGGCTGCCCGACGCCTTGTCGCAACACTTCGTACAGGCCAACACCAACGGCCGGCTGCACGATGCCCAGGAGGCGTCGATATCGCCGCTGAACCGGGGGTTCCTGTACGGGGACGCGATCTACGAGGTGTGGCGCACGTACCGCGGCGTCCTGTTCGCGTGGGAGGAGCACTGGGAGCGCCTGCGGCGCTCCGCGCTTGCGCTCCACATGGAGCTGCCCTTCGAGCCATCCGGGATCCTCGGCGAGGCCCGGCGGACGGCGGCGGCCTATCGCCAGGCTTCGGGGTTTGGAGGGGAGCTCTACCTGCGGCTCCAAGTCACCCGTGGGAGCGGATCGATCGGCCTCGACACGGCCCTGGCCGACAGGCCCGACTATGTGCTGCTGGCGCAGCCGTGCCCGCAGAATGCCCCTGGAATTGCCGGAGCCGGCCTTCGCCTTTCGCTTGCGGAAGCGCTCAGGCGCAACCCGGCCGCCTCCCTCAACCCTGCCTGGAAGACGGGAAACTACCTCAACAATATCCTGTGCCTTCGCGAGGCCCGCTCGCGGGGTGCGGACGAGGTCGTGATCCTGAACCTGGAAGGGGAGGTGACCGAGGCCGCCGTGTCCAACATAGCCTTTGCGCGGTCCGGTACCGTGGTCACCCCGCCCCTTGCCGCGGGAATCCTCGGGGGAATCACCCGGGGCCTGCTGCTTTCGTCGGTTGCCGCGATGGCGGGCATTCCCGTGCATGAGGAAGCCGTTCGACCGTGCGACTTCGCGTCCATGGACGAATGCATGCTCCTGTCGACGACCCGCGACGTCACGCCGGTCGCCTCGATCGACGGCTCGCGCTTCCGGATCGGCCCGGACACGGCGACGGCGCGCATCAAGGCCGCATTTACGGAGTACGCGGATGCCTACGCCAGACGGCATCCCGAATTGAAAATCTGAGGAGTCAGTACCGCGCGAGTGAAGGGTCGATGCGCCGGGCCCAGGCGTCTATGCCGCCCGCAACGTTGGTCACGGCGGGGATCCCTTGCGCGCGAAGGTACTCGGTTGCGTTGCGGCTGCGGCTCCCGTGGTGGCAAAGCATCAGGAGATGCCGGTCGCCGGGGATGTCGGACAACCTCCGCGGAAGGTCCCGGAGCGGTATGTGCTCGGCTCCGGCGATGCTGCAGATCGCGAGCTCGTAGGGTTCCCTGACGTCGATCAGGACCGCGCCGGCCGGCTTGGCGTCGAGCAGCCCCCTGGCCTCCTCCACAGAGATTTCAAGTGGGACTTCGGCAGTCGGCCCGGACGGACGGGCGCAGGGTCCGGCGCAGGTCTCCTGGACAAGCTCCCGGAGCACCGGGTGGTCGCCGCAGGCGGGGCAATCCGGGTTCCGGGCGACGGAAAACGAGTGGAAGCGCGAGGCCAGCGCGTCGATGACCAGGACGCGGCCGCGCAGGTGCTCTCCGGCGCCGACGATCCACTTCACCGCCTCCAGCGCCTGCAGGCTTCCCACGACCCCGCATACGGCGCCAAGGACTCCCGCGTCACTGCACGGGGGTACGGCCCCCGCAGGAGGAGGCTGCGGGTACAGGCAGCGGTGGCAGGGCCCACCCCGGGGTGTGTCGAAGACCGTCACCTGGCCCTCGAACTGAAGGACGCTTCCATACACCAGCGGCTTGTGGCAGAGGACCGCGGCGTCGCCATTCAGGTACCGGGACGCAAAGTTGTCGGTGCAGTCCACGACAAGGTCATAGGGGGAGAACAGGGCGAGGGCATTGCCTGCGGTGACGCCCTCGGGATGCTCGACGACCCGGATGTGCGGGTTGGAGGCCCGCAGCCGGGCGGCTGCCGCCGGCACCTTGGGCTGGCCGACGGACGCCCCGTTGTAAAGCACCTGGCGCTGCAGGTTGTGCTCCTCTACCCGGTCGAAATCGGCGATCCCAAGGGTTCCCACGCCGGCCGCCGCCAGGTAGAGCGCTGCCGGGCAGCCGAGTCCGCCCATGCCCACCACCAGCACCCGCGCAGAGGCGAGCTTCTCCTGGCCCCCGACGCCTATCGCGCCGAGTTGGAGGTGGCGGCTGTATCGTGCGAGTTCCTCTTGGGAGAGCATCGTGTCCGAAAGGTATTTGCGCTATTTCCAGGTTTTGCAAACTGGCAGGGTGCTGAAAACGTCAACATCCTGCTGATCCCTGTGCGCTGCCTAGGCATCGATTACGGCACCAAACGCGTCGGGGTCGCCTTTGGCGACGACCTTGGCATCGCGACCCCGCTGCCGGCGCTCGTGTCAGGCGATTCCGAGCAGCGCTGGCACGCGCTCGCGGTGCTGGTGCGGGACAGGCGGGTCACGGACCTCGTCCTTGGCTACCCATTCAACATGGACGGATCCGCGGGACCGAAGGCGCGGGAAGTCGACGGTTTTGCAAGGCGGCTGACTGCCGCGTTCGGGCTCCCGGTGCACCTTGTGGACGAGCGCCTGACCAGCTACGAGGCGGAAGCGACGGTGGAGAGGAAGAAGCTGCGCGGTCTGCGTTCCAGCGGCATCATCGATTCCCGGGCGGCCACCCTCATACTCCAGGACTTTCTGGACCGCAAGTCACCCTGCGAGGGTCCCGGGTTGCTATAATGAGCGCCATGCCCACGCGGTGGAAGTGTGTCTGCGCCTACGATGGAGCATCCTTTTCCGGTTGGCAGAGCCAGGCGGGCGGGGGTGCCATCCAGGACGTGATCGAGGCCAGGCTGGCGCAGGTGCTCGAGCGCCCGGTGCGGACCCACGCGAGCGGCAGGACCGACGCGGGGGTGCACGCACGGGGGCAGGTCTTTCACTTCGACGCAGAGTGGCGCCACGGGCCGGCGAAGCTGCTGGCGGCACTTCGCCACCGCCTTCCCGCGTCGATACAGGTCAAGTCCGTCCGCGCCGTGCCGGGGACGTTTCATGCCCGTTTTGATGCAACCGGGAAGACGTACGTGTATGAGCTATACCTTGGCGACGCCGATCCGTTCACAAGGCCCTGGTGCTGGCAGGTGTCGCGGTCGCTCGACCTCAAGGCGATGGCCCGTGCCGCTGCCATGCTGCGGGGGCGGCACGACTTCAAGGCGCTCTCAGCCTGGAATGGGGCTGAGCGGGGCGACACCGTGCGCCACCTGAGGCGCCTCGACATCGTTCGCCGCGGAGCCAGGGTCCGCCTGACGTTCGAGGCCGACGGGTTTTTGTACAAGATGGTGCGCAGCCTGGCCGGAGCGCTTGTCGCAGTCGGGGCGGCCAAGCTGAGCCCCGAGCAGGTCGGGCGTATCCTGAACTCGGGGGTTCGCACCGCGGCCGTGCAGACCGCGCCGCCCCAGGGGCTGTTCCTGCAGAGGGTCCACTATTCGTGAGGGTCGGGGAGCTCATCCAGGGCGTTGCCGACGTCGTGTTTCCCCCGGTCTGCGTGCACTGCGGGGGACTGGTCGGGCCGGGATCTTATCGGCACGTTTGTCCGGCCTGTGCCTCCCAAATCGACTTCGTCCTGCCGCCCCACTGCACAATGTGCGGGCATCCGTTTGCCGGGGCCATGGAGGGGACGCGGGAGTGCCCCCATTGCCGGGGGCTGCGGCCCTCCTACGGATCGGGGTGCACCGCCGCCCTTTTCAGGGGTCCGGTGAGGGCGCTCGTCATCGATTTGAAATACCGCGGGGGTTGGCATCTCCTGGGCGATGCGGAGGAAATCTTTGGCCGCTGCCCCGAGGCCCTTGAGCGGGCCCAGGGGAGCGTGCTGGTCCCGGTGCCGCTGCACCCCAGAAAGCTGCGCGAGCGCGGGTTTAACCAGAGCGAGCTGCTGGCGAGAGCCCTGGCACGCAGGGCCGGGGGAGGGGCGCGGGTGGATTCCCTCCTTCGGAGGCTCGAGGATACACCAAGCCAGACGTCCTTTGGCCGGAGGGAGCGCCAGCTTAATCTCAAAAATGCCTTTGCACTGGCTCCGCGAGCCAGCCTTAATCCCGCCCTGCGACATGTTCTCGTCGATGATGTCTTCACGACCGGCTCCACCATCAACAGCTGCGCGCGGGCGCTGCGAGAGGCTGGCTGCCCGAACGTTCATGTCGTGACCTTGAGCCATGGGTGACCAACCCAGCAGCAACCCCTGAAATGCATTTCGACAAGCCCACCTACACAGTCCTCAAGGTAAAGAAAAAGGACATCCCCAAGGGTCTTTATACAAAGGACCCTGTGACGGGTGAGTTGCTCTTCAACAAGGAGATAGAGGACAACCAGATGGTCGTACCGAAGAGCGGCCACCATTTCCCGATCCCGGCGCCCAAACGCCTTGCGGCGCTGCTCGACGAGGGATCGTTCCGCGAGACAGATTCCGGCGTGAAGTCGGCGGATCCCCTGAAGTTCGTTGACTCGCAGCCGTACCCGGACCGCTTGCGACGCTACGAGAAGGACAGCGGGCTTCCCGAGGCGGTCGTGTGCGGAACGGGCAAGATCCATGGGATCCGGGTCGCCATCGCCGTGATGGACTTCAGGTTCTGTGGCGGGGCGATGGGGGCCGCCGTCGGTGAAAAGATCACCCGGACGATCGAGCTCGCCGTCGCGGAGAAACTGCCCTGCGTTATCTTCAGCGCCTCGGGGGGCGCGCGCATGCAGGAAGGGATATTCTCGCTGATGCAGATGGCCAAGACCAGTGCAGCCCTCGGCCGGCTGGCCGCCGCAAAGCTTCCCTTCATCTCGGTGCTTACGCATCCCACCATGGGAGGCGTGACCGCAAGTTTCTCGACCCTCGGCGACATTATTATCGCCGAGCCTGGAGCCCTGATAGGGTTTGCCGGCGCACGCGTGATCCGCGACACCACCAAGCAGGCGCTTCCTTCCGGCTTCCAAACATCGGAGTTCCTCCTCAAGCACGGGCTCATCGACCAGATCGTCGGGCGGCTCGAGATGAGGGACCGCCTCCGCGACCTTCTCCGGGCGCTTCACGGCAGGGGCAGGTAAACCGGAACCTGATTCTGTTGGAAGCAACTGGCAGAGCGGCGGACACCGAGGGTTCGGCGGCGTATGGCGCCGTCCAGGACTATCTTTTTGGGCTCAAGGCCCACGGCCTCAAATTCGGCATAGACCGGATGAGGCTGCTTGCGGCGGAGATTGGGCATCCCGAGCGAGCCGTGCCCTGCATCCATGTGGCGGGCACGAACGGCAAGGGCTCGGTGTCGGCGATGCTCGATGCGATATTCCGCGCAGCCGGGTGGCGGACGGGACTCTACACGTCGCCCCACCTTGTGCGACTGGGGGAGCGCGTGCAGGTCGACCGCAGGATGCTGACCGAGGAGGAGATCGTGTCCTATGCCGGGGAATTGCGCGTGGTGGCCGCCCGGGTTGCCGAGACGGGCGGCGATGACGACCACGCAAGCTTCTTCGAATTCATGACGGCGATGGCATTCCTGCAGTTTGCGCGCAGGGGCTGCGACTTGAACATCATCGAGGTCGGCTTGGGGGGGCGACTCGACGCCACGAATATTGTCGACCCGATGGTGAGCGTGATCACGTCCATCGGGCTCGACCACTGCGAGATGCTCGGCGACACGTACGAGGACATAGCCGCCGAAAAGGGGGGCATCATAAAGCCGGGCAGGCCCGTCGTACTGGGGAGGATGCCCGCCGCGGCCGAAAGTGTCATCCGGGGCATAGCGGCGGAACGCGGCGCTCCGGTGCTGTCGGTTGCCGGGGAATTTGGAGACGACCTCGCGCGCTACCCGCAGACCAACCTGGAGGGGGACTACCAGCGTTGGAATGCCGCCACGGCGATGCTCACGGCCGGGCTTTTCCCCATGGAATGGCGGCTGAACCGGGACCTGGTCTCCACGGGTCTCCAGGCCGTGGACTGGCCGGGGCGCTGGCAGCGATTGAGCGTCGGGGGTCGGCTTGTGATTCTCGACACCTCGCACAATCCGGAGGGGGCCACGGTTCTGGACAGCAACCTGGCCCACCTTTCCGCCGAGACAGGCCGGGCTCCGGTTCTTGTCACGGGTGTGCTGGGCTCAAAACGGGCCCGTCCCCTTCTTGAGGTGGTCTGCCGCCATGCAAGGGAAGTGTATCTGGTCGTGCCGAACCAGGCGAGGGCCTGCACCCATGGGGAACTTGAGGCGCTGATGCCGGAGGGCTTTTGGGGAAAGGTTATCCGATCGAGCGTGGAGGACCTCTTCCCGTCGCCGGACCGCTGCGCTGCCGGCAATGGGGACACGGTGGTGGTCACCGGCTCGGTGTACCTGATCGGCGAGGTCCTCGCGCGCCTCGAGCCGCAAAGGGGTCTCGGCGAGGGACGGCTGCAGGACTTTTAGCAGCCTGCTAGTTCGCGATCCGGACGAGTTCCTCTGTGGAAGGGACGTCCTTGATGACCTGCGAGGGAAGCGGACCCACCCCGAGGTAGCGCAGATTCGGAAGGCGGTCAGGGAGGGATTCCCCCTCGTAGGCCACGTCGAGGACTGCCTTGATCATGACTCCGACATAGCCCTGCGCGGCCCTCGGAAGGTCCGCGAAGCGCCGCACCGTGGATACATCCTCGGCCCAGCCCGGGTGCCGGGTGTATACCGGCCGGAGCGTCCTGCGCACGGCCTCATTGCGGGGCACGTGGTGCAGGCGCACGCCAGCGGGCGTCTCGTACGCCGTGCAAAGCAGAAGGTCGCCGCGCCAGTCCCCGGAGTGCGTGAGCGCATCCAGCTTATTGATCATGAGGTCGTTAAAACCTCCGTAACGGAGAGTATCGCCCTTTTCCACGGCATCGTACCAGCCTACCATCCGCTGGCGGCCGGTGCTCGTGCCAAATTCCAGCCGGCCCAGCTTCGCGCCCAGGGGATGGCCGTCCTCGATCTGGGTGATGAAGGTGTGCGTTCCAACCTTGGTGTCGTAGGCCTTGGCGACCCCGAACGTATGGATTGGCTGCACCGGGATGTTCGCACTCTCGAAGAACTCAGGGGTGAACGTGTGGGACGAGGTCGGCGAAAACCCGTGCCGCTTGTCGAGCCAGTACGCCTGTCCAAACTCGCCAATGATCGTCCGTCCCGCCCGGAGCTCACCCCGGACGAGCTCCCGGACCTCGCCGATGTTCCTCGCCAGCGCCGTGCCCGCCTTCCAGTAGACCTCGGTAAGGTGCTCCAGGTTGAGCGTGAACGGCGCATTCCCGCGGAACCTCGTGAAGTCAAACTCCTCCTCACCGAATACGCCCTGGTCGAGCGTTTCGGCGTTGGCGCGCTTCTCCGCCGCCGTCAGTTGGTCGAAAAATCCGTGCCATGAGGCCGCGCTCGCGCGGTACACGTGCTCGATCGTGCGGAGGGCGCGGTCCGCCCGCTGGGCTAACCTGCGCGCGAAGAAATTCGGGCCTGCGAGAAAGTCGGAATAGTGCATCTGCCAGTGTCCCGCCTCCTCGGAATAGGCAGCCGAGATCCCGCGCCCGGTCGAGCCGCGGGGCTCCTCCTGCAATACCTGCACGCGGTACTCCTCCTCGGCGAGGTCGAGCAGGCGGTGGGTGAGGTCCGAGATCATCGTGCGCTCGTCGATCAGCAGGCGATCGAGGATCCGGTAGCCCTTCCTCTCCAGCGGCAGCGCCTCCCAAAGGAACTTCCTGGGGTCGGCGACGACCCCGCTGCCGATTGCGAGGTGGGCAATCCCGCCCTCGACCACTCCGGACGGCAGCAAGTTCAGCTTCACCCCGGCCGCGGTGTGGCCTGCGTTGGCCCCGCCGTTGACCTTCAGGACCACCGAAACTGGAGCGTCCCCGCCACGCAGCTCCTCGGTGATCTCGGGAATGAGCCGGCCCTTGCCCTCGTCGCCGAGGGAAATGCCGACATCGGCGATGAGGCGGCTCGTAAAGGGGGGTAGTGCCATGGAGCTCGAAGCTCTAGACGATTACCGCACCGCTTAAAGCTAGAAATATAGGACCTATAGGTCCTATGCGACCTATTCCGGAAAATCGGTCCTATAGGACCCATACGTCCTATAAGTCCTATACAGCGACCCCAAGGCCACTTCTAGAGCCCCTAATCTCGCCGTGCCGACCCCTGGACTCCGCCCGTCAGTTCCGCCGTGTCGAGACTTCTATCACGTCGTGCGGGGCCGCCTCTTTCTGACCGGCCGGGCTCACGCGGGCGTACCTAGCCTTGGCGCGCAGCTCCGGCAGCGATGCCGCCCCCAGGTACCCCATCCCGCTCTGCAGGCCGCCGACCAAACCGGCGAGCACGTCGTCGACGGAGCCGCTAGCCTCCTTCAGGGCCTCGATACCCTCCGCCGCGACCTTTCGCGGTGAATCGGTCTTGTGGTGGCCGTACCGGGATGCGCTGCCGGCCTTCATCGCGGCCAGGGACCCCATTCCGCGGTACTGTTTGTACACCTTTCCGTCGATTTCGATGATTTCGCCCGGCGCCTCGCGGCAGCCGGCGAGCAGGCCTCCGCAGATAACGGCGTCCGCGAGTGTCAGTGCCTTCACGATGTCGCCCGACTTTGCGATTCCCCCGTCAGCGATCAGGCGCACCCCCTTTGCCGCGGCAGCGGTGCCGGCCACGTAGAGCGCGGTCAACTGGGGAATCCCGACGCCTGTGACGATCCGCGTCGTGCAGATCGACCCGGGGCCCTGCCCGACCTTGATCGCGTTTGCGCCGCACTCCGAGAGGAACTCGACGCCCGCGGCGCTCGTTACGTTGCCAGCGATCAGCGTCAGGCCTGGGAAGGCGTCGCGAAGCAGCCTCACGGTGCGGCCCACCCCCTCGGTGTGCCCGTGGGCAGTCGACACGGCCAGCGTGTCGATGTTCTCGTCGACGAGGTGGCCGACGTGGCTGAGGATCTTGTCCCGGTCGGGCGATCCGTCGGGCCGGTTTGCAGGCGGAAGGGCCGCGCCCACGACGAGCCGAAACTTCGAGTCGCGGGCGGGCCTCCGCCGCGATCGTTCGTCGTTGGTGATCCTCTCGACGTCGGAGGCCGTGACGAGCCCCCTGAGGTGGTCCGCCTGGTCGACGACCAACATCTTGTTAATGCCGATGTGGGAGGTGAAGAAGCGGTCGGCCGTCTGGATCGGGTCCGGGACTACGTCGGCCTCCCGCTCGGTGACGAGCTGCGAGCGGATGGTCATCACCTCGGAAACCTTCTTTGCCTTGTACCGCTCCTTGACCACGTTGCCCGAGAGCAGCCCCGCAAGCCGGCCCTCGGCGTCGACGACGGGAAATGTGGAAAAGGCGAAATGCTTGGCTTCGATCATCGCGAGCACGTCGCCGATCAGCTGCTCCGGGCCGACCGTGATCGGGTCCTGGATCAGGCCATGGACATGGCGCTTCACCCTAGCGACCTCCTTCACCTGGTCCTTCAGGGCCATGTTGTAGTGGATCAGGCCCAGGCCGCCATTGAGGGCCATCGCGATCGCCATCCGCGACTCGGTGACCGTGTCCATGTCCGACGAGATCACCGGAATCGAAAGCTGCAGGCTCTCCGAAAGGCGTGTGGCCGTGTCGGCGTCCCTGGGGAGGGTCTGGGAGTACAGGGTCGCCAGCGAAACATCGTCGAACGTCAGCGCGGTCGGAGCGTTCGCGGGGAAGAACAATTCCGCCGGAAGGTAGAACTCCGCGTCCGCCGCCGAAACTTTTGAAGGGGCAACCTTGATCATTGCGATGGTTGCCATGACTTGAATAGGGGCCGGCCGGGAAAGATCAAATGGAAATTGAGGGCGGGACGCCTTTGCGCTACACCTCGTCCCAGTTGAAGCTTCTCCTGAAATTCCGTCGATACCGGCTGCCGTTCCTCGCGTCGGTGCGAACCTCCC
>Ga0302320_10005094_pt1 | contig 29562 bp, 24 predicted proteins | sample Bog_T0_3_FD_202130 | JGI IMG/M metagenome (GOLD analysis project Ga0302320, IMG submission 202130) | Peat permafrost microbial communities from Stordalen Mire near Abisko, Sweden - Bog_T0_3 | ecosystem: Environmental > Terrestrial > Soil > Wetlands > Peat | place: Sweden: Abisko, Stordalen Mire...
CACCGATATTGCCAAGCTGGAGATGCCGGATAAAATCTGCAGGGAATTGTTGCGCATCGTGCAGGAAGGCCTGGTCAACGTGCGTAAGCACAGCAAGGCCCGCCATGCGCTGGTGCGGCTGAGTTCCGGCGATCTCCAGTGGTGCCTGACCATGGAAGATGACGGCAAAGGTTTTCCGTTTTCCGGCCGGCTTACACAGGAAGATCTTGACCAGAATGGTAAAGGGCCCATGATTATTAAGGAACGTGTGCGCCTGATTGCAGGGGCGCTCACGGTAGAATCGAATCCCGGAGTGGGGACGCGTCTGGAAGTCAGAGTTCCGAAGGGTGGAGAAGTTTCCGATGAATTTTAAAAAGTCGCAACCTATACGTATTGTGATCGCCGATGACCATCCGATTTTCCGGGATGGACTGCGGCGCTTGCTGGAGGCCGAGTCCGATTTGAAAGTAATCGGCGAGGGGTCGGACGGAGCCGAGGCGGTGAAACTGGCTCGCACCCTGAAGCCAGACATCCTCTTATTGGATCTGGCGATGCCCAGGCATCCCGGACTGGAAGCGCTGCGCGAGTTGGGCACGGGGGCCAACGCCACGCCAGTGCGCGTGATCTTGCTCACTGCCGCGGCGGAAAAAAGCCAGATCGTCGAAGCTTTGCAGTTGGGCGCGCGAGGCGTCGTCTTAAAGGATTCCGCCACCCAGTTATTGTTGAAAGCGATCCAGACCGTGATGTCTGGAGAGTACTGGGTAGGACGCGAAAGCGTTTCCAACCTGGTGCAATATCTGCGAACGCTGGTTCAGTCTTCCAGCGACGAAGCGCGGCAGAAGAAATTTGGATTAACACCGCGCGAATTGGAGATCGTAGCCGCCGTAGTGGCTGGCTATTCGAACAAAGAGATTGCGGAATATTTCAAGATCAGTGAAGACACCGTCAAACATCATCTGAGCAACATCTTCGATAAGTTGGGAGTATCGACTCGGTTGGAGTTGGCGCTGTTCGCGGTGAACCAGTCCTTGCCGCTGAGAAGTATTGGCTGAGTAGTAATCTCAATGCTATTCCAAAAGTAACTTCGATAGCACTTACGGGCTATTGGCGAAGCGCGCGCCTGAATTTATGATTTCTTCAAGACCAGCCTCGGGATAACAATTGATCCGGTCACAGGATGGAGTGATTGTTCCTTCGCAGACGTGGAGGGAATTCGGTTCGAACGTTTTTTAAGGAGACGGAGCCCGTGGCAAACTTTTTGCAAAAACTTTGGAACGATGAGAGTGGTCAGGATATCGCAGAGTACGCGGTGATGCTGGCTGTGATTCTTGTGATCGTTGTCGGTACGATCCGGCTCATCGGCTCGAACGCCAACAACGTGTTTTCCAATGTTGGCAGTGCGATCGGCCAGTAGAAGTCGCGCAAGATATTCCCCAGACATATTGCGTACAGGAGCTAGGTGCGTCCAGTTTCCTCTCGATATTCCTGCCTAGCTGAACCCAATTCCCACAGCCTTAACACGCCGCTACCCGGCGCGTCTAGCGCTCGTCTTTTTGAGCGGGAGAAGTCAGCGCAACCTTCTGGCTGCCGGGCGCCGAAAGCCGGGTCAGGTAAGGGAAGAACGGCGTGAGTTCGAACGGCATCTTTTCCTTGGCAGAGGTCAGAGCCACCGGCTTGGCTTTCGCCATTTCCACCTGATCGGTCCAGGGATCGAGCTTAATGCGCCCTCCCAGAGGAAGCGCGGCGATCTGATCGGTGCGTTGCGGCTCCAACTGGGGAGCGGAAACGAGCAGCGCCGACATCCGTATACTCTTACCTTCCGCAAGACTGTTGCCCAAATGCGGACGAATCAGATTAGGCAGAACCGGGGCGCGTTCCTGCAACGCCCGCAAAAATAATCCTGCGCTTCCTAATTTGTCTTTATACGGAGAATTTTTCAGCAACTCCAAAGCCTTGTTGTCGGCCGCTTCTTCTTCGGCGGGCCGATGCCTGAAGTCCAATCGCGCAAACGAATCTTCATCGGCAAAGAACATACGGTCGTTGAAAGCCAGCCGGGTATCGAATTTGTGCCCCAACACAATGTGCGCCAGTTCGTGCGAAAGAACCATGGCGAGCGAGGCTTCGTCGGGCAGCACATCCAGCAAACCGCGACTCACCACGATCGTATGACCGATGGTGAACGACTCCAGCGGCGACGTCAGCAGCACGCGGCAGCGAACGTCCCCTCCCAGATCGATGTTGTTCGTTACCAGAAGATTGTTGACCACGGTGCACAGCACTTTATCCACTTCGCCGGGAGGCGCAACCAAACCGATTTTCTGCAGACGCTCAATTGCGTTATCTTCGGCTTGCCGCTCCCACATGCGCTCAGCGACCACGGGAGTCGCGTCCGCCCCCACATCGCTCTGATCTTTTACAGAAGAGTCCTCGGGAGAATCCACGAGAATCTGCGTGAACTCGGAGTTCTTGCTGAGCGCTTTCAGATCGTATCCCCACAAACGTGTCTGCGCGCGGAAGTGGAGGGTTTGTCCCAAGTTCGCCTTAAGCCCGGATTCCTCGCTATAGATGTAGGCAGGAAGCCACGTGCCGGGGCGCATGTTCAGCCGCCAACTATCAAAGTGAAGGTAGGCGCCCGCACCTGGTTTCGAGTAGTACGTACCGTTAAACCGGACTACGTTGTAATCCTGGTCCTCCACCCATATTCGTCCCATGAATCGTCCTGGCGAGGCATCTTTCTTTGGTTCCACATCAATCACCAGACAGCGCACTTCGCCGAGAAACTCGCGGCGCACGAAGGTGAAGTTGTAATACTTTTTTTGAAAGTCAGTATCGAGCACCACCATCTGGGCAAAGCCAAGCGGCAGGAAGTGCATGGCATACAGGCCGGTGAGTTTGTTCATCATACGGTGGCCGAAGCCGGGCTGGCCGATGAACGAAGTATCGTCCGGACCGTCACTCATGTCGAGGCGTCCCAGGAAGTACTGATCTTTGACCGGCGAAGCGACGCCTTCCTTGTCGTCTTTCAAGTCCTGCAGATAGGTTTCGACCATGGGCCGCATGTGGCGCATCTGCGCAAGAAACAGGTGTTCGCGCTGCACCACGCGATCCAGAACATCATTAAACGATGCCGGCGGCGGAGGCATCGAGGCCGTCGCGGAACCGTGGGGGGCCGGCGCTTCTTCCGTGATGCTGACTTGAGGCGCAGAAGAGGAAGAGGCGGAATCCTGGGAAGCCGCGGGCAGAATCCAGACCGGCAGAACCCAGGTTAACAAGAGCAATAATGAGAACGAACTGAACCGCCCAATACGCATAAAACCCTTTGCCGAAAAATTATGCCAACTGAAAAACAATGTGCAGAACCACTGTGGAATCGGACGGCTGCCCGTTTTTCGTGGCCGGCTTGAAGCGAATCTGTTCTGCGGCCCGCACTGCGTTATCGTCCAACCCATGGCCCAAGCCGCGAACTACGCGCAACACCCGAAGATTCCCGGAAGATTCGAGAACTACTTCCAGAAGAACTTCGCCTTCAATCCGCAAATTTCGTGCTTCCTGAGTATAGACGGGAGTCGGCTTGGAAAGGATTTCTGCCGGGAGCACTTTGGAAATTTCTGCCGGCGCCGGGGCCGATTTGGGAGGAGCCGTAGCTAGCGTGCTGCCGAAGCCGCTGGATTGGATCGCAATACTGCGAGGATGATTGTCCGCGGTCGCCGTGCCGCTTCCGAATCCTGCACTCGCAATCACTCCCGCTACGCCTTTCGCGCCGCCGCTTCCGTTGCCAGAGCCGGGCCCGGACGGCAGATCGAACGATCCCAGGCCCGCTACATTCACTGCCTTGCCCGGACTGCCTTTGGCCGGAATTCCATTCGGATCACCGAATCCCCCTGTCTGCACTTGAGAGGCCGGGCGCGCCGCAATGGTAGGAGTCGCCGAACTGCCAGTCGAAAAGACGTTGGTAGTTACTCCTCGTTTCGGCATGACCGGCTCGATCTTTACCGGCAGTGGCGCGGGAGTTTTCAGGGAAATGTTTACCGCAGGCGCCGAATTGTCTTCCATCCGCAAGACCTTCGGCTGGGGGGCGGGCAGGCGCAATGCGTTCGAAGGCGCATCCAAGCGTGCGACGAATGCGGGCTTCAACGGACTTGGCTGCGGCTGGTGGTTCACGGGTGGCGGCGTTGTTACCACGCCCATGGCGCGATAGACATGCTCCGGAGGCGAGAAGACCGCGGGATGCAACAAGCGCACCCAAACCAGCGCGGCAACAGTCAAGGCCTGTAGAACCGTGCTGAGCCCGAATTCTGTCCAGGGCGTCCTCGTCTTGGGCAGCAGAGCAAAGAGTGGTTCCTGGGAGACAGCAGTACTCATATCCGCATTTCTCGTCACTGCTTGAAAACACCCCTGGGAGACTGAAGTTTCTTAAGCTTCGTTGGACTTTTATCGTTCATCGGGCAGCGCAGAACCAGACTGTCAGTTCCAGACCGCCAGCCTTGATAAGCCTTAGTCTACTACTTCGGATTCGAAAGCTGCACACGAAAGGCCATTCTTTGTTTGCACAGCAGGCTTATCTTGTTGATCCGGCAATTACTTACAGCAGGGGTGGCGGTGAGCGCTGGGAATTCTGGGTGAAAGAGCAATAAATTACATCATTCGCGGAGCTTTTACGCCGATCCGCAACGTGTGCCGCACGACTTACTTAAGCGAATTTGTCAGATTACGAGCCCCTAACAGCGCACGACTTTTGGGCTATCGATTCCCTTCGTGGCATTGCGGGTGTCGACTACTAACTTCGCTTCGCTGACGATCTTTTTATAATCGTAATCCGAGTGGTCGGTGACAATCACAATGCAATCGTATTGCTCCAGTTGATCGAGTTCGCTGCGCTTCATCTGCAGATCGTACTTGCGCCCCTTGCCGATGAACGGAAAATAAGGATCGTGGTAGCCCACCTGCGCGCCTTCATGCTGCAGCAGCTCGATGATGGTGAGCGCCGGCGATTCCCGCAAATCGTCGATGTCACGTTTATACGCCACGCCCAGGATCAGGACCTTCGCGCCGTTGATAGATTTTTTGTGCTGATTCAGCGCTCCGCCAATCGAAGCTAGTACGTGATACGGCATGTTGTTGTTGATCTCGCCCGCCAGTTCGATGAAGCGGGTGCGGAAATCAAATTCTTTCGCCTTCCACGAAAGGTAGAAGGGATCGATCGGAATGCAATGTCCTCCCAAACCTGGGCCGGGATAAAAAGGATGAAATCCAAAAGGTTTGGTTGAGGCCGCGGCGATGACCTCCCAAATATCGATATTCATGCGCAGGCACAGCATCTTCAACTCGTTCACCAGCGCAATGTTCACGCAGCGGTAGATATTCTCCAGCAACTTGGTCATCTCAGCGGCAGCGGGCGACGAAACCGGAACGGTGCGATGAAAAATGGAACCATACAGCGCTCCCGCCAGCTCTGAGGCTTGCGGATTCACTCCGCCCACAACTTTAGGAATGTCACGCCGTGCGACTGTCGTGTTGCCGGGATCTTCGCGCTCCGGCGAGAAGGCGACGAAAAATTCTTTTTCTGAATATGCAGTTCCGCGCGCCGCTTTCAATTCACTCTTGTTTTCTTTTTCGAGAATCGGCACCATCACTTCTTCCGTGGTGCCGGGATAAGTTGTGCTCTCCAGAATGATCAACTGGCCGGGCTGAAGATGGGGCGCGATGGCGTGAGTCGTGTCCGTGATAAAACTAAGATCGGGTTCGTGATACTGGTTGAGCGGGGTCGGGACGCAGATGATGACGGCATCCATCTCTACTAGCCGGGCGTAATCCGCGGTCGCGGAAAAACCCTGCGCCTGCGCCGCCCGAATTTCTTCCGCGGCAATGCGGTAGATGTAGGATTCGCCCTTAGCCAGCGTGTCAACTTTGCGCGCATCGATATCAAAGCCGGTGACAACAAACTTCTGTTCGCTGAAAAGCAGAGCGAGAGGCAGCCCTACGTAGCCGAGTCCGATGATGCCGACCCTGGCCTGGCGCTGTTGAATTTTATTCTTAAGTTGTTCCGGTGAACGATTTGCGGCAGAGTGATTCGTCATCTTCGCGGAAAACTTCTTTTCTGGGGAAGTGATTTCGTTTTCGATTCTAGCATGCGTTTGCGACCCTCATTGTAGGGCTTGACCAGGAACATAAGAAACTAAAGTTATTTCCGGAGTTGGGAAATTTATGGCGAGACGACGCCCATCGTGGTTTCTGTGGTTCCTGGTTGTAGCATGTTTGGCGATCCTGACGGCGGCAAAGGCCGGCAGTTTTCTGGTGCTGGATTCCCCGCAGCCCTCCGATGTAATTCTCGTATTAGCCGGTGAAACCGAAAAACGTCCCGCGCGAGCACTGCAACTTCTGGCTCAGGGGTATGGACGTAGGGTCATCCTGGACGTTCCGGCAGACACGAAAATTTATGAGTTTACCCAACTTCAGCTGGCGGAAAAATATATTCAAGACTCCCCGTATGCGGCGGCGATGAGCGTGTGTCCGATCGTGGGACTCTCCACCAGGGACGAGTCGCGCGATGCCGAAAAATGTGTCCCTGGTAGCAAGCGCGTGTTGCTCGTTACTTCTGACTTTCACACGCGCCGTGCGTTGAGCGTTTTCCGCAAGGAAGACCCGTCGCATGAATACGCCATCGCGGCTGCCCGCGACGAAGCGCAATTCGGGGAGCGCTGGTGGAGTCACCGGCAATGGGCGAAAACCTGCGTGGACGAGTGGATGCGCCTCATTTGGTGGAACCTGGTCGATCGCTGGCGGTGAGCAAGTTCATACCTTCTCACCACGGAGTCACGGAGCCAAGTGAGGAGGTCAAAACTTCTTTTTATTTCTTCCTCATAATTTCTCCGTGTCTCCGTGACTCCGTGGTGAATTCGCCGGAAGAGTTTTCCACAGACGCCCCGCTTTTACAGCACAAATTGCATTGACTGCCAAGAACTTTCGAGGGTACGATGCGTTAACGGTAACCAACTTAGTTAGTAACGGAGTGTGGGATGGGCATGTGTGCTTTCGGCAGGATGGTAAGTTGCGTGCTACTGCTGATCGTGCCTGCTTCGCTATTCGCCGCCGATACGGGTACTGCGGCCATGCTTTACGCCGATGGCGCTGCCTGGGTCAACGGCAGCCACGTTCCAAAGTCTTCCGCCATTTTTGCCGGAGATCTGGTGCAAACCCGTTCCGACTCCGCCGCCAACATTCACGCTCCCGGCTCCAGCATTACCGTCCTGGGTGATTCTCTGGTGCAGTTTGAAGGTACATCTCTGAAGGTTGAGCATGGCGGGGTCAGCGTTTCCACCTCCAAGAGCATCGGAGCGACTGCCGGCGACGTGAAAGTCTCTCCAGTGTCGGACGCCTGGACCGAATTCAACATCACCGATACGGATGGCACGGTGCGCATCGCCGCCCGCAAAGGGGACCTGACCATCACCGACGACAGTGGCACGGTCACTCTGGCCCAGGGCCAGGAAACCACGCGGGACGAGCAGTCCGATCAAAGCGACAAGAAAAAGAAAGACAAGAAGCGCGCTGCCGGAGCTGCTCCGGCTGCGGGCGGCGGAGTGTTGAATTCACCGGTCGCGATCGGGGTGGGGTTAGCGGCTGTGGGCGGCGTCACGGCATGGGTATTGTTGCGAAACGATAGTCCGGTTAGCCCAGCGGTGCCGTAAACCAAGAGTGATTCGACGAGACTTTGAGCCGTTCGGCTATGCTGAACGGCTCGATGCTTTTGCAATCGCGAAATCTTTTGCAATTCGAAACGCGCTAGCGATTCTGAAACCCCAGAACTCGAAACCATGGAACTCGAAACCCTAGCACTCGAAAGCATAGAACTCCCATAACATTGTCATCCCGAGCGCAGCGAGGGATCTTGGTTCTTGCCAGCAGCGTAATCACTGCACGCAAACACCATGATCCCTCGCTGTGCTCGGGATGACAGGTTGAGTCCTTCGGGATGACAAGCTGAGCCGCTCGGGATGACAAGCTGAGTCGCCCGGGATGCAGAGTCCTTTAGAAGTTCGTCGCGGGTTGGTGCAACGCCTCCTGCGATTCCGGAAGCTCCTCAGCCGGCTTGCTGCGCACCACGCGCCTTTTGCGCGCGGGCTTCGCAAACGGCTCCGAGGCTGCGATAGTACAGAGCACGTAGAAGAGCGCGGCATTGGCCGGGATTTGTAAATTGAAATCCACCGCGCTATGAACCAGGATTCCGCTCAGCCCGAGCAGGGAAGCCAGCGCGACGGCCCCACTCATCTCGCCCGTCCAGTTATTCAGTTTCTTAAGCGCGCGTTTGAACAGCGTCACCACAAACCAAAGCATGGTGGCCAATCCCAGCAAGCCCATTTCGACCAGAAGTTGCAGATAATCGTTGTGCGCTTCGTTCACGAAGAAATTGGTATAGAACGTCCGGAACTGCGGATACACGACCGGAAACGTTCCCAATCCCCAACCCAGAACCGGCTTCTTCAAAAACATCTTGAAGCCGTCGCGGTTGATGTAAGCGCGCACATCGTTAGAGATTTCGCTGTGCGAAGTCCCGACCGTTGCGATTCGTTTGCCAAGCTCCGCTCCTCCGATCCACGTCAGCAATCCGGCCACGAGGGCAAGAAACACACCAACGCCCACCGCAGTTCGCAGGCTGCGTTTCTGCTTGACCAGCAATACGGAGAGAAAGACGAGTTCGGCGACAATCGCGATCATGCCGCCGCGCGATCCTGAAATAAAGATGGTGCCGACCATCACGGCCGCCGCCGCGCCGGCCAGCGCGCGATTTCTGGGCGAGGTCAGGTGCGTCAGCGCCAGAACCAGAGGGATGGGGACGAGCATCTCCATTAAGCCGGCATAATGGTTGTGATTTACATAGGGCCCGTAGATCCAGCCTCCCATGCGGGGTTGGCGAATCCAGTAAAGCTTGCCGTTCGCGGAAATCCCTTGCAGCAGGGCGAAGCTCGCCATAGCGGCTCCGTACACTGAGAAAATCACCGCCAGAGTTCGCGCCTGCGCCCCTTTGATTAGCGCTTGTCCGGCAAGAAAGCACAGAATCGCATAGCAAAAATAAAGCAGCGCCAGCACGATCGTGTCATGCGCGTAGGCGGTGCGACGGAAGACAAGTTGCACCGCGATCAGCACGGCGAACGCCGCCATGGGAAAGAACAAGGCATTTCCCCGGACCCTCATTTCGCCTTCTAAAACCTGCTTGGTAATCCACACCAGCAATAAGGCGGCGGACCCTGCCTCCAGCAGAAATATGGACCAGGGCTCGACCGCGCCGAAGGCCAGGGGTCCGAAGAGAAGCAGTCCGAAAACGCCGAACAACAGAATGTTACCCGCTAAGACGGCGCGTTCGCGGCGAAGGTTCTCGGGATTTCGGATGGCTCGCATTTCGGATTAGAAACTCGGAACGAAAAAATATTACCGTTTCGCCACCAGGCGGAAATCATCCAGCCAGATCTTGCCCCGGATGGGACTACCCGCTGGAAGCCGCCGGACGTGCACGACCAGCAATTTGCAATCGTCGCCAGTGGTGAATTCGCCAGTCACTGATTTCCAAAATCCGGCTTCCTTGAGTTCGTCACTGTCATACACGACGGCCTGCGTATAGGCATCTTGAATCGTTATGTGCGGAGCGCCCGCGCCCTCGAGTTCTCCATTCTTGTAATATGCCGAAAAGTCGTACGTGGTGCCGGGCTGAACCGCAATAAACTGGCGGATACCTGCGTCGTTGACGCCGGGCCCGTCAAACGTGATGGATAAAGAGCGATGGCCGCTGTGAAAATCGCTGGGATCGAGCACCAGAGCCACGCTCGGCTGCCGCTGATATTGCCAATCGAAGCCGCCGTTCAAAACGTCCAGATTGAAATCGCCGTTCACGATCAAATTATTGCGCGTGGGCAAATACGAAGACAGTCCAAATCGCGGCGCCGCTTGTTGCCATGCCAGCCGCGCTTCATCCACAGCTCTGTGATCGAAAAGATACTGAATGTAGTCATAGGCGTAACGCCGTTCGAAGGGATCCGGAGTCGCCATCATCGCGCTCCAGACCTTCGCCGTCGCCGCGGTCTCCCGCTTGCTCATCAGCAGTTGGAGGAACGCAATGTAAGCTGTGGAACGGGCGGGCACGACGTCGCGCAACAGGGCGTCTACATCGGGGTCCACACGCCAGCAGAACTGAATGGATGGGCCTGCCAGCGACGGCTCATTTTCCAGCACCACATGGAATTCCCGCAAAGCCTTATCGTTATCCCCTTGGACCAGATAAAAGTTAGCCGCTTCCCAAGCCACATCGGGCGTTGTCGGGTCGGCTTCGATCGCGCGCTCCAGCGCCCAAGTCTGATTCGAAATGTCTCCTAAAACCTGGTAGGCGGACGCGAGATCGAACCAGTAGCGCGCGGAGTGCGGATTCAGTTGCACCGCGGCGCGATAGGGCTCAATGGCTGCTCCCGGATCCCTGGCCACAAGAGCGTAGTAGCGCCCCAGGTGATTGCGATAATCGGCGTTTCCAGAATCCAACCGGGCCGCCCGTTGGAGACTAGCCAATTCCGGCTTCTCCCCGAACGCGGACGCGACAAAAATTCGGCCCGCCAGCAGCACATAAATCAGGCACAATCCCGTTCCCGCTCCAATCAGGAGTCTTTTTCGCCACGCCGACTTAAGGTCTATTTTCATGCCGCCTGGTGGAGGAATATCTACTCCGGAACGTACTATCCGCTATGCGCTGTTGGGAGAGGCCTCGGCTACATCCTCGGTGTCGCCGTCTTCGTCGTGGTCGTGGTCCCCGTGCGGCTCGTCGTCGCGGTAGTAGCGGGAGTATTTGCTCTTGTACTCGTAGTAGTAATAATAGTCGGGCGAACTCAGGTCGACCGCATTCAAAAGCACGCCGGAAACCTTGGCATTCACCTGCAAGAGAACGTCACGCGAGCGGCGCAACGCCTGCTTGGTAGTTTGTCCCGAGCGGATCACCAGCACGATGGCATCGGCTCGCGGCGAAAGAACCACGGCGTCGGTGACGGAAAGAGTCGGCGGCGTATCGACCACAATATGGTCATATTGTCCGCGCAACTCTTCCAGAACATCGCGCATGTTGGTGGAAGCCAGCAATTCCGCTGGATTCGGCGGAGGGGTTCCGGCGGGCAAAATAGACAAGTTCGGCAAGATCGCCGACCGGGTGATGGTCTGTTGCAGGGTGGCGCTTCCGGTAAGCACATTGCTCAGACCGCTGCGCGGACCCATTCCCAGAGTCTTGTGGATGCTGGGCCGCCGTAAATCAGCGTCGATCAGCAGAACGCGAATGCCCTTCTGCGCCAGCACCACCGCGCAGTTGATGCTGGTGGTGGTCTTTCCTTCCTGGGGCAGCGCGCTGGTCACCATGATTACCTTGGGAGGCGCGCCCAGGTTCGAAAGCAACAACGAAGTGCGCAACGCGCGATAGGACTCCGCCATCTGCGATTGCGGCCGCACCTGCGTGACCAACTCCACCGCTTCCTTCGACGTCGCGATGACCAGGCGCTTGGCGTTCGCGCCTTCCCGCGCGGTTCGCGACCCCATCGGAATCATGCCCAGTGGAGGCAATCCGGAAATCAGCTGCGCCTGTTCGGTGGTGCGTACCGTGTTATCCAATCCTTCCAGCATGAAAGCGAGGCCGACTCCACTGGTCAGACCCAGCATGAAAGCGAAGGCCAGATTTCTGGGAATATTGGGCTCGACCGGATAGGTTGGAACCCGGGCGACATCGACAATGCGGAAGTTATTGGACTTCAGTCCGGCGGAAACTCCGGCCTCCTTCATCTTCTCCATCAGACCCTCGTAGAGCTGGCGATAGCTCTCGAGGTCGCGCTTCAGGATGCTGTATTGAATGGCGCTCTCGTTAAGTTTATTGGCCTCCTGCTTTTGTTTTTCGAGAGCGTCATGCAGCATGCTTTCGCGCTGCAATGCAGCCATGTACTGGCCTTTAATCTTGCCGGCAACTTTCTTGATCTCCAGAAGAATCTGGGCGTCAACTTCTTTTAACTGGCTGTTGAGCTGCGCAACTTTCGGATAGGAAGGTCCGAACTGCGTGCTTAATTCGGCGGCCTGGATTTTCAGGTCGGCTTGTTTGCCGCGAAGAGACTCCAGCAATCCAGCCTGGTTCTGGCCACCGGCTCCCGCTGCATCCAGAACCGTGGCGGCGGACGCAATGGTATCGGCGTCTCCCGATTGCACCAGGCGGTAAACCGACTCCTTATCCATGCGCTCCGATTCCGCATTGGTCAGGGCCTTGTTCAGCTCATCCAGTTTCTGCGTCGTGATGTTCTGCTTCTCGTCGATGCCCAGAATTTCGTGTTCTCTCTGGTAGCGGACCAACTTTTCCTGCGAGGTCTCGACCTTCATCTGCAGGTCGACGAGTTGTTTGGAAAGCCAGTCGCTGGCCTGCATCGTCGAATCGAAGCGCGACTTGAAATTGTTTTCCGTGTACGTAGTCATTAATGTGTTGACCACGGTAGCGGCCAGATCCTTATCCGGACTGCGAAAATGGACCTCGACGATGTGAGTATTGGGCGCGAGCGTGACTTTCAGATTGCTGCGAAAACTGGCCAGCAATCCCGAGGTTCGAGCGGTGTCGGCTTGTAGAGGATCGGGAGCCAGATCGAGCGATGAGGGATCCGCCGGAGGCTTGCCACCGAACTCCGGCCGCCGGTCCAGCGCCAACTCCTTCACCACTTGCAGAGCTAGAAGATCGCTTTGCAGAATCTTGACTTCTGTATCCAGTTCGGTGGGATCGAAGTAGTCGAGGTTGAAGGTAGGAGAATTATTGAAATTCACCAGTCCGGAATCCGGCTTATTAATGGCGATGCTTCCACTCGCCTCGTAGACCGGCGTCATCTTAAGGCTGGCGATCGCGACCACGGAAAAAATAGTGAACAGGCAAGCCAGGACCGTCCACTTACGCTTTACCAGTACGCGGACGTATTCGCCGAGCGCCGATTCCTGGGAAACAAGTTCGGGATAAACTCGCGGGCTAATCGGTCTCCCAAAATCCACGCCCGCGGGCTGCATTTCGCGAACGTTCGGGGTATTAGCCGGCACCAGCGGTCCTGAATCCATGCTTTCTCCTCGACAACTTTCACCGTCTTCGGGCACCGGGCGCGATTCGGCGTGCGCGATCCCAAAGAAATTCCGGCGACTCGATGGCTGGCTCATCGCCCGGAACTTTCCCACAAGTATGTATCGGTTTCGCCGATATTCTAGCATCGCTCAGCGAAAAAACCAGCGCCGAATCTTGCGAAGCAACATTTCTGGTGCAAGGTTTTTGCTTAAGCTCGATACCAGATTGATAAACTCAGGTTGGAATTCTCTCTAATATTTCTTTTTCGGACGCGCCAGCGGCTTCTCAATTCTTGGATCGCGCCCTTTGGAACCGGGACGGTGCGCCGCATCGGCTTCGGAGTTCTTTCCCAATGCCGAGCCGATTGCTTTTTCCACTGCTTGCAGCGCGTTGCGTTTGGCGAGTCTGCTGGAGCGTTTTACCATCTGCACATCATGTCACAGAAACCAGTTTCGTGAATTCATAAATTACAAAAGCAGAATGCTTTCCTTCGTGTACCTGAGTGCCCTCGGTGGTCCATGATTTTTATTGCCTGCGCTGAGTGCGCAACTTTTTAGCAACCCTGCGGTTAATTAGAAACGATTCCACAAGAAGGTCCCTCCGCAGATCAGAAAAACTCCGTTATACTACGGGGCAACGTCATCCCAGCCGGAAAGCGAGCCGTTTTGTTTTTTCATTTATCGCCCCACAACTCACGTACCAGCGCAGGCACGGTCGCGAACAAAATTGCGTCACCATTCGATACAAGGCGGTTGGGATGAATTGGTCGGAACAGGTTGTTCTAGTCACCGGCGGCACCGGTTCGTTCGGTAAAAAATTTATCGAGGTCATGCTGAAGGAGTATCACCCGAAGCGCCTGGTGATCTTCAGCCGCGACGAGCTTAAGCAGCATGACATGCGCGCCTCGGGAATCGATCATCCCAGCCTGCGCTACTTTATCGGGGACGTACGCGATCCCGGCCGCCTGGAGCGTGCTTTTGATGGCGTCAGCATAGTCGTGCACGCGGCGGCGCTGAAGCAGGTTCCCGCTTGCGAGTACAACCCTTTCGAAGCCATCCAGACCAATATCATGGGCGGCCGCAACGTGATCGACGCGGCCATCAACCAGGGCGTGCGGCGCGTGCTGGCCCTGAGCACCGACAAGGCCGTCAATCCGATCAACCTGTACGGCGCCACCAAACTTTGCGCCGAAAAAATGTTCGTGCAAGCCAATGCTTATGCCGGATCGAAAGACGCCCGCTTCGCCTGCGCCCGCTATGGCAACGTGGTTGGCAGCAGGGGAAGCGTCATCCCGGTGTTTTTTGAGCAGCGAAAAACCGGCAAGGTCACCATCACCGATCCGCGCATGACCCGCTTCTGGATCACGCTCGATCGCGGCGTGCAGTTTGTCATCCGCTGCATCGAGGAAATGCACGGCGGCGAAATCTTCGTTCCCAAGATCCCCAGCATGAAGATGGTCGATCTGGCGGAAAGCATCGCCCCAGGTTGCGAAGTCGAAGTCATCGGAATCAGGCCCGGAGAAAAGCTGCACGAAGTCCTGGTCTCCGAAGATGAAGCGCGGAACGCGGTGGAGGTTGAGGGCATGTACGTAATCCAGCCAGCGCACTCCTGGTGGAGCAACCAGAACTGGGTCAGTGGCCGCGCCCTGCCGGAAGGCTTTCGTTACGCCAGCGACACCAACTCAAATTGGCTCACGAACGAGCAACTTCAGGAACTGATCGCACCAGCCGTTTCGCCAGTTCCCGCGTAGGAAGATTTTCCAGAGTAGGATTTTCCGAATAAAGTTTTCCAGAATTAAAGACGCCATGCGCGCTACGTTCACAAGTCAGGCAGTGCTCGCCATCGACGGAGGAACTCCCGTTCGCGAAACTCTGCTGCCCTACGGCCGCCAGTCCATTTCCGAAGAAGATATTCAATCCGTCGTGGAGGTGCTGCGCTCCGATTGGCTGACTACGGGACCCAAGATAGGCGAATTTGAAGAAGCGCTGGCCGCCCAGGTGGGCGCGAAATACGCAGTGGCTTTCAGTTCAGGTACCGCGGCGTTGCATGCAGCAGCGTTCGCCGCCGGCCTCAAGCCAGGCGACGAGGCCATCACTTCGCCCCTGACGTTTGCCGCCACCGCGAACTGCGTTCTCTACCAGGGCGCTTCTCCGGTTTTCGCTGATGTCTCCTCCGATACGCTGAATCTCGATCCCGACCAATTCTCCCAGTGCATTACTCCGAACACGCGCGCAGTTCTGCCGGTCGCTTATGCCGGACATCCCGCCGATCTCGCTCCCATCCTCGCCTTGGCCGAGAGCCACGGAATCATCGTGATCGAAGACGCCTGCCATGCGTTGGGTGCAGAGTACCGCGGACGCCGCACCGGAAGCGTTGCCCACATGACTGTCTTCAGCTTTCATCCGGTCAAGCATGTGGCGACCGGGGAAGGCGGTATGGTGACGACGGATCGCGCCGATTTTGCGGGAAGCCTGCGCCGCTTTCGCAATCACGGAATCTCCAGCGATGCGCGCCAGCGCAGCGACTCGGGAGAATGGCACTACGAAATGGTCGCGCTCGGTTTCAACTATCGGCTGAGTGATATCGCCTGCGCGCTGGGAATTTCACAACTAAAAAAGTTGGACATGAACCTGGCGCGCCGCCGCGAAATTGCGGCCCGCTACTCCGCCGCCTTTCGATCTCTGCGCGGGCTGATTGCGCCCAGCGTACGCCCTGATGTCAATCCCGCCTGGCATCTCTATCCCATTCGGCTAAATTTCGCTCGCTTGCGCGCGGACCGCGCGGGCATCTTCCGCGCGCTGCGCGCCGAGAACATCGGCGTCAATGTGCATTACATCCCGGTGCATTTGCATCCGTATTATCGCGGGCGGTTCGGTTATCGCGGCGGCGAATATCCAGTGGCCGAGGCGGCTTATGGGCAAATCATTAGCTTGCCCATGTTTCACGGCATGACTGACAAGGACATTCAAGATGTGATCGCCGCCGTTGAAAAAGTCTTTAATCATTATCCCGGCTGAGCCGGGACTGGGTTGCTTCTGTGCCGCGAAAGGATTCTGAAATGTCGACCGGGGCCGTTTATATCGTGACGCAGGACGAGCCGGCTGGCCAGTCGCCGCAAGGCGCATAAAATTGGAAGCTTCCCCGAATCGTCGGGATCGATTATGGCGCGCCGCGCGAAACGTCTGAAACCGGTGGTGCAGGGGCGCGGCATCGGCAAAACTTTGGCCAAGGTTTTTTCTACCAAGTGAACATTGCATGAAGATTGTTGCCATCATTCAGGCCCGCATGGGCAGCACACGCCTTCCCGGCAAAGTGCTGATGGATCTGGGCGGCGATACGGTGCTCGCCCGCGTCATCTCCCGCATGCACCGCTGCCGCGTGGTCGACGAAGTGATGGTCGCAACCTCAACCTCTGCGCCTGATGACGCCATCGTCAACGAGTGTTCCAGGCTGCAATGCAATGTCTTCCGCGGCAGCGAGCAGGACGTCCTCGATCGCTACTATCGCGCAGCGCAGCAAGCGCAAGCGGACGCCGTGGTAAGAATCACCTCCGATTGTCCACTCATCGATCCCGCGATCAGCGACCGCACCATCGAAGCATTTGTGAATGCACAGCCGGATTACGCCAGCAACGTTCTGGATCGGACCTATCCTCGTGGCCTTGATACCGAAGTGATGACCTTCAGCGCACTAGAATCGGATTGGCGAGAAGCACGCGAGCCTTACCAACGCGAGCACGTTACGCCGTTTCTCTACCAACACCCCGAGCGTTTCAAGTTGCTCTCTGTAAAGGGCCAGAGCGACTACAGTCAGCATCGCTGGACCCTCGACACTCCCGAGGATCTGCAACTTCTCCGTGCCATCTACGCAAGAACGACGGATGGCTCCGCAATTGGCTGGCAGGACGTGTTGAAGATAGTCGAGAATGAGCCGGAGTTGGCGGAAATGAACAAGCACATCGCCCAGAAGGCGATGCAATGAACGTTGCCCTAACGCTCACGCGATTTTTGCCAGGAGGGTTGCGCGCTCGTGGCCGTGACTGGTTCGAAACGCGATTTCGTGGGACACCTCCGGCAATGTTGAATTGCCGTGCCTTCACCCTCCCGCTCGATCTCGACATGGTTCTCTCCCACTACCGCGTCCAGCATCCCGAGGTCCGCTACCTGCAGGTTGGGCCCGATGCCGAAGGCTTGATGCGAAAATTTTGCGCCTCTTCGATATTCCATCGCGCCAGCCCGCAATCGTTCGTTTTGAACACAAGCACCTCTCGGTCGCAGAGCACGAAAACTCAATCGGCTTGCTGGTTCGCGAGGGATATCAGATATTTGCGTCAGGCAGCGACACGCTGGCCTACCGTGTGACTGGCAAAGTATGAAAGAAGCTGAGGATTCATCTCCATAAAATGATTCTCGTAACCGGAGCCAGCGGGCTGCTCGGCGCCAGCCTTGTTTCGTTGGCGCGCGAGCAGGGCCGCGAAGTCGTTGGGCTTTACCACCGGCATCCGCTTCACATCGATGGCGTCAAATTGTTAGCCGCCGATCTTACAGATCCGGCGGCAATCTGCCGAATCTTCGAAGAGTTGCGGCCTTCGAGTGTAGTTCACTGCGCGGCTGCGACCGATGTGGACTGGTGCGAAGAGCAGCCTGACGAAGCCTACCGAATTAATGCCATAATGCCCGCAACACTCGCCGCGATCAGTTCGCGAAGCGATGTCCGGTTGCTGTACATATCTACAGACTCGGTGTTCGATGGTGCGCGGGGCGACTATGCTGAGACGGATGAGCCCGAGCCAGTGAATGTATATGCCCGCAGCAAATTGCACGGCGAAAGGGAAGTCCTCCGTGAAAATCCAGTGGCCTCGATTGCCAGGGTCAACCTCTATGGTTGGAATGCGCAGAACAAGCAAAGCCTGGCGGAATGGGTGCTGCAACAATTGATGCTTGGGAACCCGGTGCCTGGATTTTCCGATGTGTTTTTTTGCCCAATTCTCGCCAACGACGTGGCGGAAGTGCTGCTCGCGCTGCTCGATCAGAATCTGACCGGTCTTTATCACGTGGTCGGATCGCAATCGATCAGCAAGTTTGCGTTCGCCCGGCAGGTGGCTGCGACGTTTGGCTTTGACCCCGGGCAAGTTGTAGCGGCGCGTGCGGCGGATGCAAAACTGAGAGCGCAACGGCCGCGGAACACGTCATTGAATACGGAAAAAATTTGCGCTGCTCTGGGCCGTTCCATGCCTGATACTGCGGCGGGGCTTCGCAGGTTTGCCCGCTTGCGAGAGAGCGGCTACAGCGAACGCATGAAGACCTCTATGACTGGAAATTGGAAATGACAACTTTGAAACTGGGAAAGAAATCAGTAGGGTTGGAACATCCCACCTATTTTGTCGCCGATATCTCGGCCAATCACGACGGCGACCTCGAACGCGCGAAACTTTTGATCCGGCTCTGCGCCGAGGCCGGGGCCGATGCCGCCAAGTTCCAGAATTTCCGCGCTGCCAAAATTGTCAGCGAGCGCGGGTTCAAGAGCATGGGCGGTCAACTCTCTCACCAATCAAAATGGAAGAAAAGCGTATTCCAGGTTTATCGCGAAGCCACTCTACCTTGGGAGTGGACTCCGGATTTGAAGCGGGAATGCGAAGCCTGCGGCATCGAATATTTTTCGGCGCCCTACGATCTGGAAGCCGTGGATATGCTCGACCCCTACGTGAGCCTGTTCAAGATCGGTTCCGGGGATATTACATGGCCGGAAATGCTGCGCCAGGTGGCTGCCAAACAAAAGCCGGTACTTTTGGCGACCGGCGCTTCGGAGATGGAAGATGTGCAATACGCGGTTGGCGAAGTGCTCAAGGTCAATTCGCAACTGGTCCTGATGCAGTGCAATACCAACTACACCGCCAGCCTCGAGAACTTTCGCCACATCCATCTGCGCGTACTGCAGACCTACGCCGGGATGTTCCCCTCGGTCGTTCTGGGACTCTCCGACCATACCCCTGGGCATGCTACGGTGCTGGGATCGGTTGCGCTGGGCGCGCGCGTAATCGAGAAACACTTTACTGACGATAACGCACGCGAAGGTCCCGACCATCCCTTCTCCATGACGCCTTCCACGTGGCGTGAGATGGTCGACCGCACCCGAGAACTTGAATATGCATTGGGCTCGTCCCAAAAATTTGTTGCAGAAAACGAACAGGAAACTGTGGTCGTGCAACGCCGCTGCCTCCGGGCCGTTCGGGATTTGAGCGCGGGAACCGTGCTGAGCGCACCTATGCTGGAAGCGTTGCGCCCCGCGCCCAAAGATGCGGTTATGCCATTTGATTTGGCGCGGGTTGTCGGCAAGAAACTGCTTCGCGATTTGCCCCAGGGAGAACACTTGCGCTGGACCTCGGTGACTGAGGGCGACGTCCAGTGAAGGTTCTGTACCTTTCCGACAACACTTCCGGGCACAACCAGCGGTTTCTGCAAAAGCTCGTTGAGGCAGAGTTGGAAGTTTGGTTTCTCGATCCAACCAGTGCTTACGCACCGGAAGGCTGGCTGCCGCGGGGTGTTCATTGGATCCAAACGAAGCAATCACTACTCCGGAATTCGGATCCGGCTACGTTTGCAAGTTTTTTGCCGGAGTTCCTACAAGTTCTGGAAGATCTTGCTCCGGAGCTGATCCATGCCGGCCCGGTCGGGAATTGTGGGTACTTGACCGCATTGTCAGGTTTTCATCCCTGGCTACTCACTTCGTGGGGTTCGGATATTCTGCAGGCGAAGCAGAGCGTGGAGTGGAAGCAGGCCACGCAGATCGCCTTGTCCAGTGCGGACGCCTTCTTTTGTGACTGCGATGCCGTCCGCAGCCGTGCAAAGCAGCTGGCTGAGATACCGGACTCTCGTATCGTGCAGTTTCCCTGGGGCATTAAGAAGGGATTGTTTGGAGCGGTTGGCCCTCTGCCCTCGGGAGAGGGCGGGGAGCGCGAACCGGGCACGCATCTGCTCCTCTCCACGCGCTCCTGGGAACCACTCTATGCCATCGATACGCTCTTGCAAGCTTTTCAACAGGCTTACCGGGTAGACTCGTCGTTGCGGCTGGTACTGCTGGGGAACGGATCAGAGGCTGGAAAAGTGCGAGACTTCGTTGAACTTCATGGGTTGAACCGCGTGATTCGGACTCCTGGAACCTACGGCAGCGAAGACATGCCCAAGTGGTTCCGGCTTGCCGACACCTACGTCAGTTGCGCGCAATCCGATGGCACGTCTGTTTCCCTGTTGGAGGCGATGGCAACTGGCCTGCCTGCCGTAGTCACGGACATTCCCTCCAACCGTGAGTGGATTGAAGAAGGGAGCAACGGATGGCTGGCGCCGGCAGGCTCAGCCGGCGAGTTTGCCGATCGATTATTGCGTGCCGCCCGTCTTAGCCCACAAGAGCGGAAGCTGTTCGCGGAGAGAAACGTGCGCATCGTCGAGCAGCGGGCGGACTGGGACCAAAACTTCCCGAGACTTCTGAAAATGTATCAGCGACTTACGAGCATGTGAAACATGCAACAATTCGACACCGAGCGCGGAACTGTGTCGAGCTGGGATTTGATCCGCGACGCATAAAGTCCGATCCATCATTTAATCTTGTAGGCCCATGCCGAGAACCGACTTCCGAAGCATGACTTTCCCCGTGCGACAGCCGCCAGAAACATTCGAAAAGGTGGATGACAAGAATCTTAAGGCCTACGACCGGGCCGATGTGGCGGCGCATTACGCATCGCTCGACTATCTAAGCGACTGCGAGAAAATGCTTTTCGATACATTTCTGAAACCTGGGGACGCGATTCTGGATCTGGGCGTAGGAGGCGGACGCACCACTCCGTACCTTTCCCACATGGCGTCTCGCTACGTCGGCGTGGACTACGCGCCTGCCATGGTGGCGGCGTGCCGGCAGAAATTTCCCCACCTTCAATTCCTGGTGGCGGATGGTGCGAACCTCGCCCGACTCGGCGACCAGAGCTTCGATTCCGTAGTCATGGCTTTTAACGGCATAGACGCCCTGGTTCCAGACGAATCACGGCGGCGCTGCCTGGGTGAAATATGCCGCGTGCTAAAGAACGGAGGAGTACTGATTTTTTCCTCGCATAATCCCCGTGCCGTTTTTCTCCGGCCCGCCTGGAACCCCAGAAAAATTGAGCGGGTCGCTAAAATGCTGGCGGGCAGGAGGAATTGGTTGTTCGGACCCGCGAGATGGATGCTCTTGGGTTTGCGAGTTGCGGCAGCGCTGGTCCGATCGGCGATCATCTCGGTTCTCCGCTTGGGCCATCGAATGTCGCATCGCGCATTTTGGAGCGGTTGCGGCTATATGATGGACTCGTCTCATGGCGGACTGCTGATCCACTATTCAGTGCCCCAACGGGTGATCGAGGAAGTCGAGCCGCATGGCTTTCAATTTCTGCGCCTCGCCGGGGATGACTACCCTCGACCAAGTTGGGTTTCCGTCACAGAGTGGTATTACTATGTGTTCCAAAAGGTGGAAACACCGGTGGGCTCCCGATGCGGATAGTTCAATTGAGAAAAATTCCGGACGAGCCCAAACTGTTGCGGCAATGGAATGACCTTGTCCTGCAGATGGAGCGGCCCGAAGTTTTCTATACCGGCGAATGGGCTCTGGCGGTTCAGTCCGCCGGTCTAGCCCCTTCGAAGCCGCTGCTGTTTCTTGGCTACGAGGGCGATGACTTGGTGGGCGTGGCGTGCCTGGGCGCGGATTTTGACGAACGAAATGTGAGCTTTCTCGCGGGCACGACGGCGGACTACTGCGAGTTCGTCAGCCATCCACAGCGGCGGGTTGAGTTCGTCGAAGCGGTCTTTCGTGAGCTTCGGCAGTCGGGGTTGAGTGCGGTAGCGCTTCCCAGTTTGCCGGCTGACTCGGCGACTCCGGCGGCTCTGCGGGTTGCAGCGCGGAAATCCGGTTTCCACCTCTACTCTCGGCCTTCGCTGCTGTGTCCCCAGATAGAACTCGGCAGTGCTGCGCAACGCCAGGAACTAAAGACCGCCGTGATGGGCAAAAGGCAACTCCGGCGGCGCATCCGCGCTATGGAACTGGAAGGGCCGGTCACGTCTCTATGTCTTCGATCCTGGGAGCAGATCCAGTCTGCCCTGCCGGCTTTCGTCGATGCTCACGTGGCGCGCTACCAGGCTACGCAGCGCATCAGTCCCTTCGCCGCTCCCGCGCGCCGGTCCTTTCTGGAGGAACTGGCGCGAAGATTCGCCGGCACGGAAGTCGTGACCATGAGTATGTTGATGGTGGGGGACCGGCCGCTGGCGTGGAACTACGCTTTTCAATTCCACGGAATTTGGTCCTTGTATCAGCCCACCTTCGACATTCGCAGCCAGGATCATTCTCCGGGCTACTGCCTGACGGCGAGGATTGTGATCGAAGCTTGCGATATCGACACCTTGAAAGTTGTGGACTTGGGGCTGGGATCGGAGGGCTACAAAGAATGGTTCGCCAACAGCGCCCGCCAGACCCTGCACGCCGCACTCACCACTTCTCCCCTGCGGCACTTGGGCGAAATTGCGCGCTACCGGGTCGCGACGGAAGTGAAGCGCTTTCCGAAATTGGATGCTGCCATTCGAAAAACAAGATCCAGATTTGGAAGGTGAAAGTTCTACCATTGAGGCCAGGTAATTAATCCTTGAAAATTCTCCTCCTGCATCCCGATGACTCGCCCTGCCGCGGACCATGGTCCCACGAAAAATGGGACTTGATCGTGGACTTCGGAAAGTCCTCTCAGATCACGCAAGCAGCCTGGCAAGAGCAGATGCATTGCCAGGTTTTGCAGCTCGATTCGTTGCGGCGAGCGGAGGCAGACTTCGAACAGCTGCGCAAAATAACACGCGCGGGGAATGCCCAGCTTTTGGATACCACGGGCGTGGATTGGTGGGTGCTGCTGAGCGTTCTTCTGTACACCCCGTTGGATGAGGCTTTGCTGATTGGGAGGCTCTGTGAGCAACTGGATGCGACCGCTGAATTCTACGCCACACGCACGGGTTGGCCCGCCAGCGGTGTTGGTTTTCTTTTGCAGCGCCCGGTAAACTCCTTCCGGGAAAAAGGACGGCCAACCCGCTTGCGGCATTACGGCGAAATGCTCCGCCGGTTCTCCTTTGATCAGCTGGCGCAGATATTCCTGGACAAATACGATCCCCGCTACCAGTGGCGCAAGCGCTTTGCGACCCGGCGCAGCGATCCCCAAAAACCATTGGTTCTTTTTCCCAGCGCCTACACAAATGTCTCTCGTATGGCATCGGGGTATGCCCGAATGTTTCCCGAACAGCAATTTCTTGTGGTCGCTACCCGCCGCAGCGGCACTCACTTCGACCCGGCCCACAACGTCGCTTGTGAGAGTCTGGCTGCATATGCGAGCGGGAGCGAGTCGCTGGCCGAACTACATGGGATGCTGGCAAAGTGGCAAGCTCTGAAACAGAGCTTGGAAGACTTTCCGGAGATGAACTTGCTTTCTCGCGCCGGCCTGCTCGCCGAATTCCCGGCGCACCTTCGCGATGGCCTGGCCCTCCGAAATACCTGGCAGACTGTGCTCGCGGAAGAGGACGTCCTGGCCGTAATGTGCGGCGACGATAGCAATCCGAACACCCGGCTTCCCGTACTGCTGGCGCGGCAGCAAGGCATTCCAACCATGGATTTTCATCACGGCGCTCTGGATCGAATATTTCTTCTGAAAGAATTATCTTCGGATTTCTATCTCGCCAAGGGTGAGATGGAGCGCGATTATCTGGTCAGGTTCTGTCACTTGCCAGCCCAGCGCGTAGTCGTCGCAGGCCCTGCCCGGCCGCAATCGACATCCTCCGCAAGTCGAGAACATCACAAGGACTCAACCATAGTGTTTTTTTCCGAACCTTACGAAATTGGAGGCTGGCGGGCCGAAGAGGTCTATCGCGAAATCCTTCCAACTCTCTCCAGAATCGCTCGCGAATTTGGTCGGAGGTTCATCGTAAAACTGCATCCCTTCGAAAGCCGCCAGCAACGGTCCATCCTGTTGGGAAGAGTTTTGCCTGCCGAAGAGGCCGCTTTGGTCGAGTGTGTGGAAGGTCCGTTCACTCCTCAACTCGTCGCGAATGCATGGTTCGCAGTCACGGTCGAGTCCACTACGGTTCTCGACTGCACTCTGCTCGGCGTTCCTTGTTTCGTCTGCACGTGGTTGACTGCATCTTCTCCGCACGGCTACACGCGGCAATACGCCCGCTTCGGCGTGGGAAGAAGCTTGGCGTCTGCCGCGGAGTTAAACCGGCTGCCGCAACTCTTAACCGAACCCGCGCCTGCTTTTTCGGAAGACGCTTTGCTCAAACCCATGGATCCGGAGTGGTTCCGCCGCACCATTGCTGCCGGCTCATGCCGCGATTCCCAAGGTGTTTTTCCCGCAGCCGACTAGCCTTCAGGCGACAAAATGAGCCAAACTCAGCGACTGATCACGATCTTCACTCCCTCGCACGCCGATTCCGCAGGCACCAATGCGCAACAACTCACGGTCAAAGAGATTGTCGCCCGGCTGCCTTCCGATCGTTTTCGCGTGGTGATGTTTTGTGCGGAACAACCGGATGCTCGGATCGCCGCGCGTCCGAACACGCTGCTGATTCCGGCGGGCCCGCATGGAAATACGCGCCGCTTCCTCACGCGTCTGTTGCGCGAGCGCCCTGATATCTATTTCTTTCCTCGTACCGGTCCGCTCGATCGCATTATCTTCGATCTGCGAAAGTTCGCTGGATTGAAGACAGCGCTCGTTTCCTACATTGTGATGGCGATGAACGACCGAACCGCGGGCCCCATGATTCGACGGTCGATTCGTGAAGGCACTGCGGCGTTCGGTAACTCCGTGCACGTTTCAGAAACAATCCAGCAAATGTTCGGAATCGACGCTCCGCCCATGTACGACGGTATTGACCGCCGTTTTTATTTCCCCCCGGAGGAACGTTCGAAGGACGTCCGGACAGAAAATAGCAACCCCGTTGTGCTCTACGCCGGATCGTTTCAGTCTCGCAAGCGCGTCGAACTCATCATCCAGCAAGCCGCGCAATACCCCGAAGTGCAGTTCCGTCTCGCCGGCCGCGGGGAGACCGAAGCCGGTTGCCGCGCCTTAGCGAAAGAGTTGGGCTGTCACAATGTTCATTTCATCGGGCATCTCTCACCCGCAGAGTTAGGCGATGAAATGCGCCGAGCGGATCTGTTCCTGTTCCCCAGCATTCTGGAAGGCCATCCGCAAGTACTCGGGCAAGCCGCCGCCTGCGGGCTTCCCAGCATTGCCATGAATGTTTATCGTCCCGACTACGTGCGCAATGGCGAAAGTGGCTTCTTGGTAGAATCGGATGCGGAACTCGCCGACAAACTCGGACTCCTGTTAGGCGACGCGCATATGCGGCGGTCGATGTCGCGGGCCGCGGCATTGCACGCCCTCAAGTTTGACTGGGACCGCATCGCTCTTCAGTGGCAGGAAGTATTTGAAAATGTGACCGCTAAGCGCTAGCTCTCTCCTCTGGTACATTGCAAATAACCTGACTCTGAAAAACTTTCACCCGATGCGCCTCGCGCGTGTGCTCAACAATTCGGCGGCCCTGCTGGTGCTCGACGTTCTGAGCAAGGCGATGCCGCTCGTGGTTTTTCCGGTCGTAGTGCGCGCGCTCGGACCCACGGTGTACGGAAAAATCGGATTCGCCAGTGCAGTTGCAGGCTTTTTCGGATTGCTCGCCTCTCCTGGTTTTTCCACATACGCCTTGCGCGAAGCGGCGCGGGACGAAAGCCGCGTCCACTTCCTGGTTCGGCATGTGCTGGGAGCCAGGGTCGCGTTCGCCGTGGGTTCGTACGCACTGCTTATTCTTTTCGCGCTTACGTTTGCTCCGCGCGATTTCACTACCCGCCTGCTGATCGTGCTCTCCGGTCTCGTGTTTCTCGTGAATAGCATCGATGCGCAATGGATCTTCACAGCCCGATCTCGCATGTGGATGGTCACCATGCGTGGCACCGCCGGCCAGTTGATTTATGGCGGGCTCATCCTCACGCTCATTCGGCGTCCCGCGGATGCGTGGGTCATGCCGGTCGCGAGCGTGATCTCGCTACTGGCAGGAACGTTGCTCATCTGGCTGCCGGCCCGCCACGAGTACAAAATTCCGTGGCCCGAAATTTCTCCCAACCTGTGGCGAAGCTTTCTGCCTATCTGCATGATCATGGGCCTGGCCAGCATGATGTCGATGATCTACGACCAGATCGATACCGTGATGCTGCGCTACATGCGCACCGAGGCGGAAGTGGGCCTTTACGTCGCCAGTTACCGCCTGATGACCATCGCTATGTCGTTCACCCCCATCCTCGGGACGGTTTTTTTTCCTTTACTGTCGGAAACTTCCGGGCAGATTCGTGAACTCGATGGCGAGGCAATTCGCCACGAGGCTCGCAACGACAAAGCTGGCCACGACGAGGCTCGCAGCGAAATCCGAGAAAACGAGCAGCGCTATTTGCGATGGCTGGGCCAGGCCAGTCTGGGTCTCGCCCTTCCGATTGCGACCGGCGGTTTCATCCTGGCCGCGCCGCTTACCCGCTTTGCTCTCGGTTTGCAGTACACCGGAAGCGCAATGCTTTTCCGGTGGCTGATGTTGACCATCATCGCCGGACCGTTGGCCAGCTACTTTGGATCGCAGTTGATTCCGACCGCTCGGGAAAAAAAATACCTCTACTCCGTCGCCGCAGGCGCGTTCGTGAACGTCGTCCTGAACCTGATCTTGATTCGGCGTTACGGAGCGATAGCGGCTGCCTTTACCACAGCAATCAGCCAGGGGCTGGTTGCATTCATGAATTACTATTTTTCGCGCGATCTGCCTCGCCCGAGCCTGGTGAAAGCTTTCGGGCTCGCGCTTATTGCCTCCTTAGTTATGGCTGCTGGATTACTGTGGGCGCGCACGTTTCCGTTGCATGTGGTTGTGCTTGTTGCGCTGGGAGCGCTGGTCTATGGCGCCGCGTACTGGACCTGCCGCCTTCTATGGAATCGATCTGCCAACGCGAAAGTTTGAACGATATCTGTTCAAAATCTGCCACGCCACGCCGCTTACGAATACGTTAGAATTTCAGTCTTCGCAGTGTCAGTCTTCGCATCGGAGGATGAGGATGAAAACCCTGCTCACGGGTAACGCCGCGAGTACGTCGCAATCGAACCTGCCGCAGTCAAACCTGCCGCAGTCAAACCTGCCGCAATCGAACAAGGAGTGGCAGGCCTGGGGCGAGCGCGATCCGCTGTACGGCGTAATTCCGCAGCCCGGCAGGGAACGCGATGGGGCCACTCCATGGACCGACGAGGAGTTTTATCAGACTGGCCGCAACGACTGGGAGGAACTCCTGCAACGCTGGCGGCGTTACGGCGTCGAGCGCGAAAGTTGCGTTGAAATCGGTTGCGGCGCCGGTCGCTTGACCCGGCACATCGCACAAGACTTCGCTGAAGTCCACGGCCTTGACGTTGCGGCGGGCATGATCGACTACGCGCGCCAGCATGTGCCAGCAAACGTACACCTGCACATGACCAACGGCACTTCGCTTCCCGTCCCGGATCACAGCGTGACCGCCGTGTTCTCCGTGATCGTATTCCTGCATTTTGACCGTATCGAGTACGCGGCCGCCTACTTTCGCGAGATGGCGCGCGCTTTGAAACCCGGCGGCACGATCATGATCCAGATGCCCTTGCATCAGTGGCCGGGGAATCTGAAGCCCATAGTGCGCGGCTGGTTTGCCTCGGCACACAGCGCCTACATGGCGTTGCGCCGGAGCAAGGGTTGGTACCATCGCTTCCGCCTGTCCCGCCATCAGTGGAGCCCTTTCATGCAGAGCATCACCTACGACGCAGCCTGGGTGCATGAGACATTAAGTTCGCTCGGCTTCCGTGATATTGAAACCTGCTCGTTCCAACTAAGCCGTGGCGGCGCGGTTTATTCCTGGGTCTTCGCTCGCAAGGCTTCTCAGGAGTGACTCCAGTTTCGAATCGCAGGCTGAGTGTCGCGGTGATGCTCTCCGGCCGCGAAAAGTTCAGTGAATATTTTGGTGGCGCTCTGGCCCGCTGGACCTTCGAGGTCTACAGCCGCCTGGACACTTCCGTTGACGCCACCGTGTTTGGCTTTCCCACCGCTCCCGCAGACCTTTATCCGCTTAGTCACGCGACAAGTTCAGCCTGGAGGTTATGCGATTTCGTCTCGCGGATTCCTCTCGCCCGCCGCTATGAAGACGGATTGTGGTTGCGCTCACTCGTATCTCGACTTCACAACTTCGATTTGATTCACATTCATAATCGCCCTCAGTGGGTGAAAGCTTTGCGCGATCTCGGTTATTCAGGTGCAATCGTGCTGCATCTGCAGAACGATCACCTCGGCCACTGGACCGGCCCTATGCTGGAGGAGTTGGCGGCTCACCTTAATCTCGTCGCGGTCTGCAGTGAATATTTGCGTAATACTTTTGCTGGAAAATCTCCGGCGCTCGCGGCTAAGGCTCGAGTGGTTCACAACGGTGTAAACCCAACCTTGTTTTTTCCCCGGGAAGCCGTGCGTCAACCCAAGACAATCTTTTTTGTGGGAAGAGTTCATCCCGAGAAAGGTGTTTTGCAGTTGGTCCAGGCGCACGCGCGGCTTTTGAAAATTCATCCGGACGCTAAACTTGTAATCGGCGGCAGCACCGGCTTTGGATCGCATGTACCGAACCCGTATGTTCGCGAGGTGGAAGCGCTGGCAGCTTCCACCCTCAAGAGCCATCCCGGCAGCGTGCAATTCACCGGGTACTTGCAGCATGATCGCGACCTTCCCGGATGGTTCCAAAAGGCGGCTGTCTTTGCCTGCCCCTCCATTTTTCAGGAGCCATTCGGACTGGTAAATTGCGAAGCTATGGCCTGTGCGACTCCGGTCGTCGGCTCGCAGCGCGGCGGAATACCGGAAGTGTTAGGAAACACGGGAGTCTTGATCGATCCAGAGAATATCGCCAGCTTCGCCGACGCCATGGCCGTGCTTTTGAGCGATCCGGCATGTCGCACAGAACTTGGCCGCCGCGCCCACCAGCGCTGCCGCGAAATGTTTGACTGGCAAGAAATAGCTCGCCGTTGGAATTCGCTGCTCCAAACTTTTTCGAACGTTGGCCAATAAATAAGCCAAGACCATGGACTCTTCTGTGGACTGGCACATCAGGCCTGATAAATTAGACCTGCCACTCCCGAATGCACGTACTCACTCTCACCCCTTTTTATCCGACGGCCGCGGACGATGCCGCCGGCTGCTTCATCGCCGAGTCGGCGAGGGAACTGGAGCGTCAGGGAATCGAGTCGTCAGTCATCGCGGTTCATCCCCTTCATCGGACGCACGCTTCGGCGGATGGCAATGCTCCAGGCGCCCACTGGCAAAGCTATTTTTCTTTCCCCGGAAATGCCGGACTCTCCAGTGCAGGCTGGTTCTTGCATTCAGCTTTGAAATCTCGCGTCAAGAAACTTCATGCGCGCC